>ERZ1292623.1215-Hain-H51-01um-R1-1215-length-25288-cov-23_pt1 | contig 25288 bp, 34 predicted proteins | sample MGYA00564398_ERZ1292623 | MGnify/ENA primary metagenome ERZ1292623 (study PRJEB36523, sample SAMEA6512633) | groundwater metagenome | collected 2019-01-07 | study: AquaDiva: Metagenomics assemblies of 32 groundwater samples | reverse complement strand
CAATACTCATTAAAGTATTAAAGCCAGCTTCTTCTAATTTTTCTGCTGTTGCTGCCCCAACACCAGGCAAATCTGTAATCTTAAATTCTTTTTTCTCTGTTTTTTCTGTCATCTTTATTCACCTTCCTCTTCTTCTTTTTGCTCTTGATTTAATAATAATTCTTCTTGAGCTTTTTGCAAAACAAGAATGACTTTTTGGATATCATTCCTTCTAAGATTGATAACATCACTTCTGTAAATATCTTCTCCTTTTTTCTTATAACTTCTGCTTAAACTAATTGTTTTAAATTCAACTAAGCCTCCATTAAATTCTTTTTCATTGCTCCAAATTGCAGTTTCTATATTTCCAGATCTAAATTTTTTTATAGGTCTATTCACCATTTTAATTCCTCCATTCCTTTCGGTTTTTTTATACTAAAATTAGTCTTTCCTATTCGGCTTTTATTTAAGACTTAATGATAATATATCAAAAGTATTTATAAATCTTTGGGGCGCGGTTGGCATGGTGTCATGATGCTTAGAAAATATATATTATAGTATATACTTAACAGTTAAAAGTAGATTTAAAACAAATAAAAACACTAAAAACACCTTTTCAATTATCCCATTAGTCTTAATAAACCCATTAATTTTAAAGTTGCTTGGATAGAATAGATAAACTCCTTGTTTTGTCAATATATCTAAAAATATATGACTTAAATATCCTAAATAAAAAGGAACCCAGTATAATCCAAAAAAATTTCTAATTAAAAAAGCTATTATTGTTGTAAAAATAATGCTGTGAATTAATTTTCTATGCCCAAAAATAAAATTTGTTATCCAAGAGATTATCCTAAGTTTTCTTCCAATCCAGGATTTACCATGATCTATATCCGGCAAAATAGAGCAAAAAACTAAAACAATAATAAAAATAAAAGGATTTAAATCAAAATACGAGAAGAATAACAAACTAAGAAATAATCCAAACATTAAATGGGTTTTAAACATCATATCTTTATTTCTTCAGCAATTTCATTTGCTATTTCTTCTGCCTTTAATTCCTCAACACTATTCACAATGAACTCTTTCCTGTCAAACATTTCATTCTTTGTAACTTTTCCTGTAAGCTTATATTGTTCTCCTAAAATTTCTGTTCTCACTTCTTCGAATAATGATATATTTTCTCTCATTTCATGTATATTTGGAATTATTTTCTCTGCAAGATTTCTGAATAAAACAGATCTTATGCTGTCTGTTCCATCATCTAGATAAAGATTTAATATAGGCTGCTTAACTGTACTAGTGCCTTGATGAAACTCGCACTTTCCATCAAGATTTACTTTTTTATTGCATTGAGAGCATGCTTCATAAAATCTAGGCTCAAATATCTGGACAACTGTACCTGAAATTGTTGCATTTTCATTTTCTGTTAAATCCTTAATCTGTTTTTTATTTACACTATAATTTAACTTGACTTCTGAAATTGTCTCTTCAGGATTTAACTCTAGATTAGACCTGTTGCCCATATGCAGTTCCTTAAATCCATTATTATCTTTTACATAGGCATTAACTATTTTAATTACCTTGTCTAACCTTACATTATCGTTTTCAATCTCTTTAATATGATTAGTATCCCACATAACAACCCTTATTGTTCCTGTTTCATCTCCAAGCAATAAACTGCCTATTTTTCCCTGCCTTGTTCCATTGTCAAACTCCCTTACAGAATAAACTTGGATTATTTTTCCAACAATATTGACAGAGCTCATTCCGGGAATTAACTGGTTGATTTTCAGGGTTTTTTTGCTGAAATCCTCAAGTATCTTAACGCCAAGCTCATTTGCTATAATATATGCTGCGCCTTCTCTGCTTATTAAGTCGCTTAAGTCATTTAATTTTTTCTTTATCTTTGCCTCTACTTCAGAAAGCGTTAATCCTTTCTCTTTCTGTATCTTCTCGATAATCTGCTCGTAATTTGCTCTTATCATTTAAAATTTTACAGCCCCCAATGAATTTTCATCAGCATTAAATTTAACCTCGATTTTTTTGAACTCCTTTGATGATGAAATTAATATGTTTTTATTATTTTCTATAGCAAAGTATATAATATTTCCTATTTTAACATTATTTTCATTGGTGCATGCATTTATCTTGCTGCCTGTTTTTAAGCAATTATTTAATTCATTTTTAATTTTATTAAGCTTGTTAAAATTAACTGCTGAATCATAATTAAACTCTTGTTTTACATCATATTTATATTTAAAATTAGCAAAATTATAATAATAATTAAGATTATTCAGCTTTACTTTAATTTTATTATCTTCTATTTTTAATTCTGATAATTCAAGATTATATTCTTTTAGCCTTTCTTTTAATATTAACTTAAAATTTTCTTCTAGATCAGGATTACATTTTTCATCATTAAATATCCATCTTCCATTGCAGATAACGTTCACCCCTCCATTATTCGAAAATTCTTCCTGTGCCCTATACAATGAATATTTTACCGCAAGCTCATTGTAAAATAACTGCGCTTCAGCATCTTTAAATGCAGTAGTTAAAGAAATTTGATTATTTCCAAGGTTTAAATAATAACTTAATGAAGGATCTTTTACAATAAACACAAAAAACGCATAAGTTAAGAGAAACATTGTTGCTAGTGCTAAAGTAGGCATGAATATTCCTTTTTTATTCATTTTTGCATCCCTCAACATAATTAATTTTTATATTATCCTGCGAATCAAAAGTTGGAATTAGCATAAATGTGCTAATTCTTGGAGCATCATTTGCTTTTCCCAAGCTTGTTACTTCAAATAATTTCTCATTGTTTTTCACAGACACAGCATTAATATAGTAAATAGAGCATTTTTCCCTGTCATGAAATTTTTTTATCAAATTTTCAAGCATTAAAACAGCATTTTTATAGTCTTTTTTATAATAAGAGTAAACTATTATTTCAGATAAAGTATTATTATTTTCATCTTTCGTTCTTAAATAATTCAATAAGTTGATATTAATTTCATTGCCGGAAATTGCGGAAACCTTTTCTTCTATTTTTCCCCTTCCTGCTACGCTGAATGTAATAAATGCCAAGGTTAATACCAAGCTTATTAGTATTAGGCTGAATACAAACATTAATTCTTCTGTTCCTTTTTTCATTTTAAGCTTAATATTGCAATATTCAATGTTCCTTGTTTCTCCATATTATTATCTTTTACCAAAACATAGTAAGTTGTGTTGCTGCAGTAAAAATTCTTTTTATCAAAGCAAAATTCAAATTTGTTTAATTTTTCATTCAGCTTTATTATATTCAAAGTATCTGCGCTTAATGTTAATTGTATTCCGTAATTCTGCGTTGAGAAGCATTTTTCTAAATTAGCCTGCGTAAACTTTTTAATGTCAACAATCCCTGGATAAGTTCTTTCATTATGATAAGCCAAACAGTTTTCATCGTATATTAAATGCTGCCTTAATAAGGAATGTCTTAATCCGTCTGTCTTGAATTCAGAGCTTAAAGGAATATTGACTATAATGATTATTGTAGACGCAACAACAAAAAATACAATTGCCTTTACTATCCAAACAATCCATTCTTTTGTCAAGTCAAATATCTGTGCTTTTTTATCCATCTTTTTTTGCATTAACAGAGACAACATTATTATTTTTATTAATTACAAGTTTATCCTGGGGTTTTAAATTTAAATTTCCAGAAAAACTCTGAAAATTTTTATCATTAACAAAATAATAAACTTGCGCTTCATCCTGTATTTTTACAAAGTTTTCTGCAAATGCAATATCATAATCTTCTAAGTTCGAATAAGTTATTTCCAAATCGCCGTTTGCGCTTGAAATAGCATCAAATGTCAATCCCAAGTCATTGACAAAATATTTTTTATTAAATCCTTCTCCAGAGGCAAGATCATCTATATAATTATAAAGAAAATAAGTCATTATCAACACTAAAACAATGTAAAAAACCCATAAAACTGTTCTTGTATCAAACCCCTTTTTATCCATATTTAATTTATAGCAAAGTAATTTATAAGGTTTACTTAGCCTTGATTATTATCTTATCCTGAAGTTTCGCTGCTGAAAATTCTTTTGGCTTATCCTCTTTTGAATAATACAAGAAATAGCTGCATGATTCATCTCCCAAAATATCGTAATTAAAAGATTCGCAAAGTGCTTCTTCATCATTGCAGTTTATAATTAAGTCAGAGCCTGCTGAGAATAAGCTTGAGTCGGCAGTGCATAAGCATAAACAGCTTCCCTGGCATGAGCTTGGCCTTGAAATTGTATTTGATATCTTTGCTTTGCCGCATTTATCCTCAAGAACAGAAATTGAATTAATATTTTTGCTGAAGCTTACTAAAGCATAATCTTCATCTGGAAGAAATGTTAAAGTTAAGTCATTCTTAATCTCCTTTAAGTTTTTAGCCATTGCCTTAAAATAAAATGTTGTTAAGTCAGTATTTTCAGTATCTTCTCTTGGAAGAATTAAATATATTAAGGCTATTAATGCTATTACAACAAAAGCAGATATAATCAAGCTTCCTACAAAGCTCAATGTGCTTGTATCTCCTTTCTTGTTCATTTTACTCTATTATGAATCCTTCAAAAATCTTGAATAATTTTGCTAATTGCCCATTGTACGCCATTATTAAAATAACTAAAGCTAAAACAATAAGAATTAAAATTGCAATAACCTGAAAGCTAAGCTCAACACCATTTTTATTCATTTTAAGATTCTAATTTGCATCCATTAACATTGTCTACCCCAGGACAAGACACGCTTATTGGAGCTTGATAACAATAGTAATTTTTAAGATTTCCCTCTAAGTCCCTGTCTGATTTTCCATCCTTTGGATTATAATCAAAATTAAATGATCTCGTACAATATGCAGAATTCAACTTTTGTCTTTCTGTGGAATAACTTTGTGAGCTTAAACACCTTGTTGTACATGTTGTTGTAGCAGTTTCCAAATTATCTATATTTCCAAATAAAATTTCAGTAAGTTTTCCGAATCCACCTACAAATACTGATGCCACAATAACTAAAACTAAGATGACCAAGATAGCTATAATAATAACGTTAAAAGAAAGCTCTGCACCTTTTTTATCCATCATATCACCTTTATTTTACTTTGATATTTTAATATATAAGCTTTTTGTTGTTTATAAATCTTAGCAATAATTCTTATTTGTGTTATCCCGAAACTATTTCTTAAGGGTAGTTTAGTTGAGTGTATGAAACTCAACAAAACAAAACTCTTGGAGACAATAAGACGTAAAAATGAAGGATGGACAAGTTATCAAGCAAGAAAGATAGCGCATATTTCAGTAAGAAGGGTAGATCAAGTATGGAAAGATTACAATGATGCCGGAGTATTGCCTCAAATAGGGAATAAAAATGGTCGTCCTCGTAAAATCTTTGAAGAATTGGAGATTACTCTTGTAAAGAATGCTTTTGAGAAATATAGGGTATCTGCGGATACTCTGGAAAGATTGATTGATAGGGATTACAAAAAACATATAGGCCATAACAGAATTCACCAGATTCTGATTTATCTTGGCTATGCCAAGAAAAAGATCAACAAGGATGTTAGAAAGAAGAAATGGATAAGATATGAGAGAAGGCATTCATTAACTGCGGTGCATATTGACTGGCATTATTTCAAGGGAATATGGGTGTTTGGAGTTGAAGATGATGCAAGCAGAAAACTCCTTGCATTGATTGAAGATGAAAAAGAATCAACAGATAATTCCATTCTTGGAATGAAACTGGCTTTGAAGCATGGTCGGATAAAACAATGCATAAGCGATCACGGTTCAACATTCATAAGCAACTTTACAGATGGAGACTCGAGATTCAAAGAGTATTTGAAATCAAAAGGAATCAAGCAAATACTTTGCAGGGTTAAGCATCCTCAAAGCAATGGCAAAATGGAGAAATGGTTTGACTGCTATGACAGAAACAGAGAAGCATTTGAGACAAAAGAAAAATTTATGAACTGGTACAACGATTTAAAGCCGCATAGAGCTTTAAACTTCGATGAACTTGAAACGCCGTCAGAAGCTTTCATAAGGAAACTAAGAAGATGAAGAAACGAAATATTATATCGTTAGGAAATAATATCAGGATACTACACAATAATTCTTATTTGTATTGCTTATCAGCCAGCATATCTCATTTTTATCATTTTTATATAAAATATCCTTGCTGTTTGAAATAAATTCTCCATCTTCTCCGTTAGAATCCTCAAAATGAGCATTATCATCAAACTTTATCTTTACATTGCCTGTTAAATATCTTGTGCTTGTTTTATAATAGCATTTAACTATATTATTAGATTCTGCCATTGTTAATTCATTTTTATCTTTAATATAGACTAACTTTGTTTTATCTGTTATCTGCAATTCATGAATATTGGAGAAGTCATTAAATCCTTTATTTGTTTTGCATTTGCAGTCTTTATTTGCAGTTTTAATGCAAGCATTTACCTCATTCATCAATATATCAAAATTATTTTTTGCTATTTCATTTTTTGTCGTTAGATCCTCTTCCTTAAAAAAACCGAATCCAAGCCATGAATCAATCAATTTTATTCCTGATTTTCCAGCGCCCCATAATAATTGAGCTCCGCCAATCATAAGAAAAACAAGTATTATTGCTATCAATATTATGCTTCCAAGCTTATTTAAAGAAAATTCTGCCATTTTATCCTCCAAATCTCAAAAAGTCTTTAATGCTGTTAATAACTTCTATAGCCTTATCCTTATATAAAGTAATGATTAAAATCAAGATTATTAAAAAAAATAAGACTAATATGATTTTAGCAATCTCCTCCCACCCAAAATCTCCTTTTTTATCCACATTATTAATCTGGATTAATTGTATTTAAACATTTCCTTAACAAAATTTATATATTTTTTGATATTCTAAATAGTATGAAAAGGGGAATGAATTTATTATTTGGAAGCTTATTTTTATTTAATACAGCTCTTTCTCAGGTAAATTTTTTAAAAGATGCTGAAGTCAAGGTAGTGCATAATAATGAGATTTATACAGTAGAGCAATACAAGCCGGAAAGCAAAGGATATGCATATAAAATACATTTGATGGACGCTTCTACTTTGAAAAAAGGAGAATATATTGGAGATAATAAAGACGAATTTCATGTTTATCAAGATGTAGCTTTAGCAGCTAATTTATCTTTAGACAGATGGGATGAGGTTTTGCGCTTGGAAAAAATAAGAATTAAATTTTTAGAAACAAATGCCAATTATCAAATTAATAGCATAATTAATCCTGTTTTAGAAGAGGTAATTAAATTTGCAAAAGAGATTTATCCTGAAAAAGAGTTTAGCCAAGAAAAATTATCTGAAAAGCTTAAAGAGAAATATGATAAAAAAATAAATGCTAAAACTTTGGAAATAATAACCAAATTAAGAAACGCGAATAAAGAAGGAAAATTAAAAAATGATCATGATATTAAAGAATTAATTAATGATATATTTTTTGATCCGGGTGTAAACGAAATTATAGAGATAATAAAAAAAATTGATGTATTGCAAAATAGATTAAAAAATGCCAATGAAAAAGTAATAAATTCCTCTGAAATGTTTTTTATTAGAGATGAGACGTATGACCTGCTTAGAAGAGGATACTCTATTAATGCGATGCAGCAAGGTTATATGAAAGCAACAGGAGATATACTAAGCAGATTGGAAAATATAGGGACTATTTTGCTTGAAGATGATAAAGAAATAGATGCATTAATGGAAAGAACAAATAAGGAGATTGCAGAAAATACTGCAAAAGTATTATCTTTATTCGACATATTAATGAAATTAGAAGAAGAAAAATTTAATCCGGAAAATAAAAATTACTTGGCTTATAAATTTTTAAAATGGGTTAAAGAAAATGAAGCAGATAATTTTTCTTTAGAAGAGCTAACCATCGAAAGCACATTTCCAAGCCAGGTAAACCATAATCCAAAAAAAGATAGCTTTGATTTATATGTAAGGGGGAGAAATATCCAAATTAATGATTTTAAGCCAAATGAAATTAAAATTACAATGCCCTGGGATTTCAAAGAATTAAATAATTCTATAATTAGTTTTGATATTATGCCTTTAGTTGATCACTTAATAGATTATTATGTTATTGTTGGCTGTGAAGGTGAAAGGGGTTATCCTAAAAAATCAATTTTAATAAGAAACGGAGAAAATAAAACCAGATGGAAAATAGTTTTTGATGAAAAGAACAATAATGCAGTGTTTGAAGAGAATAAAGATGGTAAAAGTTCTAATCAAACAACAATTAATATAAAGGATTTGAGCTGCTGGAAAATAAGAATTATGCCGGTAACATTCTATGATCAAAGGCAAAGTAAAGAAGTGGATATTAATCTTAAAATATCAAATTTAGAAATAAAAACTAATTAGAAGCTTCCGCCTGCACCCCCACCACCAAAACTTCCTCCTTTTCCTTCAAAAGTTTCTGGTTTATAATAAACATAATCACATGCGTTTCTTATTTGATCTGAAGTTGATTCAAATAACGTAATAGAAGGATACAAATAATTTGCAATCCCGCTTATAGCAATAAAACCAGGGGCAAATCCAAAAGTAAAAGCTAGCCATTTTCCGTCAAAATCTTTATCAGTAGGAATAAATGATCCTTGTGGTGTTGATTTTTTATAAACTACAAAAGCAGTGTATATTATCTTATCCGGATCTAAAGTTATAGTGCCAGAACCAAAATCTATTCTTGCATTATCTGCGTTAGTTAAAAATTCTGCGTAGGTTCCTCTAACACCTGGCGGATGTTCATTAGTTAAGTATTGTTCAAATTTATCAATATCAATATTCCTTTTATCTTGCGTTAAATCAGAACTTATTTTTATTTCGCTACAGATTCTACAATATTTATCTGGAGAACCCCAGTCAAAATTGCTGTAAAAATCTGCTTCCCCCCTTCCATAAGTGTCCCAACATTCATACATATTATCTGCTAATTTTTTATAAATCTCATCTTGGTTTTTAACATTTTTTATTGCATCATCATAAGTAATGCAAGGAGATTTAAGATTTCTAAATTCTTTGAATAAAGAAAGACTTTGTAAATCAACCCAGTTCTTGCAAGCTTGTTTGCTTCCAGAACCGCTTAGAAAAGGAATATACCCGCCTGTTATAACAAAATAGAGTAAACCAAGGCTTATTAAAACAAGAATAATTCCTTTTAAATCATCAGCTGCAATACCTTTTTTATTTAACAAGGTATCCTCCTTTAACAACAATAACAACATAAAGCATAACCATTAAGGCTAATAATAAGATCAATACTAATAATTCGTTAAACTCAATCCCTTTTTTCATCATGTTACACCAGTGCTAATGCTTGTAGCCAATAAAGTAAATATTATTGTTATGAAAAATGCTACCAAGATATATAATAAGCTGCTTCTATATAAGTTTTTTCCCAAGCTATTTTCCTTTGCTAAATTATCTGCACCATTTTCTATTCCATTAGCTAATATTGTTAATACTATGACAATTTCAACTAAATATAATCCAACAACTAATTGTAAATAATAACTTGGAATAATATTTTGAATTTGAAATAATTGTATTAATCCTGTAAATCCTGTTGCAGCTCCTCCTGCAACTCCTGTTTCGCTTCCTTGAGTAATTGTTGTTTCAGATAATTGAGCTGTTAATTTTCCTAATATTGTTACTATCATTGTTGCTATTCCAATGACAATTCCTGCAATTATTGGAGTAAGAAAACTAATCTGGGATTTCATGCTTGAAATAACTTCTGCTAATAAATCCTTTAGTCTTTCATTAACTTGATGAATTCTGTCTATATAAGTTGAAATGCTTATTAATGATTTGCTTACAACTAAAGGGCCTTTTCTAGAGCTTTCCAATAAAACTTTCATGCTACTTTCAATTAAGCTGCTAGGGTAATCCCATATTGCTCCATTTTTTTTATTAAAAATAGCTTCATTAATGCTCATTCCAAGTCTTTGTATGTTTATGCTAACTTTCCTGAAAAAGTCTCCTGTCGGCGTATTAGACATATTTGCTGCAACATCTCCAAAACCAACTTCAACAGGAACACCATCACCTATTCTATTTCCTAATTGAAACAAGCTTCCTGCAAATTCTAATTCAAGCTTCTTAGTTTCATTTCTTATTACAATTAATTTTCTGCTTCTAATGCTAAAGTAAGTTCCTATTCCTAAAGCTAATCCTAATGGAAAAAATAAGCTTAAAATTACTGCGCCAAATCCAAATGGGCCGTAGCAAGGCTCGTTTACATTGCAGATTAATCCGTTATCTGCCTTGTAATCAAAAAAACTTAATCCTAATAATTTAAAATCTGGAACAGAAAAAGCATTCATCAATAAAGGAATTATTCCTATTAAGGATATTATAAAAAATATTAAAAAACTTATAAAAAAAGGATTTATCTGAACTTCTCTATTTCCGAAATTAAATATAATATTTTTGTATTTCAAAAGTTCTGGATTTTCTGCAATTAAATCAGACTCAGAATAACCTGTAGGCCTTTTTGCTAAAATATTAATTCCTATTAAATAAACCATTATAGGCAATAAAATATTATATAATACTGAAAGAACAATTATTTTTACCAAGCTTGATCCCTGCAATAAACTTCCGAATAAAGGCAAAATAACCAAGCCAAGGATAGGAAGAATAACACCAAGCATGTGCAATATTGTTATTGGTTCTTTAAGCTCATGCGCATAATGCAGCATTTTTTCATATGTTCCATTAAGCATTACTTCTAAAGCCTTTTCAAGCAAAGTAACTCTTCTGTCCTCGCTTGCTTCATACAAACTTCCCTGTATTAAATGAAATGCTTCTACAAATTCAAGATTATAGTCTCTCCATGATTTAAGATAATTATCCAAGCTTTGTTTTATATTACTAAATCTATTTGTTTCAATATCCCAAAATACTTTCCTAAAATCCAAGGACAAAGGAGCCCCAATATGATCAGAAGCAAATTTTATTGCATGCTCTAAATTTGATGTATGCCTCATGTACATTACAATATATAAAATGCACAAGACCATCTGGTTGCTTGCCCTTAGTCTCCATCTCGCAGCAATTATGTTTGGAATATTTGTCAAAGGTTTTAATAATAAAAAACTGATTAATATTAACAGCATTGGAATTAAAGCCAACTCAATTCTATTAATTAAATATAAATAAACACCTAATAAAATTGCAAATATTACAAGAAAAGAAATTATGAAAAAAGCAAAGCTTGCTGCTCCTTCTGGATTTATTTGCAGATGCGAAGTTTCTATTGATTTATTTAATTCTTCTCTTTCTTTTTCTTTAACCTTTACTTTTAATATTTTTTCAAAGAAGTTGCATGAAGATTCGTAGCTTGTCAATGTTTTATTTAAAGATTCTTCTCTGAAAATCCTGTAGTCCAATGAATAGCTTTTATCAGGCTCGTAATCCTCAATCATTTTTATATTTTCTTTTAATTTAACCTGGTATTTATCTAGAATATCTTTAACATCTTTATTCATATTCCCTCTTTTTTAAAATTCTTTTTTCTTTATTTTATCTTTAATCCATTCATTCCAGTCAAAAAAGACTCTTTTATTATCAATATATCCTAGCTCTTCTCTTATCTTGTCTGAAATTTCGTGGAATTTGTCATTGCTTAAAACTGCAAATTTAGCTTCAAGCAAATTCTGGTTTTTTAATTTCAATGAATAATTTACCAGCGCTTCTTTTATTCTTGCCCTTAATAAAATATTATCCCAAACAGCATCCCAGTTTCCTGAAAACTCTTTTATGCTTCCTGCAATTGATTTAAGTATTTCAGAATCCCCATTGATTAAATCCTGGCTTGGCTTTAATGTATCTTCCTTAGTATCATATGACATTAAATCAACAAAGCCATTTTCTTTTAAAGGATCATCCTGCCAGTGCTTTCTTACTTCTGTAATCTGCAGTATTCTTCTTTTTTTATGCAATCCGTCAGCAGTTTTTACAGGATTACTTACTACAATAACATCTGTTGCCTTAAAGCTTGTTTTTGGAACATTTAAATCATTTACAACACGATCATAAACAGAATAAGGATCTGCGCCATGTATTGTTCCTGCAACAACATTTGCCAAAGCACCGATCCTCATTGCTTCGTAAAGTGCACTTGCTTCTATCGATCTAATTTCTCCGACGATTAAACTCGAATCACCTAAACGTAAACTTGTTCTAATTCCTTCGTCTGCTCCAAGTTCAGAGCTGGTGTGCGTTAAAGCGCTTCTTACTTTCATTGCTTGAACATTATATCCAAGTTTCCTTAATGCATCTATTGGTAATTCTTGAGTGTCTTCTATTGAAATAATTCTATATTTCCTCATAATTTCTACTAAGGTGCTTCCAAGCAAAGATGTTTTTCCAGAACTTCTTGTTCCTGCAAATAATAATGATCTAGATCCATCAACTAAGAAACTCAATAATCCTGCTGCGAGAGAATTAAACATTTTATTCTTGACAAATAAAGGATAAGTCCAAGGATCATCTCTATGTCTTCTTAAAGCAAATGCAAGTCCATGCGGATTTAACGGCTTTGTTATAACAGCAACCCTTGCTCTTGCATTTTTTAATAATAATTCAGTATCTAAAACAGGATTTGCTTCGTCTAAAGGCCTTCCAGAAATTAATCTGAATTTAGATGCCCAAGATTCCCCATCCTCCAAGCTCGGAATTATATTTGTTATGCATTCATCATAATCTTGATGGACGATAAATATCGGACTTTGTCCTATTGGCCCATTAATTGAAATATCTTGTATTTTCTGATCCTGCAATAATGTTTCAATTAGTCCAAAACCAATAGTATATCTGACTAAAATAGAAGATAATTCCTCAACTTCTTTAAAACTTAATTCTAACCCCCTGTATTCTGCTAATTCCTGCAGTAAGTCTCTTGAAATATTAAAAAAAGTCTGCCTCATCTTTTCAGTATCTGTAAACTCTTCTTTGCTTGGCTTGTGCTCTATTAATGCCTGTCTTGCTAATTCGAGAATTTCATATTTATCTTCTGAAATTTTAAACTCAGGAGGACTTACGTGATATAAATACTTAATATCTCCTGCTGGCTTTAAAATATTAACCTCTGTATCCTCATCTAACTTATAAATTTCAATTTCTTCAGCATTTACGGGAAGATCCGCCATTAACCTCGTATACATAAAGTCTGGAGTAATTTCAGGATTAAACACATTTCTGTATAAGCTCCTGTCATTCCCTATGCTATACCCTGAAATATCTTGCTTAACTAGAGAAATTAATTTTGTATTTTCAAACAAGCTTCTTAAATAGCTTAATAATCCAATATAGGAATTCCTTAATTTAATCTCATTCATATCATTTGTTTTGTCTAGATAGATTTTCTCTTCTCTTATTTCTCTTATTAATTGGACATATGCTCCAATAGGATCCTGCTTTAATAAATTAAGAATAATTTTTTGAACAACATTGTTCCAGTGGGAATACTTATTATCCTGCGATATTCCTGCTATATTCAATAATCTCTTTTGCTTTACTAAATGATTGTAAAGATTTGCTATCTCAATCAATAATTGCGTTTGGTCATAATTATAAATATAATTTCTTCTCTGGTTAAAAATTATCCTAGTTACATTAGGAACCTGGATCAATAGATCAATAACATAAGACATAACTAAAGGATTGTTTTCAATGCTTGGAAGATAACTCCATGAATTTGCATCTATCCTTATTATATTATCCTGGGCTTCCTTTATGATTTCATAACCTCTACTCTTTTTTTCAAAGGGCATAACAAAATTAAATTTAATTAATATAAAAACTTATTCTTTCACAAAATAAGAAAGATTTTTATACTTCGCAAATGTAATTTATCCAATAATTAAGAGGTGAAAATGCCTGAATTCCAGCCAGTTACAGCAGATGAAAGGGTAAGGGTTCTTGAATCTAGATATTCTCTAATGAGAGACAGGTTATTTTTGATAAACCAGAATATGCTTACAGAATACAAAAGATTAAATAAAGAAATAAGATTTATAGATGACGAATTAAAGGGATTAAAACAAGAGGTTAATGAAGTTAAAAATTTATTAAGGAAATTGATTTCAGAAATCGATGGTTTTGCAAGAAAAGAAGATTTAAAAGTAGTGCAGAAGTATTTAGATATAATAAATCCGATAAATTTCATGACAGAGGATGATGTAAAAAAAATAATAAGGGGTGAGCACCATAGCAAAGGAACTTCCCGCAGAGAAAGTTAGAGAATTAAAAGATGAAGGATTATCTGATGAGGATATTATAAAAGCATTGCGGCCAAATTATTCCAATCAAGATATTCATGATACAATGAATCAAGAAGGGCAGAATATTCCTGAAGATAATATTTTAGAAGAACTTGATAATGCAGCTCCTGATTTCCCGGAAGCGCATGATGCAAATGAGGGTTTATTAGAAGAAGTTCCTGCTCCTGAAGAAGATAATAGTGAATTTTTACAGCCTTCAGGACAAGAATACCCAAATTATGCTGTGCAGTCAAGCATGTCAAATGACCAGATTCAAGAAGTGGTTGAGGCAATAGTTGATGAAAAATGGGAAGATCTTACATCAAAATTTGGAGATTTAAATTTATGGAAAGAAACCGTAAATAATGATATTGAAGCTGTAAAGCAGGAATTATTAAGAACACAGGAAAGGCTTCATAATCTGCAAAATGTTATAATTGGAAAAGTAACCGATTATAGCAAAAATATTAATGATATAAGCGCGGAGATGAAGGCATTAGAACAGGTATTTCAGAGGATATTGCAGCCTTTAACTTCAAACATAAGAGAATTAAACAAAGTAACAGAGGAATTAAAACAGCATAAAAAACATAAGCCTGAAACAATTAAGGAACATAAAAAAAAGAAAATTAAAAAATAATTTATCCTTTTTCTACATGTGAAGAAATGAATTTAGCTGCGAATGCCGCGACTACCAGTAAAAATAATGCCCCTAAAGTTCTAGGATGTGTTACTGCTTTTAATCCTTCTGTCGGCGGATTTCCACTTTGCTGATCAGGAGCAAGTCCTGAAAATACTTCGCCAATTGCAATTATTAACAAAATAATTATTATTACAATTACTGTCCAATAAACAACAGGATCCTTGATTGTTTTTTCAACATCACCCTCTTTTAATCCCATGAACATAAATAAGCTTAATATGAATAAAGCAACAACAACCAAGACAACAAACCATGGGGTGATAAACTGCACAAATTTCAATGTATCTTGGGAAAATAAAAATAATAACGCTACTGAAAATGCTGCAATTAATTTAAGCCATTTATTTTCTCCCATTAGCTTGAATTTATCCAAAACAGCATAGACTAAAACAAAAATAAATAGAAAAGTAAATACAGGCAGGAAAAATTCTAAAAATCCTAGATCTTGTAATATCGTTGCCATTTTTATGGTTTCCTTACATTCTTGTTAAACCCTTCTGAAAATACTTCCCAGAATGATTTGCCTCTTCCAGTACTTCCATCACTTTTTCCAACAACAGCCCAAATTATTATTCCAACAATTATTAATAAGATTAACCAGCTTGCATTATCCTGCATCCAGAATCCAAAGTCTCCTCCTCCGCTGCTAAAATCTAAAACAGATGAGTCTGGAACTAATGCCCAATAAATTATAAATAAGGATGCTATTGCAAATAAGAATAATACAATTCCTGAAAATCCTGTTTCAATATTTGCGCCAAACAACCCGACTAAAATTAAAAACATCACTGCTACAATTATAAATAATGAAACCTTGGGCAAAAATAAATTTAATTTGTCAACGATTTCAAACTGGTTTACAACAATTAACCCGACAACAATTCCTATAATTAAATTAATATTTTTTTTATCTTTTCCAAATAATTGCGTTTTCTCTAGTACTGCAAAAACAATTGTAAATACCAATAAAAACGGCAAAGCAAATTCATAAAATCCTGAAGACTGTAATTGATAAAATATATCTGCGACAGTTGCCATGTTAAGATCCCTCCTTTTCTTTAGCTTTTTTCTCGTGAGTTATATACCATATTGCTAATAACATTACTCCTAAAAATAATAATGATGTTATTATTGCAGTATCCCAATTTTCAATTATGAAAAATCCCGCAACTTCTAAATACGAATTTCCGTCTGCATCATAAATTGAATTAAGGAAGATTGCAACAACAGCAATAAACATTATTACAACAAAAACCGCATACCATTTTTTATGTTTCTCTGTAAAATCTAAGTCTCCTGTTTTCATAAATACACCTATCATTAATAAAAAACTTACGCTTGCAACAACCAAAATTATTATGTTTGGGATGCTCTCATTAATTGTCCTAACAACATTTGCTGTAGCAACAACTAATAATCCAACAACAAATGCCGTCATTGCATTAAGATTTTTATTTGGAATATCACCATCTTTTGTTTTTAAGGTTCCAAGAATTCTGGTTTTTTCTAAAATAGCAAAAACCAAAGTAAAAACAAGCAAGAAAGGTAAAACTACATCAAACAATCCAAAATCTCTAAAAAATTCTATAGCCTTTCCCAGTGGAGTTACCATTATCCTCTTTTTTTATTTTTATTCCATCATAAGCTCTTCTTTTTGCTGAGTTTCTGCATTCTCGTCATAACTTGGAATTGCATTTTTGCTTATGATAAAAACATCACCAACAGCCTTTACTAAATTATGCGGAACAACCACTCCCTTGGCCCCGCCTAAAACCTTTGTTAAATAAGAGTTCTTTGTTGCCCTAACCCTCCATCCTGAAACCCTGTTAGATGCAATTACTGCCTCTTCTATATTGCCAAAATACAAACCATCATCTGTAAAGACCTCCATATCATAAGATTTTGTTACGTTTCTTGTCTTTAATACCATTTTAGTTCCTCCTTTGTTATGAAAATAAAACCTTTTAAATATTTAAACCTTTCTTTTCAATCATGCTTGAATATAATAACTTAACTATTATTGGAACATCTCATATTTCAATAGAAAGTATAAAAGAAGTTAATGGCTTTATTAAAAAATACAAGCCAGAGATAATAGCTTTAGAACTTGATAATAAAAGATTTACAGCTTTAACTGAGAAAAGAAGGAATAATGTAAAAGACGTATTAAAAGTAGGCTTAAAGGGCTATTTAATTAACTTAGTTGGCGCTTATATTGAAAAAAAACTTGGCAAATTAGTTGGAGTAAAACCAGGAAGTGAGATGATAACAGCTATAAAACTGGCTAAAAAATATAAATTAAAAATAATATTAATAGACCAGGATATTCAGATTACCTTAAAAAAGTTAAGCAAAATAAGCCTTAAAGAGAAATTAAGGATAATCAAGGATATATTAAAAGGAATTTTATTCAAAAAAGAGGTCATTAAAATAGACTTGAAAAAAGTTCCTAGTAATGACTTTATAGAAAAAATAATTAATATTGTCAAAACAAGATATCCTGAAATTTATAATATTTTAATAAAAGAGAGAAATGAGATAATGGCAAAAGCTTTATATAAAATAATAAACTTAAATAATGATAAGAAAGCATTAGCTGTAATTGGTGCAGGCCATGAAAAAGAGGTTATTAGAATTATCAGAAGCTGTAATAATAATTAAAATAATTTTATTATTGACTTTAATCTTCGGCTTTAATGACGGAAGAGAAAGGTTTATTTTTAATTACTGGGTTGCTAATTTATTCCTGGTTTTTTTAATTGTAAGCTTAATTGTATTATTCAATGTTCTTGGATTAAAATTAGCTGCAAAATATTACGGCACAGAAATAAAAATGAAAACATGGAATTCCCAGAAATTTAAAAATGCCGGTACAATAACAAAAAAATTATTTTTAATCTACAATACGCCTATACTAAATGTTATTGTTGCATTATTAAGCAATGGAAGAATTTATTTGACAAATGTTCTAAGTTTTGATTATAAAAAAGAAGTTTTAGGAAGAAAATTTCAGTATTTAACTTATTTTAACATTGCGGTAATTGTGTTTTTTGGGCTATTGTTTGATTTAATCCTGATGTGGATTTTTAAAGTGTTTAATTTTGACCTAGGATTAAAGATAAGCTTCTGGTTTATATTATTTAATCTTGCTCCAATATCAGAATTATATGGATCAAAAATACTTGCAGGAAGTGTAACATTTTACATATTCTGTTTAATATTCTTTATAATGAATATAGTTTTGCTGCAGTTTGCTGATTCTTTTAGCGCATTATTTGTTTCATTGCTGTTCAGCATTATTTTATCAACATTGTATTTCTTCATTTTCCAGTACAAAAGAGCTTAGCCTATTTATAGCTGTTTGGTTAAAATCAAAGCTTTTGAAAGAAGTACACAAAAATGAAATGCTTATCACTCCTGCTATTATTATTAAAATATAAATTTTAGCAGGGTTAAAATGTACATAAATAGATTTTTAGCAAAGCTAGAGATTGAGGAAATTATTTAAAGCTATTAATTTTTAATTAGTTTATGTTTGAATTAAGAAATATAGAACCGAGAGAATTTCAGTTATCTATATTAGAAACATGCAAAAATAATAATACCCTAGTTGTCCTGCCTACAGGAATAGGAAAAACATTAATTTCTTTATTATTAGCTTTAGAAAGGTTGAATAAATTTCCTGAAAGCAAGATATTAATTTTAAGCCCATCTAAACCGCTTTCTCAACAGCATATAAACACATTTAAACAAAATACAAATATCAATGAAAGTGAAATTTTATTATTAACAGGCGCAATAAAAGCCGATAAAAGAAAAGAGCTTTGGCAAAATGCAAAGGTTGTTATTGCAACACCACAGACAATTCAAAAAGATCTTGAAAATAATAGAATTAATTTAAAGGATTTTTCTTTATTAGTAATTGATGAAGCGCATCATTCAAGGCAGAATTTTGCAAATACTCACGTCGCTAAATCATATTTTGAGCATGCCTTAAATCAGAGAATATTAGCTTTAACTGCTTCTCCAGGCGGAACTTTAGACAAAATAAAAGATGTAATGAAAAACTTAAACTTAGATGCTGTTGAAATCCGCTCTGAAACAGATTTTGATGTTAGAAATTATGTTCAAAAACGCGAAATTGAAATGATTGAGATAAATTTGCAGGAAGAATTAAAAGATTTGCATTCAAAAATTAAAAATGTTTATTTAAATAAGGTTCAGGATTTGCATAAGATTGGATTTAATAAGCCCAGTAATTTAATCAACAAAAAGGACTTATTATTATTACAGCAACAGTTAAGGGCAAAATTAAATTTAGGAGATAAATCTTCTTTTTATGGAATCTCTTTAACAGCACAATTATTAAAATTAGATTACATGCTTGAATTGCTTGAAATACAAGGATTAAAGCCATTAGTTAAATTCTTTGAAAAATTAAAAGAAGATAAAAGCAAGGCAGCAGGCATTATCTTGAACAATAAAGAGATTAAAGAGGCTATAGATAATGCAAATAAATTAATTTCGAATAATATAGAGCATCCAAAATTTGAGAAATTAAAGGAAATAATTTTAGATGAAATAAAAATAAATCCCGGTATTAAAATAATTGTGTTTGCCAATTATAGAGATACTGTTGACGAAATATTGAATTTATTGAAAAAATTCGATGTTAAATGCATGAAATTAATAGGGCAAAAATCTGGACTAACGCAAAAACAGCAGATTAATGCAATTAAAGAATTTGAAGAAAGTGATTTAAATGTATTAGCATGCACGCAAGTCGCGGAAGAGGGATTAAATTTATTGGGCGGAAAAATTGTAGTCTTCTTCGAAGCGATACCAAGTGAATTAAGACTCGTGCAGAGAATGGGAAGAGTAGCAAGGTTGCAAGCCGGTAAAATAATATTTTTAATAACTAAGAATACAAGAGATGAAGCTTATTTTTGGAGCAGTTATCAAAAAAAGAAGAAAATGAAAAAAACACTATATGGATTAAAGGAAAAAAATATCAACGAGTTTTTAAGTGAAAAATAAAAATTGTAGAAAAACAATAAGGAGTATTCAATATTTGCCCAAAAAACTTTTTAATAAATATGCTGGTTTTATTCCAAAATTTATCGGCAAATATTATACAGAATAATTCTTAAATACTACATCCTCTTATTCTTAGAGATGCCTAAAATTATTGTAGACTACCGAGAAGATAAAAATATTGTCAAAGAATTATATAAGCATCAAGTAGATGTTGAAATAAAATCTTTAATTTCAGCTGATTTCGTTATGCAGGTTAAAGATATTAATAATAATGTTAAAGATCTAGGGATAGAAAGAAAAACCCTTACCGATTTCCTAAATTCTATAATTGATAAAAGAATTTTAACACAGTTAATTTCCTTAAAGGAAAATTTTCCATTGCAATTGTTGATTATTGAAGGCGAGGAAAATATTTACAAAATAAGGAATTTTCATCCAAATTCTATCAGGGGAATGTTGTCTAGTATAGCAATTGATTACCAGATCCCAACTATATTTACGAAAAATCACAGAGATACTGCTGCTTATTTAGCTTTAATTTCTAAAAGATTAGAAAAGCCAAAAAGGCATATTAGTCTATTGAGCAAGAGAAAGCCTTTGACATTAAAAGAACAGCAGGAATATATAATTGAAAGTCTTCCTGGTGTTGGTCCTAATTTAGCTAAAGCTTTGTTGAATAAATTTAAGTCTGTTAAAAATGTTATTAACGCAAAAGAACATAAATTAAAGAAAGTTGATAAAATTGGAGATAAGAAAAGTAAAGTTATAAGGGAAGTTCTTGATTCCGAGTATAATGATTAGCTTAAACGTTATCAAAAAATTTTAAGGCAAATTTACAAAATTTAATTACCTCTCCTTTATCCAAATTAAACTCGTTTCGATTGCCCAAATAGTTTTCAGATTTTTCTGTAATCTCAATATCCCTATATAATTCTTCGACTTTAAGACACTTAATGTGATACTTTGAAACTAAAATAATATAAGCATTTTTATAAGGATAATTCGGGTGATCTTTTTCTAAATCATGTTTATTAAAATTCCCGCTTGCCCTAAATTTAACTTCAATAAAATAAATTTTATTTAAATTATCTTTAGATTGAATAACAAAATCTGGCATTGACTTGATATCCTCTACAACATCACCTTGAACACCTTTGAGTAATTCCATAATGCCTGGAATAGTGTTTTCCATGCCATATCTAAAAACATTGTATCCTGAACTTAAAAATAGTTGTTCAACTATGGCCTCGGCAATCCTACCCTTAATCATAGATTCGTTATAGCTCATTCTAATTACAAAAAGATTTTTTTAGTTTAATTTAAATCTTTCTAAAATCTCGTATTTTGGCCCATCTTTATTTAATTCACTTTTAACCAAACAAAATTCATTAACCTCAAATTCTTTTTCTTCAATATCGATTTTTAAATTTTTCTTGAAATCTTCTTTATCTTTAATGAATTTTACCCTTCCAAAAGTCATATGAGCGCTAAATCTTTGATCTTTTGGAAATAAATCTAATAATTCTGAATCTACTTTTTGCTGTAATTCTATAACTTTTTCTTTAGGATTTAAACTAATCCAAATTACCCTAATATAATTTTCATTTGGAAAAACTCCAATCTTATCCAATTTAACCTTAAATGATTTAAACTTAATTTCGTTTAATCTTTCTTTTATTTCATTTATTTTATTTTCATTAACTTCGCCAATAAATTTTAAACTTAAATGTAAAATTTTTTTATGAACCCAGGTTATTTTAGCAGGCAAGTTCTTTTTTAGTCTATTTTGAGCCTCATATAAATAATCTAAAACTTCTTTAGGCAAAAATATTCCAATAAAAAGCCTCATTATTGTGTCATTACCAATTTATTATGCTCAATTTTAAGCTCAACTTCTTTGCCTTCTTTTAGATTTAAAGCTGTTTCTATATCTTTTGGCAATCTTAAGATTAAGTTGCTTTTTATTCTGCCTAATTTTGCCCTAATTAAATGTTTCTTCAACTTATTTATCAAAAGTATTCTTTGAGCTTCTTCTGGATTAAAATAAATCTCTCCGCAATTGTTACACTTCCAGCCTGAAAGTTTATATTGATTAAATCTCAGGTTTTCTTGATACACCATATTTTTATCGCAATTCAAACATTTCATTTTTTCCTCCTAGTAAATCTGCCTACATGAATAACAACCCAAACTTCTTCTTTAAATATTTAATTATAATCCTTACCGATTACTGCATTATAAGTTTTATTTCCTTTATCAAACCACTTTTCTACAATTTCTTTTTTACGTTTTCTTGAAGCGAAATAGCCAAACTCTAGCATATTAGATACGTCGTAAAGGTCTAAGTCATATCGCATTAATTCTCTCGTCGAGAGTAAGATGAGGTGAGTTTTAAGTTCTTATATCTTGCGTCAAGCATATTAATTCAACATATGTAAGAAACATATGTTTATAAATATTTCCATGTTAAAAAACTGAAAATATTCCAACAAAAAGTCTCATTTAATGTAAAGATCTAATCCTTTTATTTTTTTCTTTTCTATTAAAGTTAAATATAAAGTTGTATAATAAGTTTCATTTATATAAACTGAAATTAAAATCATTAAACTTAGTAAAATTAAAAAGAAAATAAAACCCGCAAAAATTCCTAAACTATAGCCTAACATCAATGCTAAAAGCAATCCTATGAAAAACACCAATGTCATTAAAGGTCTAATTCCTATTTCATAAGTTGCTATTTCCGGAATTGCTTTTAGACTGTCTTTTAACTGCACCACAGATTCTTTAAAGTTTCTTTCAGTTATTATCATTGCTGGAAGAACTAATTTTCCGGCTAATCCTGTTAAGTAATCTATGAGACTTCCTGCCATTTGTCCGGCCCTTCCTTTTCCTCTTAACCAAGATGAAAGCATTTTTATAAAAACAACTGAAAAAACAAATACTAAAATATCCCCAATATTTCCAAACGCTCTTTTAAATCCAGAAATAGTGGTTGCATTTTTTCCTTTTAATACTTCATAAACCATCCAGCTTTGGGCCGCAGCCAGGAAAGTCATAACAAAATACAATATAAATAAAAATGCTAAAAATAAAATATAATTTGAAGATAATTTATAGTAATACATTAAAAATCCAAAAATCCCAAATAGTATCAAGGAACTAAAAATCATTAATATAGGAATTACAATTAAACTTTTGTCTTTTTTTAATAAAGCAAAGCTTAACTTAAATATCTTCCATGCATTTTTTAATCTGTCAAAAAATCCCATAAAGTTTAATAATTTTAAAGTTATTTAAATCTTTTTATATTAGCTCTTTTATTATTTTAGCAGCAGTTTTGCTTGTTATGTTGTTAAAATCTTTTTCTGGATTAACCTCAACTAAGTCATATTTTTTAATATTCTTAAGTATTTTAATTCTTTGTATTAAATAAAGTAATTCTCTAGTTGATAGCCCTCCTGGCTCTATATAGCCTGTTCCAGGAGCATAAGCAGGATCTAAAACATCTATATCTATTGAAATATACAATTCTGGAAATTTTCTTGCATTTTCCATAATAACATCGCAAGAGTCATGCAAATTATTAAATAATTGTCTTGAAGTTAGATATTTTATCTTGTAATCTTTTAAAACCCCTATTTCTTTCATATCAGGATTTCTAATGCCGACTAAAATTATATTGCTTGGATTAATTAAATTTTCTTTAATTAAAAAATACAACCAATCTGTCTGCATTGGCTTGTCAAAATGCTGAAATAAATCAGGATGCGCATCAAATATTAATATTCCTGCATCTTTATTTTTAAAGAATTTCTTAAAAACATGATAGCTTATAGAATGATCACCGCCAAGAAAAATATCTCCATCATGCAATTCTTTTAAATTAGAATTAATAATTTCATATTTATTATCCTGAAAGTTTTCATTAGTCCAGCATTCGTTTAATTGCTTTATAATTTCATCAGGAGCTTTTTCTGTTCCTTTATTTATATCTGTTCCTTCTGAATACGGAATTTTAACAATTTTCATAACATTAAGAGAAAAATTAGTTTTATAAAGTTATTTGGGAATTAAATCTTGATTTTTCTCAAAATAATTTCTGACTTTTTTAAAGATATCTATTAGTTCTTTACTTAAAGCATTTTTTAAATCAGAAGGATGAATTTTTTTATTAACAAACTCTTTTTCTAAACTTTCATAGTTATTAAATAAAATATCTCCTCCAAATTTCTTATCTCTTTCAATTTTAAGTTTATCTTTAACACCAAAAACAATAAACTTAGTAAGTTGCAAAATGGGATTATCTTGGACAATTCCTGCAGGACAATAAGCATTATTTATATTTTTTTTAATTATTTCAGGAGAATCATGAACTAAAATTCTGCTTTCTGGGATAGAAGCACTCATTTTAACCCCGGGACCTTTTAAACTTACAATTAATGGAGTCATAACCTCTACTCTTGATTTATATTTAATTAAAGGCAAATACTCGCGAGCATAGGCTAAAATATGCCTTTGATCTATTCCGCCAAGCTGAATATCAACATTTAAGTATTCTTCATCTAAAGCCTGCATTATAGGATAAATTAGTTCAGAAACTTTTGGGTTTTTCATTCTGGTAACTTCAGATGCCGCCCTTGTTGTTCTCGCAACTGTTGATACTGTTGAAAGTTTTAAGACATCTAACTGGTATTCTTTTGTTAACTGAAATGTGCTTCCACGAACAAATTCTGGTTTTTTGTCCCAAGGGAAGCTTAATTCTATGCATTTCTGGTAATAATCTCCAATGATATCTATTTTTTCCCAAGGTGTTTTTAAATCATCTAATGCAGCATGAATATTTGCAATTAGAACTTTATTTTTAATCCCTGTTTTATCAAAATCAAATAGTTTGCTTAACGGAACCAAATAGGCCATATGATATAATGACGTTGGAGCTGTACCATAGTAAGCTGATAAAACTTTTTTAGAATTTAATTTTTGTTTTAATTCTTCTACTGTCAAGATTTCAATAGTATTTCTTTTTATTAGGTCTAATTTTTGATTAATATCCATTTACAAAGCTATTTAAATTTATCTTAATAAACTTAACGATTTATGAAAGATAAAACATTGTTAAAGATTTCATTTATTACAGCAGTAGTTGGTATTCTAATACTCTTATTTATTTTAGACAGAATTTCCTTAAGCAACGTTAATATTTCAAATTTAACAA
>ERZ1292623.1213-Hain-H51-01um-R1-1213-length-25300-cov-6_pt1 | contig 25300 bp, 19 predicted proteins | sample MGYA00564398_ERZ1292623 | MGnify/ENA primary metagenome ERZ1292623 (study PRJEB36523, sample SAMEA6512633) | groundwater metagenome | collected 2019-01-07 | study: AquaDiva: Metagenomics assemblies of 32 groundwater samples | reverse complement strand
GTTTCCAGTGTCACAAATCGCTTATCCAGCTCCTGCACGCCTGCTAGGATGAATGTGGAGAGTTTGTAGACGTCTACTCCTTTACCATTAGCCGACAACACCTCACTAGGAGCTTCTTCCGCTATCAGTCCTAGACGTAGAGGGTTTGATTGATCTTCATTGGCATAACGATATTGAGCAATACCTACGTCTTTTATTTTTGTCAAAATTGAACCTTTTGAATCATTGTTTAAATATTCAATATCCTTCTTTGCTTCTCTTGTAGAAATATTGACGAATGAAGTAGCGGCCACATCACCTATGACGTGTAATTTGTATTCGGGAGTACTTGTGCCTATGCCAACATTACCTTCCAGAGATACGATAGTGGTTGTGCCAACACTCAAATCTCCTTCTTCTGTCATAATCTGTCCTAAATTCAAATTTAATTCTTGGATAGCGTTCACCAATACAGGTGTCAGTTTGGCATAATCCACATTGCTAGGTAGACCTTCTGAATCATAACCAACTATTTCCGGTATTACATTTACTACTTCTTCAGCTATGAAACCGACTTGATTACCCGATATGAGAAGTTCCGGTTTGTAATTAAATGCAACTGATCTCAAGGTCATCACATCAGAGAGACCGTATGAGAGATTTGAAACATTATCTTTGAAACGAACTGATGATGGGTTACAAGCTGAAGTAGATGAAGAAATTAGACCAGATGCAAGTGTGGTACAAATATAAGCGGTTCCAGCACCACTTGTTATGGTTGGAAAACCCACACTACCTTCCACAGCTAATTTATACCCCGGACTGGTCGTCCCGATGCCGACGTTGCCGCTATTTTTTATCGTCATCTGCGTACTTAAAGTAGTTCCGCCATCAGCCGCCGTTAAGAATGAAATCCTTCCTGGCATATCGCCTGCCGCTGCGGTTCCATCAACTTCTGCCTTAATCTGTCCGAGCACCTGATATGCCGCACCGTCATATCCTGAAAAATTGAACGCTGCCACATCATCACCGTCTGAAACGAGAGTTGGAGAAGCAACAGTTCCTCTAGCCTTGCGAATATCAAACAATGGACCAGAGTTATCGGCCGCTGCAGCCTCATATGTAAATGTGCGCGTTGAGGCTGATGATGATAAATGAAATAGAGAGCTAGGATTCGTCGTCCCGATGCCGATGTTGCCTTGTATTATTAATCCACCTGTTGGCGCAGCCGTACCCGCATACCCTATACCTACACTAGCACCCCCCGCAAAGGCAGATTCACCCAAAACAGAGAGCTTCGACACGGGACTCGTCGTCCCGATGCCGACGTTGCCGCTCTTATCAATTACCATTTTCTGACTAATATCATCATTCGCAGAACCTGCAGCAGTCCAAAATTGAATTTCGGTTGGGATTCTGTTAGCCGCTATTGTTCCGGTAGTATCAAAAACAATCTTTGCTCCCTGGGTGTCAAGATTTGTCCCATCATGACCATATCCCCTAATACTTAATAAATCATCACCAGTTGTAATCACGCCCCCAGAACGAGACTTGTGAAAAGCCAAGCTTGCCGCCACTGCATCGGCCGTTGCGCTTGCAATAGTCAACGCGTGTGTCGGCGCCGTCGTCCCGATGCCGACGTTGCCTTGATTATCTATTACCATTCTACTTGTTGTCGCATAAGCATCACTCATCGTATTAAAGCTCATTAGACCACGTGAAAAGCCTATACTTCCGTAATGTTGTCCAGCTATTGCCGCCGTGTCCTCTAGCATAATTTGGTCAGTAACACCTGCGTTCGTGACAGTGAGTAATCTCTGCGGACTCGTCGTCCCGATGCCGACGTTTCTACTTGAATCAACTATTAGTCCATTGCCAGCCACAGTGAGCAGAGAGGAGAATAAATTAGTTGATGAAGCGGTGGTTGAAAAGGAATTCGTACTGGTGGCAGAGGTGGTGGTGGAGAAAGAAGAAGTAAAGTTAGGGAATATAGAAGCGGTAGAAGTTGTAGATGTGAAATATGAAGCAATTAGATTATGTCCCAAGATATCTCCTGCGACAGAGAGTTTTTGTCCTGGTGTGGTGGTACCGATACCGACACGTTGATTGGATGTATCTATAGAGAGAATTGGAAAACTAGTGGCATTGGTGAATTGAAAAGATGTGGCTCGATTTGTTTGAGGGGTGAATATGAGAGCCGGAGCAGAGCCATTCAGGGCTATGGTTGTGGAACCTGTAGATGTAATTGATTGAGTGATTTCATTTGAACTATCGTACTGCACACGGAATTGAGGCTGGGATGTAGAAGTGATAGTCTGGCTTCCACTATTTACAATACCGCCCGCAAGAAGGTTACCGGAATTGTCCACACGAAACAGTTGTGTACCGGCGCGATTCATATAACTGATGAAGTCACCTGATGGAGCTGTATCCGTTATGCGATACGCGGAAATGATAGCTGTGCCATTTGTATTCTGTAATAGTTCAAGATTAGCTGTTGGGCTGGTTGTGCCTATGCCGACATTTCTAGCCGCCGTCACTGCCAGAGCGTTGCCACCGATATTGAGGAGAGACGAAAATAAATTTGTTGATGATGCAGTAGTCGAGAATATATTTGTAGTGGTTGCCGATGTGCCTGTGGCATTTACGAATGTGAAATTCTGGAGAGTGGTAGAAGCCGAGCCTGTGAGATTTGCAAATGAAATTGTTCCTGTGGCAGTGAGATTTCCTCCGATGTAAGCATTTCCTCCGACAGAGAATAGGGTGAATGGAGACGTCGTCCCGATGCCGACTTGTCTATTTGGAGAGTTGACAAAGAGTGTACCGTTTCCGAAATTAGAGTTTCCGCCGAATGTTGATGTGAGCAAGTTGGCAGAATCTCCACCAGTGACAGTGAGTTGCGTGGCTAAGACAGTCGTGCCGGAAAATGTCGAGCCTGTTATATTTGCTTTAGCTATATCTGAACCACTGAAATTTCCGAGATCTATATTGTCATAGACTCTCTCTACATTCGTTGTGTTTCTCGCCGTCGAGCGCGAAATGGAATTGATTGTGGCCAAGAGCTCTGAGCGCATGAGAGAAAGTTCCGAACGAGTGACAGTATTGGCTGGTACATAATAATTTGTTGTGACGAGGACGGGAGAAGATTTTGTGAGAGTAGAAGAAATATTTGATGAAACGATAGGTGTGGACGTTGAACTGTCTGCGATTCTCACTCGGCTAGGGGTAGATGTCGATATTTTTGGCACTGGTGCGAGCATGATGCCATCATCAGATGCAATATTCTTTTGACTTTTCTGCCCAAAAGTTCTATTTATGCCTTTATATAGAGCAACGGCTATTCTTTCAAAGGTTTTGTTTAGATTATTTAGAGGATTGCTAATTGTAGAAGCCGCTGTAGAAACTGCAGCAAGCGATTGATTAGCTATATTCTGGCCGAATTGAGCCAAATCAAACTCTGTAAGGAAATCTCGGCTATCCGAGAGCTTCCCTCCTGTCCTATATAGAAAAGCAATATAAGTCCCTCCCATATCTCGGATTGCATCTTCCATATTCCTGATGGTGCCTACAGGATCCAAAACTGCGTCATAAGCTAAAACTCCAGTTTTACTCAAAATATCGTCGTATGCGTTCATAATCGCTTTGCCACCTAAATAAGCAGAACTGATCCCTGAATGAGAATATTTTCCAGCATCCATCAGAGTTTCTACATAGTCAATAGTGAGAGTTTTAGTGAATAGAGTGAGATCATCAAATGTTTCAATAATCGCCGTATTTAAATTTTCTCCAGTTTCATTCAAAAATCCGAAAACAGCAGTTGCGTTTTTTGCATCAGATATAAAATAACCTCCAGCGACCAGTGATGCAGAGAGCAATACGGCAATACTTTTGTTTCCAATCTCGGCTAACCGATGTGGGTTGGTGAAAAATTTTTTAAGCGAAACTTTTTTTCTCGGTTGGAGCGATTGAAATGATTTTTTTATATCCGGAATTAATTGCCGATCATCATTCTGATATGATAGAGGTCTATATGGTGAGATTGGAGGATTTTTTATGGCAACGATCTCGTCACCCGAGATCGTTTTAATTTTTTCTGAATCGATTTCTGGTCTACCCGAGATTTCTCCATTAAAAGATTGCTGATAATTTAACAGAGATTCTTCAGAAACAAACCATGATCGTCCGATCATCCGAGCTTCAATTTTTTTGCTTCTGATCAACTGACCGATGTAGTCTTGGGTATAGCTTCCCAACTCACTAGCTCGTTTAGACGAGATAAATTTTTTCCCCTCAAAATAGAGTGGCTGACTCATGCCAAATATTATATTAGAGAAATTCAATTATAGACCTGTGGAGAACTATTTTATTTTTTAATTTTGATTTATTGAAACTAGAAAAAATAGCAAAATGAGTGTTTGCGTGGAGACGCCTGAGACCTGACGAGGCCAAAACCGAGGAGATTTTCTTGCAAGAAAATCTCCGTGCTCCACAAGAACACTCATTTTGCTATTTTTTCATGGCTTTATATCATTTTTTCATCTATAAAGGTTTATTAATGTTTTAAAATGAATGATAACTTTTAAGAATCTTTAAATAGCCTATATTCGAAGTTTAAATACAATCTGCATTATATAGAAAAAATATCAGTTTGAAAACATTGCTTCCAAACTTCCTATTTTCAGATATAACATGTATGTGGAAAATGAAAATCAATCAGAACACATAGAACACCTGTATGTCGAGTCGCATCTTGTGATAAAATATTTCCATGAGCAGAAAAATGACTTTAGAAAAACTGGCGGGAATTACAATGAGAGCTTTTGCCGATGCTGAAACAAAGGTAAACACTCGTTTTGATATTGTAGATAAGCGTTTTGAATCAATAGATAAGCGTTTTGAATCAATAGATAAGCGTTTTGATGATTTTGAAATAAGAGTTAACGCCCGTTTTGATGGTGTTGAAAGGCGACTTGATCATCACGCATCTTATTACGTTACATATCCAGAACACTTCAAACTAACAAAACGACTAGAAAAATTAGAAAAAAGAAAAATTTAAAAACTTTTGGTTGCGATTAAATATTTTTTATGTTCTAATGGTTATCTTATGGAAATTCGCAACATAGCCATCATCGCCCACGTTGATCACGGCAAGACTACTCTGATGGACGGTATTATGAAACAGTCTGGCGTAGCCAAAGAAGGGTTTTCTATGGACTCAAATGCATTGGAACAAGAGCGCGGTATCACCATATACGCCAAAAATGCTTCTATAGAATACAAAGGCACGAAAATAAATATCGTGGATACGCCCGGCCACGCTGATTTTGGTTCCGAAGTCGAACGCGTTCTGCGTTCCATTGATACAGTTCTCCTGCTCGTCGATGCCCAAGAGGGACCCATGCCCCAAACGCGATTCGTTTTGAAAAAATCTTTAGAGCTCGGCATGAAGCCTATCGTACTTATAAATAAAATTGACAAACCAGCCGCCAGACCGCGCGAAGTGATGGATGAAATCCTCGAACTCTTTATAGAACTCGGCGCCACAGACGAACAGCTCAACTTCAAAACAATTTACTCCATCGGCCGTCAAGGTATGGCAAAGAGAAACCTGACAGATGATTCAAGAGACCTCACTCCCCTGCTCGACACGATCATCGAATTGGTCTCTCCTGCTCCGTCCAATATAAACATTCCTCTGCGTATGCAACCGTTCAACTTGGCATATGACTCATACACTGGACGTCTGGCTCTCGGTCGCATATATGAAGGCCGTGTCCGTGTGGGCCAAAATGTTTTTATAAAAAAACCAACCGGAGAAACCAGAACAGGCAAAGTAACTAAACTTTACACATTTTTAGGTCTAGACAGAAAAGAAGTAGACGAAGCTTATGCCGGAGATATTTGTTTACTCGCAGGCTTACCTGATATTTTCATCGGTGAAACCATTTGTGAATCAAATAATCAAATACCTCTGCCAGCTATCGCCGTAGACGAACCAACTATCGCTCTCAATTTTATGGTAAATAATTCTCCTTTTGCTGGACGAGAAGGTAAATTTATCACCACCAGACAAATCCGCGGGAGATTAGAAAAAGAGCTAGAGGTAAATGTCGGGCTACGTATTGAATTTTCGGATGGTGATACTTTCAAAGTATATGGTCGAGGTGAACTTCATATTTCTATACTCCTAGAAAACATGCGTCGCGAAGGATTTGAATTGCAGGTTTCTCAACCACAAGTAATCATAAAAGAAATCAAGGGCATAAAAAGCGAACCATTTGAAGAAGTTTTAGCTGATGTACGCAAGGAAATATCCGGCGAAGTCATAAAAAAACTTTCTCTGCGTAAAGGCATCATGACAAATATGCGCGAACACACAGGTATCACCCGTATGACTTTCGAAATACCGACTAGAGGTCTCCTCGGTTACAGAAGTGAGTTTGTTGTAGATACAAAAGGCGAAGGTATACTATCGTCTCACTTTATAGGTTTTCGACCACATGTAGGCGTCATAGAAAAACACGAATTCGGTTCTATGATTTCTATGGAAAACGGCAACGCTGTCGGTTTTGCTCTCTGGAATTTACAAGAACGCGGCACATTATATATAACTGCCGGCGTTCCGGTCTATGAAGGTATGATCATCGGTAACACGTCAAAGGGTAATAACTTGGATGTAAATCCATGCAAAGGCAAAGTTATGTCAAACTATCGATCAGCCGGCAAAGATGAAGCCATTGATCTCACCCCGCCGTTTACTCTCACCATAGAACGAGCACTCGAAATTATGCACGAAAGCGATTATCTAGAAATTACTCCTGCATCAGTCCGCTTGCGCAGATCTTAGACATCTATCGTCGCTTTGTGAGCGTTTGATTGTATAAAAGATTTACGAGACGGCACATCGGTGCCCATGAGCATATCAAAAACTTTGTCGGCCTCTTGAGCATCGGCAATATTTACTTGTTTGAGCAAACGACGAGTAGGATCCATAGTGGTCTCCCATAATTCATCAGCGTTCATTTCTCCTAGACCTTTATACCTCTGTACGTGAATTTTTTGATCTGCTTCTTCCAGAGGTATTTCATCTTTGCCCAAAATTTTTGATTTTTCTTCTTCGGAATAAAAATACAAAATCTCCTTGCCGCGTTTTACTTTGTAGAGCGGTGGTTGGGCGATATATATGTATCCACCATCTATCAGAGGCTTGAAATACCTGTAAAGCAAAGTGAGAATCAACGTCCTGATGTGAGCACCGTCAACATCCGCATCCGTAGCAATGATTATTTTGTGATAGCGTAATTTGGAAATATCAAAAGTCTCCCCTATGGCTGTGCCCATGGCAATGACTAGATTCTTGATCTGCTCACTGCCTAGCATGCGATCGAGACGAGCGCGTTCTATGTTCAAAATTTTTCCACGCAGAGGTAGGATGGCTTGGGTTTTCCTATTGCGTCCGGTTTTTGCCGTACCACCTGCCGAATCTCCCTCTACTATGAATATTTCCGATTCGCTGGCATCGTTTGATTCACAATCAGCGAGCTTGCCAGGCAGAGTCATGCCTTCCAAAGCGCCCTTGCGCATAATCGAATCTTTGGCGGCTTTGGCCGCTTTACGAGCCTTAAGAGCCAAGATAGCTTTGGAAATAATGGCTCTAGCGTCTTCTTGATTTTCTTCGAGAAATAAATTGAAAGCCTCGCCGAAAACGGTAGCCACAGCCGACTGGGCTTCAACTGATCCCAGTTTGGCTTTGGTTTGGCCCTCAAATTGAATCTCACGGAGTTTGACCGAAATGACAGCAGTCAGACCTTCCAAAACATCATCTCCCGTGAAATTATCTTCGCTGTCTTTTACTTGACTATTCTTGCGGGCGTATGTATTTATAGTGCGAGTGAGAGCTGTTTTAAAACCGGTGAGATGTGTACCACCTTCTGCATTATAAATATTGTTGGCGAAAGGCATGATTCGAGCAGAGATATCATCTACATATTGGAGTGCAACTTCTACCGATTCTACATCTAGAATTTTCTTTTCAACATAGAAAATATTTTTATGGACAGGTTTTTGAATTGAATTGGTGAAACGAACGAGAGAAACGAGACCGCCTTCGAAATAAAAAGATTGTGACGGCACATCGAGGCCCAACTCTCGGAAATAGAAAATATCATCGTTTATGTCTATAGAGCCGGGATATTCACGAGCATCTATGACAGAGATGCGTAAGCCCCGGACGAGGTAGGCCTGCTGGCGCATATGGGTGACAATACGATTAAATTCAAATTTTTGCTCGCCAAAAATAGAAGAGTCCGGCTTGAAAGTAACTATAGTACCGTGAAGTTTAGAGCTACCAACTTTTTTTACAGCTGCTTTTCTCTTGCCTTGGGAATATTCTTGCCCGTATTTGCCTCCATCGCGATGAACTTCAACTCGGCATATGATTGAGAGAGCGTTTACCACAGAACCACCTACGCCATGGAGACCACCAGAGACTTTGTAGCCTGAATCTTCTCCACCAAATTTGCCTCCGGCATGCAAGACCGTCATAATAGTTTCCAGAGCAGAAACTTTTGTCTGTTTGTGAATGTCAACGGGAATGCCTCGGCCATTGTCTACAACGCGAATCATTTCATCAGGAAGAATAGTGATTTCTATATCGTTGGCAAAACCTCCCATGGCCTCATCGCGGGAGTTGTCGAAAATTTCAGTGACCAGATGATGAAAACCATCTGGACCGGTCGTGCCTATATACATGCCGGGACGTCTGCGTACAGGCTCCAATCCCTCCAAAACCTGAATGGATTCCGCGCTATATTTAGCAGTCGTAGAGCTAGTTTTTTTGTCTTCTTTTTTGTCTTCTTTTTGCTTGGCCATAAATAAAAAATAATGCCTTATTACAAGCTTATTTTGTACCTTTAGTATAGCAAATTTTCATCAATTTTGATAGACTAACCACATGGAAATTGAAATCAGCACGAAGGAACAAAAAGCTTTAATTAAAGATATCGAGGCGAGAGGTGATATAGAGGCAACTAGAATAAAGCGCTATTTGAGCATGAATGATCTCTCCCGCACACCTACCAGTCCTCTCTATGAGATAGTGAATAAAGTGAGAAATATGCCTCTCTTTCGAGATTTTGACAATATTATCATTCCTGAAATCGTGCCTGCTCTCGTCAGTTTTGACCTCTTTAATTTCGCCCCGAACCATCCGGCACGTAACGCTTCTGATACCTATTTCGTCGACGAGAAAAATATTTTACGGACACACGACACAGTTATGTGGTATTACTATTTGAATCTGCCGGAAATAAAGAAAAAGATCATTGCCAAAGAATCTCTCGGCGTCATATGTTATGGCAAAGTATACAGAAAAGACGAAATTGATCGCAAACATATGAATATCTTTCATCAGATGGGTGGTCTCTATTTGGTTCCAGATAGCGGAAAAAAACTGACTATCGATGATCTCAAATCCACTCTCTCTTTAATAGTGCAAATGGTCTTTGGAAAAGACGTTATTTATCGTTTCAATGTAGACACCTTCCCCTACACAGATCCGTCCCTCGAAGTTGAAGTGCAGATAAACGACCAGTGGATAGAAATTCTCGGTGGTGGCATGCCTCGTCCTCTTGTGCTCAAAAATTTTGGCGTTATTGGATATCATGGTTGGGCTTTCGGTTTCGGTCTCGAACGTCTGGCTATCATCAGTATGGAACTTCCCGATATCAGACTCCTCTGGTCAGAAGATATCCGAGTCAAAAAACAATTGAGGCTCGGACAGAAATTCAAAGATGTGAGCAAATACCCGGCTATCATCCGCGATATTTCTTTTGTTGTAAACTCATCTTCATTTATTCCAAAAAATTATTTTGATCTCGTGCGAGATGTTATTCGTGATTTAGTTGAAGAAATGTCTCTGGTTGATCAATATGAAAACATAAAAAAATTCGGTGCTGGCAAGAAGAGTTATGCTTATAGAATCACCTACCGTTCTCTTGATAGGACACTGACAGACAGCGAAGTAAATGCCCTCCACCAGAAACTAGAAGAAAAAACCAGAGAGGTTTTTGGTGCGGTAATTAGATAATAAAATCTTTAATTGTGGAGTGTCAATTTTTTGAGCCACCTCTCGGACTCGAACCGAGGACAGCCACTTTACAAAAGTGGTGCTCTACCAACTGAGCTAAGGTGGCATTTTTATATTTTATATTTTTCTTTTATATTTTCCCCTGCTCTCCGCCAGTCTCTTTTGTACTTTTATTTGTATTTTCGCCATTTTCTTTTGATTGTTTTATCTGCTTCAGATAAAACGAAGCCGCTCCACCTCGGGATAAATCTTCCTTTTTCTTTGAGGCTTTTTCAACTATGGATGAAGAGATGGTATGCACTCTATGTGAAATATACATGAAAAATCTGACTATGGAAACAAAAACATGGTTAGCCAGGAGAATTATATTGTGCGGAGTGATATTAGACAAGATCTCAGTTGTCGTTTGATGGATATCACGCAAAACAGGATCAGTTTTTTGACGCACATTTTGCATGGCTGTTTTGGTGCCTTTGTTTACCTCCATATATTTATGAATGAGAAGGAAAATCATGCCAGTGAGCGAAACCGTCATGAGTGAAAGCTCTAGTGCCATAATATTTTTTATTTTTCCGAGACTGCAAAACGAGTAAATCGTACGATTTCCATTTTCTCGCCGAATTTCTGAATAGCATCATTTACCAGAGCACCTACCGTAATTTCAGGATTTTTTATAAAAGGTTGTTCGTAGAGAACTTGTTCGGATTCCGGTTTTGAGGCGGCTATGTGCATGGCTATATCATAAGCCAATTGTTTGAATTCTGGATTTTTTGCCACAAAATCGGTCTCGCAGGCCAATTCAACCATTACCCCTAGGGTACCAGTCGAATGAATATAGGAAGCTATAGCGCCGGCATTGAGATTCCTATCGCCTTTTTTGACTGCCACTTCGGCACCTTTCTTTTTCAGTATGATTAGAGCTTTTTCCTTGTCGCCGTGAGCTTCCTCGAGCGCACGCTTACACTGCATAACCGATACTCCGGTAGAATGACGAAGCTCTTTTATTGTATCTGTAGTGATCATAGAAAAAATATTATTTTATTTCCGGCTTTGAAGATTTGGCTTCGATATATGCGCGAGCCAATTCATCGAGAAAGAAAGCGATAGAAGAAGCACTGGAATCGTTTGCCGGAATAGCGAAATCGACGAGCGAGATATTGCAATCGGTGCTGGCTATAGCGATGACCGGCACACCTATTTGGCGGGCTTCCTCGACGGCTGTGAATTCTTTCTTTGGATCGACGACGATCAAAACTGCTGGTTTTTCCCTCATAGAAACGATACCACCGAAAAGCATTTCCAGTTTGGCGATTTCTCTGTCGATCAGTAGACGTTCTTTCTTGGTGTACTTGACCAATTCGCCTTTTTCTTTTTCTTTGAGACGGTTTTCGTATTTTTCAATGCGCTTTCTAATCTGGGTGAAGTTTGTCAGAGTACCGCCGATCCATCGACCACCGACCACAGGCTGGCCGGCTTTTGCGGCTGCGGCCTTTACTGCAGAGATAGCTTCGCTCTTGCCAGCTACAAAGAGGGCTTGTCTGCCAGATGCTCCAATTGAAGCGATAAATGATTTGGCGCGAGAAAGAGCTGTCTCGGTCTTTTCTAAATCAAAAATTTCTATATTATTTTTTATGCCGAATATGTATGGTTTGGTGCTGGGATGTCGACGAGCGCGATTCTGTCCGAAATGGGCGCCAACCTGAAACATAGTGTCAATTGTTGATTTTTTGTCTTTTATTACCATAAATATTGTTTCGAAAGTTTAACAGATTGATCATCATAAGGCAATATTTGAGATAGTTTCTATAATATCGCCGATTTTTTGACCGGAGAGAATGGTTTCTATATTGTGCCAAGACTGCTTTATGCGATGATCCGTAATACGATCTTGGGGAAAATTATATGTGCGAATTTTTTCAGAACGATCGCCTGTGCCGAGCTGGCCTTTTTTGTTTGCGGCAAATTTTTTGGCATTCTCCTCATCTTGTTTTGCCTGAAGTTTGGCCATGAGCATAGACATAGCCCGCTCACGATTTTTGAGCTGACTGCGCTCTGAAGTGACTCTTACATCGAGCCCTGTCGGTCTGTGTACGAGTCTGACCGCCGTCTCAACATTGTTTACATTCTGACCGCCTTTACCCCCTGCACGGGAAAATTCCATATCTATATCTGCTGGATTTACTTTGACTGTTATGTGTTTTTTTATGGGCAAAATCGCAATAGCGACGGTTGAAGTGTGCACTCTGCCCATTTTCTCTGTTACAGGCACTCTCTGGACGCGGTGAACGCCTGTTTCATAGCGCAATTTTTTATAAATATTCTGGCCATGAATCTCCAATGAAACCTCTTTGTAACCACCGACATCGGCCTTTGATTCATCTAAAACATAAACCTTCCAGCCCTGCAACTGTGCATATACGCGATACATGGTGGCGAGCTCTTCTGCAAACAGAGCCGCCTCATCACCGCCTGTTCCCGCCCTGATTTCCAAGATAATTTCATTCGGAAACTCTTCTTCTTCTTTTTCCGAGATTTCTATAGCTTCAATCTGGCGAATGATGTCTTGTTTTTGGGTTTTGATATTGGAGAGATCTAATGCGCCCATTTCTTTCATACTAGAATCTATCTCGCAGAGCCTATGCAAATCAGCCTCGTCACGCTCGAGTTTTTCATACATATCTGCCAGATACGCGGTTTTATGATTCTTTTTATATTTTGCTAAATCCATTAGAGAAAAGAGGCGAGATTATTTCTTCGTTTTCTTTTCTTTCTTTATTTTTGTATGGGTGGCGCGAGCCTTGAATTTCTCTACACGACCGGCTGTGTCTATGATAGTTTCATTGCCTGTATAAAAAGGATGAGAAGCTGATGAGATTTCGATGTGATGGAGAGGATATTCTTTGCCGTCTGTCCATTTGGCGTTTTCTTTGGTTGTAACGACAGAATTGATTAAAAAGCGAGCCTTGCTCGAGTTGTCGAGAAATATAACTGGTCTATAGTTTTTCGGGTGAATTTCCTTTTTCATGAGATTTATAATATACCCAAAAAGAGCCAAAAAAGCAATTAGCAGCCACTCGATTTGCCCAATATAGGATCAATCATGCATTCCTGAATATTGGCTGTTTTGGTCATAACTTGAGAGCCGTATGTTGCACCTGTGCCGGCACTGCATGATTTACCTGAATAATATCTGCAGGCGGCATTTTTTTCAGCAGAGAATGTCTGAAGCCCTGCGCCAAGATCTGACAGATAGAGAGCGGAAGCGAGAATAGCGTGCTCTGGATCCCAAGGATTGGCCAGCGAAATTCCTAAAACTTTTTCAATACGTTGGTCAAAAATGTTCCATGTTGAAGGAATAAACTGTGCCGGACCCATAGCTCCTCCCCAACCTGACGCCTTACCACGCGAATACATTGCTATCCAACAAGACACACGAGTAGCTTGAGGATTGAGACCGAGGTTTCTGGTTATATCCAAAAATAATTGCACATCGCGCGTGGGATTCATGGTTCTCGGTTTTGCATCACCTGTCTTTACAGAGACACCAGCGCCGGAAGTATAATCACGCAAATAACAAGAACCTAGATTTTTTCCAAGCGAAGTCTCTTGGGTGAGAATCGCTAGGATAAACGCTGGTCTCACGCCTGTTTTTTCCGAAGCGATATTTGCGTATTCTAAAGCTTTGCCGAATTGAATACCGTCTGTATCGCGCAAAGCAAAAAGAGCGGTTGAAATTTGAGCAATTCTGCGCTCTTTTTCCTCTATCAATTTGGCATATGCCGTTTCGGCGCCTTTTGTCACTTTCAAAATGTTATTTTTTTCTGTTTTCTTTCTCTGGATGATTCTCTGAGCCGTCAAAATTTCTTCGCGGGCATTGGTTTCCTGATTTTTTCTATCCTCCAGATCAATCTTTTCGGTTTCAGTTTCCTGCTTGAAATTTTTGACGTCATCAATAGAAGTATTCAGAGCCTCTTTCACAGTTTGAATAGAATCAACTTCTCTGAAAAATTGTGAAAAATTCCTATTGCCGAACATGATGATAGGCAGAGATATGGCATCTGACTCCTGGGTATGACGCAAGAGATTAGCCATAGATTCAAAACTTCGGTCAAGTTTTGCCTCTAAATCACTAATAGTATTCTGTTTTATCCCAATATCTTTGGTAAGTTTGCTTATAGCAATAGTCTTTAAATTTATTTTGGCTTGGGCTTCTTTGATTTGCGCATCAATGAGAGCGATGTCGCGCTGGAGAGAGGCTTTTTGGCTTTTTATTTCATTACTCTGCGCCGTCAGAGTCTCTAGCTCTTTTTGGGCTTGATCATAATCAACTTGAAGTTTGTCCTGATAAACCTGTGTGCTTGAGAGAGATTGAGCAGAAGCAAGAAATGGCCCAAAACCGGCCAAGAGCAAAATAATCAGAAAACCGCGATATATATACATAAACTGTATTATAGCAAAAGCCTTGTATCCTTATCGAGAACCTCCGCAGGGGAAAATTTGTCAAAGGTCTGTCCTTGACAAATTCGATCCGAGGACTGTTCGAGAGAAGGATACAAGGCTTTTGCTTTATTTTTTGGCTTTTTTCTCTGCTTTTTCTGCCTTTTCACTTTTTGGAGCAGTTTGGGTTTTGATAGTTTCTCCTTCCACACCAACTTCGCCTTCTTTAGCCTCTTTACCTTTCTTTTCTACTTCAATAGCCGAGAGATCGACTGGAGTTGCTACTTCCTCTATTTCTTCTTTTGGTTCTGAAACAGAAGCGATAATGTCATCGCCTCTGATTGCGAGCTCTACGCCATGGGGTAATTTTATGTCTCTGGCGGAAATGACAGATTTGAAACCAGTCAGATTAGAAATATCTACTTCTATTTTATGAGGCAAATCTTTTGGAAAGGCTTCGATTTCTATATCGTAGAGCACCTTGACCAGAGTACCACCGAGTTCTTTGATTGCCGGAGCGATACCTGTAAATTCAATTGGTACGTCTACTTTGATTTTCTTGTCTTTTTCAAATACGTAAAAATCAACGTGCAACGGCTTGCCTGTAACAGGGTGGAGATCTATGTCATGGATGATTGATTCCACCTCAATACCTTCACCTTTGAGTATGACGACTGTTGATTCGCCGGCTTTTTTATATGTTTTAGAAAAATCAATAGCAGAAACAGAAATAGATGTTGAAGCCTCTTTTTTGCCGTAAAAAACGGCAGGTATTCTGCCTGCTTTGCGTAGGACGTTTACATCAGTCTTTTTATCCCTTTTTTCTACTTGGAGCGTTATAGCCATAGGTTTTTCAGTATATATGGATTTTGCTAATTGTAAATAGCGAAAAGATCATTGTGTCACGACTTGACCAAGTGTTGCATCATATATTCTTTTGTACAGTCAGTTTTTTTGCCAGGATTAAAAATAATCAAGGGATCAAAAATTTCCTTGATCTGTCTGAAAATATCTATAATTTCTGATGAAAACATTTTTGAGAGATACGGCGTCCTGACAATGCCGTCATTATGCTCGGCTGTAATTGATCCGCCGTATGATAGAACCAAATCATAAACTTTATCAGAAACTTCATCTATGATTTTTATGTTTTTATCATCTTTCATATCCATCAGAGGGATAATATGAAAATTTCCATTACCGGCGTGTCCGGCTATAGTGTAGAGAAGCTTGTAATCATCGAGAATTTTTCTCATTCTCGGCAAGAAATCCGGCATAGTGTGAGGCGGCACTATGACGTCATCTACAAAAGGCGCTGTGCGCTTGCCTGTTATATGCTTGCGCAATAAATTGAAACTCTCACGTCTGACTGTCCAATATTTCTCTGAATCAAGTCCATCTTTTGCTCTGCGCGTCTGCAATCCGTATTGGTTAATTTTTTTCTCTAAGCCGTCGATTATTCGATTTACTTCAACCTCGCTTTCCCCGCTGAATTCTACGAGCAGAACCAATTTTGGCATGCCCCCTGTGAGAACCATTATGGCTTCGGGTATAAAACGGAAAGCTAGACATATAAAGTTCCACAATTTCATATTATGGATGAGATCGGGCAAGAATTTGACGGCCAGACTGATGGTGCTGTCATCGTATGATTCCAGGCTTTCCGGTTTGAATTCGAGTATATCGTTTACTATATCTCCAAGTCTAGAAATATTCGGCAGGAAAATGACAAAGAGTTTTGATACCGGTTTTATAGGCACCAGCCGCATAGTAATTTCGGTTACGATACCCAAAGTTCCTTGGGAACCAACAATCAGTTTTGTGATATCGAATTTTTTTCCATCCCAGACGTTCCATATATAATATCCGGCTGAATTTTTTGAAACTTTCGGTTTGGCTCCGGCGAGCAAATCTGCATTTTTTGAAACGATATCCCAAATTTTTTCATAGATTTTACCTTCAAAATCTCTTTGGCTAATTTTTTTATCGAGTTCAATCTTGGAGAGCGGTTTTATGACATATTCATTGCCATCTCCAAAAACTACACGAAGCTCATTTATATAGTTTTCCATTTTGCCGTAATATAGGGTTTTTTCCCCCGCCGAATTATTACCCACCATACCACCGATTGTATTTATATTTTTTGAAGCTGTATAACATGGGAGCATCACGCCAAGTTTTGTAGCTTCGGGCTCAAAATCTCTATAAAAGGTACCAGGTAAAAGTACTGATTGTTCTTTGGTCAAACTCTTTATGCCATGCATGTAGCGCGTTATATCCAAAATAATTGAATCATTTATAGGCCCACCGGCCATACATGTGCCTGCCGCACGGACAGTTACGGATAAATCTGGATACTGTTTTTTGTTTTCATAAACAAAACGCACCACGGCCTTTACATCTTCTGTATCTTTCGGAAAAAGCACGATTTTTGGACGAACTTCGAAGAGACTAGCATCGTGTGAAAATTTTGTAAGTGTTTCGTTTGAATCGTCAATATCTCCCCTGAAAACTGCTGCCAGGTAATTTTTTAAAACAGTAATCGAATCCATTGCTTTGATTTTTTAGAGCTTATTAAAAATTTTAAGTTTTTCTACGATGACATTTTGCATAGTTGAAACTGATGGCTTCATGATTTTGTATGGGGTGATCTCGTTGGGATTGTCTTCCAATGTTCGGCGCAGAGTATTGCGAAAAGCCACGCGTAATTCCGTGTTTATATGAATGATAGCCACACCAGCGTCTATGGCTGCCTTGAAATCTTCCGCTGAATTACCCGAACCACCATGGAGAACGAGAGGGATCTTTACCGCATCACTAATTTCTCTGATTCGTTTTATATTCAAAGCCGGATCTTTGCCACCCACGAGCATACCATGAATATTACCCACAGCCGGTGCCAAGAGATCGACAGCTGTTTCTACTACAAATTTTTTAGCTTCTGCTGGTTTGGTCAAAAACTCTTCGCTTATCTTTACTCCTGCCGGAATACCAGACAGAATTTTTGAAGATTTACCTATGAAACCCAGTTCTCCTTCCACTAATATATTTTTATTTTTTTTCTTGGCATACTCTACACATTTTCTCGTTGTTTTTACATTGTCATCAAAACTCTGCTCTGTACCATCGTATATGACGGCATCATATCCGGCATCCACTGCTTCTTTTACTTTATCGAATGAATAAGTATGATCAGCGTTCAAAAATACAGGTTGACCAGTTTCGCGGACATGAGCTTCCACCAAAGCTTTCACCTGGGTGAGACCTATAAAACTCCTCTCGCCTTCTGAAACACCTATAATGACTGGCACATTCAGTTCTTGAGCTGCCCTGACAACCGCCCAAAAGCCCTCTATATTGGAAATATTAAAGTGCCCTATGGCCACTTTTCTCTCCACTGCATCCGCCACATATTCGCCGAGGGTTTTCATAAGTTTATTTTACCATATAAATATTTTTGCTTTTTGGTACAATACAAGTATGTTTTTAAAACAAATTGATTTGCTGGCCATTGGCGATATTACCACCGATGCTTTTATCAAATTAAAAGAAGCTCATGTGACATGCAATGTAAACCGTGATAAATGTGAATTATGCATGAAATTCGGGGACAAAATTCCTTATGAATCTGTTACTATCGTCCGAGCCGTCGGCAATAGCGCCAATGCGGCTGTAGCAGCTACACGACTCGGTCTATCATCTGCTCTCGTGACAGATGTCGGCACAGATGAAAACGGCAAAGAATGTCTGGAATCATTGAAGAGAGACAGAGTAGATAGGAGATTTATTTCCATCCACAAAGGTATGGAGACAAATTACCACTATGTCCTCTGGTATGATGCCGAGCGTACAATACTTGTAAAACATCAGGATTTTCCCTATTGCCTACCTCGCATTCCAAAAAATCCGCAATGGGTCTATATATCTTCACTTGGTGCCAATTCGTATGAATATCATTTGGCCATCATAGAATGGCTGACAAAAAATCCAGATATCAAAGTGGCCTTTCAGCCGGGCACTTTTCAAATGGGCCTTGGAGTTGAAAAATTAAGAGGACTTTATGGCCGTTCTGATTTATTTTTCTGTAATAGAGAAGAAGCACAGAAAATACTCAAAACAAATGAGAGAGATATAAAGAAGCTCATGGTTATGATTTGCGATATCGGGCCGAAAACAGTCTTTGTAACAGACGGACCTAGAGGCGCATATGTCTATGACGGCACAAATGCTTATTTCATGCCTCCGTATCCTGATCCGAAACCACCTCTCGAACGTACAGGCGCAGGTGATGCATTTGCTTCTACTATCACTACCGCTTTCGCTCTTGGAAAAACACTCGATGAAGCTCTGCGCTGGGCACTCATTAATTCCGCTTCAGTCGTTCAGAACATAGGTGCCCAGAGAGGTCTACTTACTCAAAAACAAATAGGAGAATGGCTCGCCAAAGCTCCCGCAGATTACAAACCGAGAAAGATATAATTTTTACCGCTTCCGAATTTCTTTTTTGAAGGGCGACCAGAGTCGTTTGTCTATACTGTAAAAAATATAAAGAAAGAGAATGCCGAAAAGCCAACCTGCTATGACCTGTGATGGATAATGGACACCGAGATATAGGCGAGAAAGACCGATGAGAAGGATGAGTAATGTCCCGCCGTAGAGTAGAATTTTGCTTTTTGGATGCTTCAATACGAGCCAACCTAGAATAACCATGGACATTACTGCGTGACGTGATGGCATTGCCGGACTATCTTCGTGATCGTATGCTATTACCGCACTATCTACTGTATATGGCCGAGGCGCATCAAAGTAATCCTTTACGAAATATATTGCCACAAAAGAAATAGCGGTAATAATTATGATTTCTAAAGCGATTCTGCGTTTTTCTATAAGAAGTAATGCCACGACTAGAACAGCAACCATGATCGGATACGAGCCGATACCATGAGAGAGGAACCAAGCAGTTGTTTTCCAAGCCGGACCGATGGATTGTACGGCGTAGAGAATGACATCATCCAAGCGAGATACGGATGACATAAAAACTTCAAAAAAGGCATTCATATGATGTTGTATTATTTCACCTGAATTACTTTTTGTATATTGGTTCGTTTTAGTAACTCTGTCTGAAGCGACATTGCTATATGCTGATCTATAGAAGGTATTATACCCTCAGGATCATCTTTCTTTTCTTCTTCGTCGTTTTCATGACCAGCCGTGAGAATAATGAGCTTTGAAATGCCCATTATTTGATCGCCGACAGTCCTCTCTATTTCTATATTTTGAATTTGGCGGTATGGAACAGCAAATTCTTCTTTTGTAAAGATTCCGTGTCGCAAGAGCAGTGCATCTTCTCCCAAGAGAAAACCTGTGTTTTTATAGACCATTTTACTCGAGATAAAAGCTATGATAAATGCGACCATAGCAACGATAAAAGAAAACCATGATGCTATGCGCAAAAAACCTGCCATATCCGGATTGGCTGTCAAATATGAGCGAAAGATGGATATGATGAGCGCTATGATGAGAAAAACAAAACTGATCAGAGAATTTTTTGAAAAGAAATACCAAAAGGTTTTTGATCCCAAATTGTAGTAGGTGTCGTTCACCAAAGGAGAAAGGTCGCCTGTTTTCATCAATACAGTATACAACTTTATGGCTCAATTTCCTTAAATTTGGAGAAATCTATACCTGTTGATAACTTTTATTGGTATTTTAAAAAAAGTTATATAATTAACAATGCTTATTGAATTAAAAGGTTAAATTTTTTTAAATCAAATGGATAAAAAAACATGGATAAAGATGATTATTGTTTTGATAGTAATAATTGCGCTTGGTTTTTGGTACGCCGACAAAAAATATGATAAAGGGTACGAAACCGCTGTCGCCGATATTAAGGCCCAGCAAGAAGAGGCTGGCAATAAGGCGGCCAAGGCGGCGACCGATGAGGCTAATCCTTTTAAAGTGGCAAATCCTCTAGAGGGAGTTGAAGCCAATCCATTTGAAAAAGCCAAGAAGACTTTAAATCCATTTGATTAAAAACCAAATGAACTTAACTAAAAGAATAACTTTTTCAGGGCTAGTTATGGGGCTGGGACTGGCATTGATGTCGAGCGTTGTTTTGGCTCAAACCGAAACCATCACTGAAACAACTGCTACTACTGATATTCCACAGGAACTCACTTCATTGGCCAGAGATTTAGGTTGTCAAACCACAGCTCAATGCGCCGAAAAATTTGATGCCAACATAGAGCAAGGCATAACTCTGGCCCAAAAATACGACATTTATACTCCAGAACAAGAAAAAATAGCGGTAGCTTTCAAAACAGAAGTTTTGGAACGATTGCGTACAGTAAGTGGAGATAATTTCGACCAAGAAATTTTGGCGCTAGCCAACAAAATCTTGAGCGAAAAGCCTGCTCTGGCTAGCACAATGGGTGTCACTCGGCAAACAGTGAACACTGCTGAAACAATCATAAATACGGTTAGAGACGCCGGTGTGGATATGAAAACTTGTCGGAAATCACCAGAGAATCTATCTCGTGAGGAGCTCATTGCCTGCGTCAAGGCCAGCAGTGATCTGTCCAACAAGGAAAAATTAGTCGGAGATTATATTCCAAAGGAAAATGCAAAAGCTAGAGAAGTAGAACGAATGCTTGATCTTGAAAATTCCTTACTCGCCGGAGAATATTCAGGATTAGGTAAAATCAATGTCGAACAGGCCGGGCAAGTTTGTCTAAAGTCTGGTTCGGAATCAATCACCGATTGCGACCGAATAGCCGAAAAATTTTTCGGTGCTGAAGGCGTCAAAAATTTGCGAGATGCACGGCAACAGACAACGCTTATCAAAGAATACTATACGGAAGGAATTAAAAAAATGGAGCTACTGACGCCGGATGGTCAAAAATTGATAGGCAAAGGGGCAATTAAAAACGCCTGCGACAGAGCTTTTGAGGAAAGTAATCTCGGTTTGGCCCGTGCTTGCGGAAATTTCGCTGTGAAGAACGGCTATGCAACTCAAAGAGAAATTGAAGACGGCTTAAAACTGCTGGAGAGCTTCTCACAAAAGGCCCGAGGGGTTAATTTCGATGATTGTCGTTTCAATCCGGAATCCTGCCGAGAATTTTTGCCTGATGAATTTCGTAGAGAATTTGATTATCAATCTGAAATATTCAAAGTAATGTCCGAATCCATTGGCTTTGATCCATCACGTTGTGAAAATACTTATAATTCTGATATCAGCAAACAATGCTTGGAAGGAGCCAAGAAGTCATTGAGTCGCATAGAGGAAATTGCTAAAAATTCTCCTGGCGCGCGGAAAATTGTCAATGAAATCAAAGGTCATATCACTGAAGGAGAACGAATGACAGAGAGGCTAAACGAATATAATCAAGATTCAAGATCGGCAGGAATAGCCGGGCCTGGAGGATGCAGGGGACCGGAAGAATGCTTCAAATATTGCAACCAGCCGGCAAATGGAGCAGAGTGTATTGCCTTTGGAGCTAAAAGCCAGATTTTCGATCAAAGTACAGTCGCCCAGAAATTTAATAACTTAAATGAAAGATTTACTGATCCCAGATTCAATCAATATCCTCAAAATCCTCAATATCCTTATCAGCCGCAGCAACCAGTTGGACCAAGTCCAGAATGTTTAGCAGCCATCAGTAGTGGCGACTTTGCCAAAGCAAAAACGGCCTGCGCAAACACAACCAATACTTACGAAAGATATTATCCACAACCTGTTCCGCAACCGTTTCCTATTTGTCCGGCATATTCTATGCCATCACCATGTCCGGAAGGCCAAATGCGACAACAGACTTCTGATACTAGAGGATGCCCTACTTCTGGTGCCTGCATTGCCATAGAAAATTACAGACCAATCGATACCACCAAGTGTCCAATGATGCCAACCGTCAGTTCTTGCCCAGCCGAGCAAGAGAAGTATGAGACCTATAGATCCAACGAATGCGGAGTATATTATAGTTGCCGCGACATAACGGCGAGACAAGCCTGTCCTTCTGGACAATACTGGGACGGCAGATCTTGTGTCACCCAGACACCAACAATTGTAGGTTCGTGTAATTATTCCACCCAATATTGGAAATCTTCGACCAGCCAATGCCAACCCCGAACAAATTGTTATGACACAGCTAATTCTGAATATAATTCTATGGAATGCCAAGGCGTGCGTGGCATGACAACTAATACTTCTTCTTGTCCAATGGCACAATATTGGAATGGCACAGCTTGTGTCAATTCCACGACTGTTTCCGGTGGCTGTAGCTCACCTAGTGCCCAGACACAATCAGCTTGTCTGGCAACTCCCGAATGCAATTGGTTTAATAACGCTTGCTCTCCTACAACAAGTAATCCGCAAAGTTGTCCGTCAGGACAGTATTGGAACGGTTCGGCCTGCGTAAATTCTGGAAGTGGTGGCTGTGGTTCCTACACTAACCAAGCAAGTTGTGTCAGTGCTTCTCAAACATGTAATTGGAACACGTCCGGTAGTAACGGTTGGTGTCAACAAGCGACAGCCGTTTCTTCCTGCGGAAACTATATTTGCGAAAGTGGTGAGACAACGAGTTGTCCGAACGACTGTCGTAGCTACACTTCCTGTCCTCCCGGACAGTATTGGTACACTCCTCCAAGCGGTGGCACAGGTTATTGTATGTCTTCAACAAGTGGCACCGTTTGTTCCAGTGGGCAATATTGGAATGGCACAGCTTGCGTCGCAAATACTACCACCAGCACAGATCCATCGGCAGGTTGCGCCCAAGCTGGTGGCACATGGAATTCTTCAACGAGTTATTGTCAAATGCCAAATATGACTGGCAATACGAGCTGTTCTTCCGGACAATACTGGAGTGGTACAGCATGCGTAACAAGTTCACCTACAACTGGACAGTGTTCGACCGATCATTACTGGAATGGCACAGCGTGTCAGAGCAATACTATGCCGTCTAGTAACACTACTATGCCATCTAGCAGTGGTACTGCCTGTTCCTCTGGACAGTATTGGAACGGCACAGCGTGCGTAAGTTCGACTCCTTCGGACACTTCGGGAACTTATACTGCGCCTTCGGGTGGTGGTGGAACTTATACACCGCCTTCTGGTAGCGGAACATACACACCGCCAAGCGCCTCATTATATTGTTCGCAAATAGGAGGCAGTTGGACCGGCGCAGCTTGTAACTTGGCAAAAAACATATCTAAACAAAAAGCTTATTATAGCTACTTTCAACAAAAGGAATCTGACTTGTTGTTGGCCCAAGTCGGCAGAGCGTTCGCCAATTTATTCAGATAAAAGGGTTTTCTGGCGGAGGGTAGGAGATTCGAACTCCTGGTGGGTTTCCCCACACATGCTTTCCAAGCATGTGCACTAGACCACTATGCGAACCCTCCTAGGCGCTCTCTTTATACTTGATTTTCTGTCATTCTCCAAATTTTTCCAAATTTTACCAACGTCCAGACGAACCACCACCACCAAAAGAACCTCCACCGAATCCGCCAAAACCTCCACCACCCGATCCTCGTCCACCTCCGAATCCACCAAACCAGACACCGTTATGACCTCCCGGCGGACGCTTGCCTCCAAACTTTTTAGAGAGAAAGTAGTCGAGTATGAGACCTATAACCGCGATTATCACACCAGCAATGAAAGAATAGAATAGGAGCAGACCGAGCAAAAATCCTATGACGCCACCGAGCCACCACGATTTGCTGTATATGATTACAGGAATGAACTGAAAAGCTATGATGAGAACAAAAAATAAAAGCTCTGATACGTCTACCTTCCTTTTATTTTCTGTATTTGATTCGATATATTGCTCTGTTTCCGGATCGCTTTTTATGAGTCCTATGATGAGGTCCGTAGCAGAGTTTATACCCCTGAAATAATCATTGCTTTTAAAAGCCGGAATCATGACATTGCGCATGATAGCGGAAGAAACAGCGTCTGTAATCACAGGCTCGAGGCCATAACCGACCTCTATGCGCACCTGTCTATCACTCGGCGAAACGAGAATAAGCAGACCGTTGTCTTGATTTGCTTTGCCTATGCTCCACTCTTCAAATAACTTTCCTGAATAGGTTTCTATCGTCTCATCGCCGAGCAGAGGTATGGTGACAACAGAAACCTCTATGCTCGTTTCTTTTTCCAAAGAAGAAAACTTTGCTTCCAGAGACGTTTTTTGATCAATCGAAAATACATTAGCAAAATCATTTACAAAACCAGAAGGCTTTCCAGGACTCTGATACGCCGAAACAGGAAAGGCCAGAGAAATAAGTAAAATTATAGACAGCAAAAATATGGAAAATATGCCCGATGAGAACCTCCGCAGGCACGAGTCTCTGTGTAAAACGAGAAGGATATTTGCGTGGAGGCTTTGGAGGCGCGACTGGCGCCGGAAACGAGGAAATTTTTCAGTAGAAAAATTTCCGTACTCCACAAGAACATCCTTCTCGTTCTTCGAAGAGAGCATATTTTCCATATTTTATTTAAAACTCTACTTTCGGAGCCTCATCCGCCTGTTCAACTGATTGAAAATAAGGCTTTGATGAGTAACTAAAGAGTTTTGCCACCAGAGCGCTCGGAAAACGACTGACGAGTAAATTGTATCCGCGTACGCTGTCATTGAATCTACCACGTTCGACCGATATGCGATTTTCTGTGCCTTCTATTTGAGACTGCAAAGTCAAAACATTTTCCGAGGACTTTAATTGTGGATAATTCTCCATAATGACAAGCAGACGAGAAAAAGCGGATTCTATTTCGCCCGCCGCCCTTACTTTTTCATTTGT
>ERZ1292623.1211-Hain-H51-01um-R1-1211-length-25348-cov-17_pt1 | contig 25348 bp, 31 predicted proteins | sample MGYA00564398_ERZ1292623 | MGnify/ENA primary metagenome ERZ1292623 (study PRJEB36523, sample SAMEA6512633) | groundwater metagenome | collected 2019-01-07 | study: AquaDiva: Metagenomics assemblies of 32 groundwater samples | reverse complement strand
AATCCGCCAAGCAAGTAGCGAAGGTGATTGAGGCGGCCAAAAGAGTTGCAGATGGTCCATTTAGACAGGATTACGAAGAACTTTGCCAAGCCATGCGCGATCTGGATAAATGACGCCTACTTCTTCTTGACGTACATCAAGCCACGTTCACCGAACAGGTAGAAGAACACGGAACTCGCCATGTTCGATACCAGGTCAATATGTTGCCCACTGGTGGCAACGGTATAGACCCAAGCCAACAGCACGATAGCAACGACCATAGGCCGCTGCATGGCCCGCACATCGTTGACCCAACGGGATACATCACCTGTCGGCACGTCGAGCTTGGCGATAGCCTCAAGTCGGCGCACATCGGCATCCTGAATCTTGATGAAGTCATCGGCAGACGTAATCGGTGGCGTCCCGCCCGTGACTTTGGATATCAGCGCCTTGCCACCGTCTATGACAAGCGGCAGTAACGATGCTAAAATAGTTATAGGGTCCATTATTTCCTCCGTTCCGGCGTTCCTTGCGGCGGTAATCCCCATACTTCCCTGCGGTCCAGATTCACGGTCGCCGCAAGGTCAGGCATGTACCGCTTGAGCAGGCCAAACCCGAGCTTAAAGGTCAGGTTTGAGGCTGGACCCCCTACAGTTCCAGCTATAATCCACGATCCACTCCCGGCAGGCCAGATGAAGTAGGCCAAAACCATAGAGGAAACCGCCGCCAGTATGGCTACATGGCCGTGGCCGCCGCCGGTTATGGGCGAGTAGCGCCATACCAATTTGAGCGTCTGTACAGCCGCCAGCGTGGCTAGAATGAGCCATATAAAGGCTCTCCATTCAGCCGTGGTGAATAATCCAAGAAACCACTTTGCCAGTTCGTCCATCAGGTTATCTCCAATGTAATCGGTTCGCCTTTTGCATAGGCTTCGTCCATGAGTGCCATGAGCTCGTTGAACGTCGCCTTGGAATTGCCGATGAAGTCCTTGCTCTTGGTCGAACCAACCAGGATACATCCGAGACTGTCATTCGCCATGTTTCCGGAATGCAAACGCACACCCTCAAATCCTGGCACGTTCAGGACATGCGGCATTTCCTTGTTATACTTGGGTGAGAAATCAATCACGACATCGTAAATCCCGCGCGGGATGCAGGTCTTGCCGTATACCTTTTTTCCGCCGTTTTCCAGTTTGCGGTCGTAATCCTCCAGCGTGTAACAGAAGAATGTGCTATCCACCGATAGCTCGCCAATCGTACTTTCCTCAGTGAAGGTATCGCGATAGAGCCGGAGTTTCATGGTTTCTCCCCGGGCCATATCCAATGCCCAGTTTTACCAAACAGATAAATTGCCATTGCTATCGCGGATATCACAGTAATGATTTTTGCAATGAACCAGATAGTCGAATTGATGGCCCTTACGGTCTGGACGAATCCCTTTATGTTATTCCATGCCGTGACGATTTCCCGCACAGCTTTTACGTCATCGCGCATCTGCAACAACACCGTGCGGTCTTCTTCGCGCTGGTGTTGAAGTTCTTCGATAGAAATATTCATGTCACCATGCCTAGTTTCGATCTGGAACATCCTTTGCTTAAATGCATCCATGTCCGTTCCTTTTATTCTTGGAAAGTCGTAGTGGTCGGCGTATCCGCTGACGCCGGCCAGCCGGTGTTTATGTCCGTGGTGCCGGTGGCGTTGATTTCATCGAACTTCGTTTTTTCGTTGTCGAAACACGCCTTAATGTGAATCCTGACGGCTGTACACATATCCGTGATTTCGGTTGCCGTCATGGGGCGGAACACACCGTCAGCAAACTTCCAGTTGGAACCGTCCACCCATGCGGTATCCCTGACCATATTGCGGGCGGCGTCTATCTTCTCCTGTGACGTTCTGGCAGTTGAGACAGGAACCGGAACGGTGCGGTAGGTAAAATTGATACCGGCGGTTTCGACGGCGTAGCGTTTGGCGGATACCTTTGCCTTGAATTGTTCCGCAGTCAATGGAGGATTCCTGATTTCATCTAATTGCTGTTGCGTGAGCAACGTGAAATTTCCAGGAATCAGATGGTCCTGCGAGCCATCTTCCTCGTAGGCCCAAATCTTGTTATCGGGAGATTTGTAGTGTTTCATTAGCGTAACTCCACCCAAAGAGTAAGGGCGCTTGAACTATTTATTTGGTAAACGACACCATCGGGGACGATAAAACCTGTCCAGTCATCGGAATTGCCATTCACTGCGTATCCGCGAGGCAGAGTCACGCCCCCCACGATGCCATAAATACCGCCAGTGACGGCAGCGTTATTGGCACACATCACCCAAATAGGTTTTCCGGTGGTGTTGGTGTAATTCGTGGCGAGGGCGCGAGATGCGGTTACGTCTTGGTAGGTTTGACTGACACCCAATGAATTTAATGCCGTGCCGTTGGCCTTGAAAACCGTCACATCAAACGTGCTGACCGTGACCGCGTTGATTCGTACCCAGTCCCCAATCGCGGCTGTGTAATTCGCGCCTCCTTGTACATCGAACACCGCGCCATCCGTCCAAGTGTGTGTTGCATTCTGGTACACCCATGCAACCTGTCCGACGTAATCGGCATCGGCAATGTCCGTAAACGTGACCGCAGTACCGGTAAGAATCGTCTCGCGCGCGGTCCAAACATCGCTGGTCGTGGCATGTGCGGCGACCGAGGCTGTAGCTGGCATTCTTGCCGGTGTATTGGCGGCGCTTGCCTCAATCGTATCGCCGGTAGCGGTCATCAGGGATTGCATCGAGGCAACCCATTCCGGTGCTGTGGCTCCTGAATTGGTCGCAAGTTGCTGACGTGCGGTTCCGATTGCAAGTCGGGATAATGCTCCGGCTCCCGTGGCGTACAGGATATCGCCGGCTGTAGTCACCACGCCGTTGACCTGTTCATAACGTATCGAATTACCAGAAGCCGTACCCGCCGATAAACCCGTCAGCTTGAAACTGGACATCGGGATATTCGCCGTTATCGTCTGGGTTCCGTCTTTTAGGACGCAGGTTGAAAGACCCGTGGCGAGGTCGGCGGTGAGGGCGTTAAAGACCGTGGACGATATGACCGTGCCGGTTACGACAGGCTGGCCGGTGCTATTTATGCTAAAAGTTCCTGAAGAAAAGCTCACGGTTGTGCCCCGCTATTTTTTGATGTATATACCTTGTTCATGATTATCACTTTCCTTCTGTTGTTTGCATTAGCCTATGTCGTTTTAACGATACTCAACGAGCATTAGGCACGCGTTCACGTCCGGCTTGTTCCGCTAACAATGCCGCCAGCTTTGCGCGTTGCGATGTGATGCCTGCTTTCGATGCGGCATCGCCCATCATTCCAGCAACACGACCGCCGCCATACAATGCGGCCCCGATAGCTTTTGGGCTTTGAAATGGTAAAGCCGCTGCAATAACCGGATTATGAAAAGCAGCTAGTCCAGCCGTCACCAAGTTTTCCGCTTGCCCTCCTAGCCCTCTTGCGGTCCAACTATTCATAGCCTGACCGGCTATGGCGGGGAACAAATCCTTTCCGCCTTTTTCAGAAAGCGCCTTGGCAAGCTCTAACCGATTGCCATAGTTGGTATTGACGTTGTTCCGCATGAGAGATTGGAGTTTTCTCATTCCGGTATCGGCTGCCGCTTTTTGTCCCAAGGACAAAGCGCGTTCGATCTCCCGAATTTGCTCCGTTGCTTCCGAATACCCCTTCATCGTCTTGGCATACGTCGGTGCTTGATTGGTGATTTCGTCTTTAACGGTGTTATAGATATTTCTGGCTACGAGCCGAGCTGTTTTTTCTTCAAACGGGAGATTTTCAGCTATGCCGCCGATTTTCTGCTTTAACGCGTCAAGTCCTTCCGGGGTATGAAATTCAGCGGGTTTCAATTTTTTCCAGTTGGAGACTTCATCCGTGATTTCATTAAGAACTTTTGCCGCTTTTGCGTTCTTTACTTGGCCTTTGAACGTAGCGATGTCTTTAGCATCAGCAATAGCTTTATCAATAGCGCCGAATTGAAGAACCGTTTTATCGTCGGCAATATTTGCCATTCCAGAACGGTAAGCTGCGGATTTTTGTTTCCCCATTTCCGCGATAGCCGCCTTGGCATCATCCAAGACGTCCGTTGCATTGACTTTGCCGGTCAAGTTTTCCCAGAATGCCGATTTACCGGCATAACCAGCTTTTGCAGCAGCACCTACCGGCTCTGCTCCGGTTCCCGTAGTAAGCCCCAAAACCTGTTTTCCAACACCCCCAACGATTTTAGCGGCGGGTTTCAGGACACTAACGGGGTTCGTAAGATTGGATGCTTGCCGCAATCCTTTTGCTAAAGCAGACGCTTTCGGAGCGAGAGCTGCCCCACCCGCTAATACAGTAGACAAGTCTGCGGAGACACCAACAGGGTCAGTTGCTATGGTGTTTTTTAGACCTTCCAGACTTCCATATCTGTCTTTGTAAAATTGACCGACACCCGACGCCATTTCGCTTGCACGAATGGCTGATGGATTTGGCTTACCGCCTTCAACAGTGTTCACTAACGCATCTGGCATCGCGTTACGTAATGCGCCGGCACCGATATCGAGCACATTACTTGCTGTGTCTATCGGGTGCCGAACGGCTTGATATATGCCGGAAGCGAAATTAGCTGCGCTTCGTGGAATATTAAATAACGCTTCTCCGGGGACGTCGCTCCATGACAAATCTTTTTTCGGTTTCCCAGTGGCTGGCGGCGCTTCCGACCGCATCCGTCGGATTTCACCAGCGAGAACGCGAGCGCCATCTGCGTCGCCTGCGGCGTCTGCCTTGACTAGGGCGGATTCAAGTTGTGCGAGGTCGGCCATTATTTATACTTCTCTAATAAGACATCCACGGCTGGATTTTTGCCACCAGCGCCAGGTGATGGGGCCGCAGGCGCACCTAGCCCCCTTCTCTTTGTGTTAATTTGCGCTCTCTTGGAGTCAATAAATGACCTTAGAACGGCGTCTTTTTCTGCCGGCGACACATTGGGATCGCCCAATGTTACCTTGAGCGACTGGCCTTCTCTTTCGGTAAATTGAGCGCCAAAAGTCAGGCGCAGCAATGGCAGGATTTCGTTATCCACCTTGGCGATATATTCTTTTCTGGCGATTGCTTCCGGTCTCGGCTGTATCCCAGTTTCGCGGCGCACAAAATCGTATGCCTGACCGGATTTTGTATAAGTCGCCGTTTTACCAAGATCGCTTAATTGATTAACAACGGTTTCAAGGCGCGGGAGATTCGCTTCCATTTCCGAAAGCTCCGCCTTTTTCTCGCCCGTGTCCTTACCTAGGGCCGCCGCTTCAGCCTGCGCCCCCTTAATGCTTGGGAGTTCTCCGGGCTTTAGTGTTACTCCATATTGTTCTCCAATACCGCCACCGGCCTGCCGTACAGCCATTGCCCCACCAAGATTCATGACGGTTGGATTACGTTTCATTTCCAAGAAACGCGTCTGATCTTTAGGTGGTAATTTGTTGTAATACTCCCATTCACTAATGTTCGATGGCAGCGAGCTAGGATATTTCCCAGCCATTGACTTAATCATCATCTGCCCGCCAAGATTCATCGTGTCGGGATTGGCAAGCAATGCCTGGGAAATCTCCTGTGGCGTGCGCGGGGTCTGCTTGTAGCCCCCAGTCAGTCCTTCCGGCGTGCCAACACCCATCGCTTCCCCGGCTTCGTCTCTGAACGGTACGGCTTCCGTCTTTGGCTCAAACGCGCCGCGCATGGTTTCGGCCAATGCCTTGTTGCGGCGGCTAACAACATCCTTTGATTGTTCCGTTGCGATTTCCTCTCCACGACGCCCACCGTAGGCTTGCAGCATTTTGGCAAGCCCCTGTAGCGGGGAAATGGGCACGACATAACCTCCAGCTGTCTCGCTCTTGAGCGGTTCCAGCGATTGCTGGCGCAGCATTTCGGCATACTTGCGCTGACGCTCAATATTGCTGAGTTCGACGTTCCAGTCGGTCGGCATCTGATTAGGCATTGCCGCCTCCCAGCATGGCGTAATTCACCATCTTGTACCCGCTTGGCTGCACCATGACCGCAGCCGGCATGATCTGTTCGACTTCATCGGCCATCACGCCGACATCATGTTGTCCGAAAATATCATATTCGTAGATACCGATGCCTAGCGGATGATCCCCAATACGGCGGATGTTGGATTTAAGACGACGGTCTGACCAGCCGGCAAAAGTACCAGTTGGCGCCATCAGCCCAGCCGCGCCCAAGCCGAACAGACCGCTCATCATGGCATTGTTGCTGCCAACGCCCTGGTTGTACGTATTCTGGTCCCACTGTCCTTGCTGCTGTGCTGCACCGAGATAGTTAGGTCCGGTAGTCGTCGCCTGTTGTGGCACGTTGGTAAAGTTCGGTGACGTAACCTGACTTCCCGTGCGTAAGGCGTTGACCACGTTAAGTGGTCTATCCTGCAAGAACGCCTGTTCCTGAATCCCCTGCTGACGCGCGCCCAATCCAGTATTGATTCCTTGCAACGCCGCTTGCGTCAGCAAATCATTCTCTCTCTGGCCTTGGTCGGTCATGGAGTTTTGCCATGCTTCCGAGCCGATGGGGATGCCCTGATTAGCTAGGTTCTGCGACAGCGATTCACGCTGACGGCCAATCTGCGGCTCCAAGCGTGACATGATGGCGTCTTGTACCGACTGTCCGGATATCGGCATCTGTGCCAAGCGGGATTCGTCAATCGTCGGGTTTGAAAGTAGCTCGTTGACTTTCCCAAGCCCAGTTTCAGCCGTGCCTAGTAAACCCGTCGAGAGGTTCTGGTTGCGCTGGAGGATTTGATATTGTTCCGGCGATAAAGTCTGAGTAGCAGACCAGCCTTCGTCCGGCGTGGCCGCATTCGGATCGCGGCTATACGTCAGGCTCCCGTAAGGCGTGTATTGATTGATGCGATTTGCAGCGGTAGCCGCTCTGGTGGCTTCCAAATTACCGGAAGCGGTAGCTTCGGCGGCACCAGCGTAATCAGGCGCAGGCGGCGGACTTGGCGACGATGAACACATGATTGTCTCCTTCAAATACTTTCGAGTATTGAATGGAGCGCTGTCTATACCCTCTGCGCTCCATGAGCTTGCCGACACGAACGTTGCTCAGTTTTATGTCTAGCGTTATTTCGCGGACGCCCATCTCATGTGTAAGATGATTTTCCACAAAATCAAGAAATTTGCTCCCATTGCCGCCCTTTCGGTAATCGGGTTGAAGATAAATCGTATCCTCCCTAGCGTCTTTCGTTTGAGAATGCATGGAAGTACGAACGTACATCCCGCAATCCCCCACTAGCTTGCCATTATGCCGCGCTGTGAACAAGTGGAAATACCCGATGCGCTCGTACTCAAGATAGAGGTTGTAGTCGGGATTGAATCCCAACCCGTCCCGGTAGCCCTCGGTTTCCTGCCAATGGGAAAACCAGATGGGCTTGATTTCCTCCAGACAGTCTTTCAACGATTCTTTGTGGAACGTGAGATTCATCAGTGTGCCCACTTTCTGACGTTGCACGTCGGACAAAGAATTTGCAAACTACTGGGCCAGTTAGAGCCTCCGCATTTCTTGGCTGAAAAATTACTCGTCGGTAAGTTAGAGAATTCCATCCTAAATTATGCCTCCGATTTCGTAAACACAATCTGTACTTAACCATTGCAGGTCTATGGCGTTAGTGCTGGTTGTGATGTTCGGCGCACCGCAATATCCCACCCCCGACGCACCTTGCCATAGCCGCGACAATTCAAGACTCGCCCCCCACAGTGCCGTATCCCAGAGGCCCGCATCCCATAGACCTCCAATCGCGGACGCAGTGGAAAGTGTCGCCGTAGATGGACTGTCGTCAAAATCCACGTTAATCTGGCCGTTGACCGAAGGTGGACTCGAAGCGTAGAACGTCGGGCGAATCATGGTGAAACGCTTTAATTTAGCCGGCGAACCGAAGTACGAAAACGCCTGAAGCGCTCTTGTAGGAATCGCTTGACCGGCGTCGGCATTTGTATTCCATGCCTTGCCTATGAAATTCGTGCCACCGAAGTACAGGTCATCTTCGTAGATTTCAAAGCAATTCGCTTGCCAGCCGGTAAAGTTACACCAGGCTCCGGTGATGGTGTTCATAACATATTGCTGCTGGTTTGCGTTCGTGCTGACCGGAACATTCAGGATGAGCGCGTTCTTGTTCTCGAATGGCGTCACGGTCCAGCCGAAATTAGACCCGTAATTCGTCACGGCATCCGACGTGGCTTTCTGTATCTTGTCGGTCAATGCCACCCGGGGGTCTAAACGCGATGACTGTAACGCCCTGCTCAACGGCAAAAGTCCATCCTGCGTGATGATTACCAAATCACCACCATACTTGACGAAACATCTGCGTCCGATGGGTGAGCCTATCCAAAATGCGCCCACGAGCGCCCAGGTCGAGGCTGAAGATGGGTCGGTCCCCCGGTAAACAAGGCAGTCCCCGTTGGACGTGATAAACACCGCCATATCGTCAACGCCATACCCTGCGTCCATCGTCCATGTCCCCATCGCCATCAGGTATCCACCATGAGGACAATAAGCGGATAGGTCATACGATGACGCTGCCCCAGTGATGCTCTGGACGGGTAGATACCACGCCTTTAGGGTATTTGCCTGGATAAACCAGACGCGGTTTTTGTGCAGATTGATGTTGATGAGCGTGGAGGATGTAACCCCAGTGATGGCACCGCTTCTGTCGGTCCATGTCGTCCCGTCAAAGGTGTAGACAGAATCCGCACCGTTGCACATTTCGATAAAATTCCCGCCCGCCGTGGCGATATTGATGTATTGCCAACGGGAATTGGTGAGACTAGACAAGGCAGCCGCACCTACTGCCCCTCCTGCCGTGGCGTCGTAGACCGAGCCTCCGGCTATTCCAAACAGCTTGTTTGTCGCAGCACCGGAATAGGAAATTACTGTTTCAACTTGGGCACCAAGTCCGGTGGCGTACTGCGAATATCCACCACGAAGGTCAACACTTGTAGTGGACGGAAAGAAGTTTTCAAGGATGACGGCATCCTTCTCATCCATGTCGGCAATAGAATCCCTTTTATTCCAACCACCGACCGGGGCCGGGAGAGATTTTGACCGAGCAGTGGCTTTTTTAACTGCCATAATCAGTCTCGGGTATGTTTTCCCAACCGATCAATACAGAAGCCGGTCTTGGATTCATGGATAACGTCTGGCTGCCACCGTCATTCGCTTTGGCTAAATCACGCTGGGTAACGTAATCGCGGTAGTAGGCCGTAGTATCGAACCCCTTGACCTCCCAGTATTTCAGCTTTATCAGCGCCCGCATTAGTGCATCTGGAAATATGCAGGTGTCCGTATCCACCGTAAACGCCTGCTTAGTCGGCGTCAGCGTAGTTGGAGAGGTGGCATTCACCCAATACTTCGAGACATATTCGTAAGACAGAGATTCGGTTGACCCGAGCGGGGGCCAAATCATGAAATATCCGCCCATGTACGAATAGCGAATCCTTGGGCCGGTAGAGATATACCCGGAGCGTAACCATTCCCGCTGTTGCGGCGTGGAAGGGCCGAGCATTTCCCAATGCTTCGACTTGTCCCAGTGGGTTCGGTCAATTTGCCGGTCGAAGTCCGATGGCGGGACGAAAAGCACCTGAGAAAAAGTAAGCGATACAGCGGTTCCGCTCGCTGTTGCTGCTTGGGCAAGCGTTACCGTCGTTCCCGATGCCGCCGTAATGAAACAGTCTTGCGGAATTCCAGTGCCGGTGACTTGGAAATAAGCAGGATTGGTGCTAATCCCGGCAATAGAGGACATCGCCGTAACCGAGGTGCTGCCATCCGTCACCGTCCCCGTGTAGGTGTAATACGGGGCGGTGAAGATGTACTGAATCTGCTGGGCCTGCCAGTCCCGCTCATGGGCCAACGCATCGCCCTCGGCGTTGACCAAGGCGAGAACTTGCACGATGTCCTGATTCGTATTTCCTACAAGCGTGGTGGGGTCGCCATACTTGGCAACCCCCATGCCCTGTAGGGTGTTCTGAACCAGTGACAGAATCGTGCTATTAGCCATTGGCTTCTTCCCTCGTTAAATCCTTCGGTGGCCTGCCTCGTTTCTTTGGCTCGTCGGAACCGGACGCCACCATGAACGCCTCAAACTTGGCAAACTTCTCAATCAGTTCCTTGTTGGCAGTTTCCAAAGCAGAGATTTTGGCATCCTTGGCTTCCATTTCCTGCTTGAGCTCAACACCCAGTCTTGCACGTAAAGCCTGTCTCGCCGCTTCTCGAATGGACATGCCACTCATGCCGATGCGTTGACACTGGGCATCGGAAGCATTAGCGATTTGCTCGACAACAGTGAAACGCATGTGCTTCAGTTCCCGAACCTGGTCTGGATTGAGGTGCGTCCATTCCTCGATTTTCCAGCCGGGAATCTCGGCGGCGCCTTCGACCATGTTGTTCTCGATCTGGAAATACAGCCATTTATCCGGCCAGCGTTGCTTGTGTCTTTCGGTGACAGGACTTTCCATGATACTGGTGTGGTCGCCAGGCTGTTGAATGCGGACATACGGCATTTTGGGAAGTCTCACAACTTTCCCGGCGGCCTCGGATTTATGCACGTCCTCGGGTTCGTGCCAGTAAAATTCCACCGACAACATCGAATCGGGATTAACTGGCCCGACGAAAGCCGGGTTGTTCAGATCGCTTGCAAGCATGTAGATGCCTCCTTAGATGGTTTGCCAAATATTTACTGCGTTCCACTTCCACTTCCTGAAAAACTGTCGTATAGCAAGGGGCCAATCTACGCTGAACCCCAGTGAGGCGGCGGCTTGTGGTAACAACCCATCACCGTGTACGGTAATCTTTACCCCATACAAATCCCGCAGGGGCGGCGCAAGAAACTCGAAATCTCTAACCTGCTGTATCATCCAAGGGGCGGTCTCAAACACCCTCCCTGCCATGTTGATGAACATGTGTTTTTCAACCGTAGTGGATTTCCGGATATGCGTTTCACCTTTCTCGAAGGACGCATCCGCACCCCACATATGAACATCGGTATATCCTAAAGTTTGAGCGATGAGCATTCCTCTGGTTGTAGCCGATGTGCCACCGATGACCATCGGGTCATCAAACCGTCCTGCTTTCTGTAAAAGCCCCTCGATGTCCCGGTCTCCCGCCGCATGCCAACAGATGACATTGCAGTTTTCCAATAAATCAAATGCCTTGGGCGGGCATCGCGACGCAATCAGGAAAAGGACCTTGGGATGTGGTGTTATGAATTCCAACATCAATGGGTCGGCATCGAAGCACATCATGTACTTGGGCACGATTCCCTTCTCTAAAAGGAACTGGTAAGCAGCGTTACAGGCGATGATATCTCCACCCAGCTTTTCAATGTTTTTCCAGTTTCGTTTTAGGGAAGGCCCGCTCCCAACAATGGAAACGGTCCCCCTTTCCTGTCCTGCTACTTCTGTGTAGCGTGGCAGGTTCCGGTCGAGCGCGGACTGGATATTCCGCGAAATATCCTCGTGCGTATTCGCCAGTCCGTGACCGATTTGCAACGGCAACCAGCGCCGATCTTCCGACGCTGGCACCGCTACATTTATAACCGCTTCCATTACGCCTGCGGGATGCCGGCCACCGGACGCGGATACTGCAACGTCGCCTTGGCCGTGGCAGCAGTCGCCGTCGAGGCCGAGGTCGTGATGAAGATACCCGCCGCCGTCTGACCGACCGCAACCGAACTGGCTACGATAAGCCCACCCGCAGTCGGTGAAAAACCGACCGCTAGGGGGGCAATCGTTCCGGTGGTTGCCACATACAGGTCAACACCCTTACGAGCTACCCAGGCGTACTGACCCTGCGGGCAGTTGCACTGAATCGCTCCGAGGTTCAGGTTGCCGGTCGTGCCAGCCACCTCCCCGCCGTTGAGCAGGGCCGTGGTGAAGGCAAACGCCGTACCGTTCGGGAAAATAGCAACAAGCTGCCCTGTCGTGAGCGTGCCGGTTGCGATGCAGTACGTCCATTCCGAACCCTGCGTTCCGAGGGTTTCATCACCCAGCCCGAACAGGGCCGTGCTGCTGGGGTTGTTTAAGTCAACCCCGATTTTGCTGCTGACTGAAGTTGCCATTTCTAATCTCCTTTACGCGATGAGCACGCCCGAGAACTGCGGGCCGTTGCTGGTGAGGTTGCCGGCGACGCCGAACAGCTTGACTACGGCATCCTGATTGACGGATTGACGTTCACCGCCGATAGGCACGAAGTTGCGGTCACGATGCGGACGCCAGAAGATGTAGTCCGTATTGAGCGCCCACATGTGAGCCGACGTGGCCCCACTGGTGGTCTGCGTCGGGCTGACTGCTCCCGAAATACCGCCACCCATAACGACCGTCGCCGCCATGCCGCCGCCGTAGAAAGCAAGTTCGGGGCCGAAACCGGCACCGGCCTTGCCATCGCCGGACATGGACTGCACACGCTGAATGGCCTGTAGGGAGTTGACGTAGAAACCAAAATAGGTCGCGTCTCCAATCCACAGGTCAGGCTTGTTGTTCCCGCGAACACAACGAAGCGCCAGCGTGGTCATATACGCCTGAATGTTGGCCGCACTGACAGCCGCACCACCGTCTGTAACACCACGGTAATACTGCGAGCGCCAGAAACTGTAGTTGGCACGATTGATGCCACCATACGTTCCGGTGGTCGGGTCATCCGGCACCGCCAACGCAAGACCTGTCAGGTTCTTCGAGGCGTTACCCGTACCGTCTTGGTACATGTCGTAGTCCATGCGGTTCAGCAACTGACCTTCACCGATCTGCATCCGGCCTTCCATCAGGTCAATGAAGGCTTCTTTGCCGCTGTTTTGCAGCATTTCAAGACCCGACATCGAGACCGAACCGGCGTACTGCTTGATGTTGAACTGCGCCGCGCTGATGGGGCTGTTGGGCGCGATGTTGATGACTTCGTAGCCGCTGTAACTATTGGCGTTGATCGTTGAGGCATCGGTGTAGCCGATTTCCTGCAAGATCAGATTACCGCCACTGAACGGCTTGACGTTTTCCTTCGCCTTGAGTTTGCGAAGAAAAGCGTTGTTGTTTTCCCAGTTGTTGGCCAGCTCACGCGAACGATTTTCAATCGTTGTCGTGAGAATGTCCGAATAGGAACTATTGGCAAATGCCATGATAATTCTCCTTTGTTCGGTTAGACACGTTCGTTCGCATGCTGGTCATATGCTTCTTCCAGCTGCGCCCGAATACCCTTTTTGGGTGCCGCGCCTGCCGAGGCCGGTGTTGCCGACCGCACAGAAACCGCGCTGCCCTTCGCCGCTGCGACAGCTTTACGTTGTGCCTCCTGACGCGCGGTGTCATCCGCTTTTCTTTTCGATTCCTGTTCGGCCTCGAAAAGATCGTCGTGCAAACGTAAAGCCATGCTGTAGGCGCTTTTAAGGTCTTGGGCTTTACCGGCTTCTAGCAAAAGAGCCATATCGTCCCGGACCATTGAATAATGTGGATGCAAACTGTTTCCTGCCGCATCCTTGGCAGTTTCAAAACTGGCTATTTCATCGTTGAGCTTGGCGGTCATCAATTCCTGCCGTACCAAGCTGCCGATATCCTGCTGTGGGGCAGCACGGGCTTGTTGCTGAATCGGTTGTTGAATTGTCTGTTGCACATACTGCTGCGCTATCTGCGGGTCAAAGAGCGCCTGTAAGGGTACGCCGTAGTCCCGCGAAAGCTGCGCGAACATCTGAAGTTTTTGCTGTGGACTGCCCTTCGCCAAGGTATAGTGGGCTTGGCCCAAGTTCTTGACCCATTCGTCCGGCTTGATGTTGTGGGCTTCAAGTTCCGGCATGAATGGGGCAATGGCGTCCAATAACGGCTTGGCCCCCTTCCACTCCTGCTGATATGTGGAAATGCCCTTGAAATACTGGTCTTCGCGGGCCTTGACATACTCCTGCTGGCGCGGCGTGAGGGCGTCCCAATCGGCCTGATATTCCTTTTTCCAGGAATCGGGCTTCTGGATTTTCGGAGTAGGGACCGCCGCCGGCTTGGTCTCGATAGGCTTTGCCGGCTGGGTTTCAGCCTTTGCCGGTTTGGCTTCCGGCTTTACCTTTCCTTCGGCAAAACGCCCCTTTTCGTCCCGCAGTCGTTCGGTACGTTGTTCGTCGGTTTCACCGATAGGGACTTCGGTGGCGGCAGGCTGTACAGCCTCGACCACGGTCTCAGTGGTGACAATAGGCGGAGCAGCATCAGTGATGGCGCTCTCTTTCGCCTCTTGTGCGCTGACAGCCGATTCAAGTGCTTCGCGGAGTGTAGACCCCATGATTTTCTCCATAAAGGACACCCGGCCGGAGTGGCCGGGTGGTGCCTACGTCATCTCGACGTTGGCGGTTGAACTTGAGTATATCGTTAATCATTACGCACTCAAGTAAGCAGTCCAGCGGGTGGACGTGATTTTGCGGCAAAAACATGATGTGTTCGTCGCCAGCAAGAACCCGTTCCCTGCAACCAGGCCGTTAATCTGTTCCGATGTCGTGTTCGGGTAAACCGTACAGGCGTTCGCCCCGCCATTGTAGACCTCGCAGGAATCACCGATTTCGCAAGATGGCAGCGATACACCCGCGCCACTGGCAACCGTGCCCAACACGTTCGTATCGGCGGTCAGATCGAGCGCGGTGGCGAGTGTCGTTCCCGCCGCTGTCAACGCGGTGGCAATGGCCCCATTAATGGCTTTCGCCTGACCGGCGCTGAAGCCCCCTCTCATAACGTTTGATGCAATAGCCATAACAATCTCCTGTATTTAAGTGAATTAACCCTTACCGTTCCTCTCCATGTGTCGAATAAGGGCTTGCCTGTGCTGTTCGCCCATTCGTCTCCATTGCTTGTCCGTAAACTGGTTGACCTGATGCCGTAACAGTTCTTTCCTCTGTTCCGGGTTGGTATCCGGCATCCCCCGGTAAGGTTTTGACAGTGACGAATCATTCCCTAATTCTACCATGCCGTGATCGCGGAGGTGCTGGCGGTGTTTCGATCTGGATGTAATTGTTTCTCCCGTCATCATGCTCTGGTAAGGCTGAATGTCTGGCATGACTTCAGGCCCGCGATTTTCGGTCTGGAGCGGTTCCGTCCCCTTCTCGTACAAAACTCCATTTATTTGAATGTATGTTCTACGCACTGAGCACTCCAAAGACTCTGGTTGACGATACGCACTTAAACAGACAGCCGGTGTTCACGGCCAACAACATTGCCGCATTGGTAGACAAGGCGTTTATCTTCATGCCGCTTGGGGGATAGACCTTTACGGCATCCGCACCGGCGTTGAATACGGTCTGCTGGTCGCCTGCCGACAGGCTTGAATGCAGGATGACCCCTGAATCCGCCGCCACGGTCGTAATCTCGCTGTCTGTTGCCGTCAGTTCGGTGGCAGTACCTTGAGTCGTTCCGGCAGCACTCACGGATGTGTTAACGTCTTTGCACATGGACTCCATGAGCGGAATCGCCAGACCGGCGGAAAAGACTTTTGAGCCTATCATTGTGTCGGCCCCTTGGGTTTTGAGTCGGCCATAATCTGCGCTTTCTTCAGGTCAACATTTACCCCAAGCAATGCCTCCCACCGCTTGAAAGCCATGTCCATTGACATTTCCTGGGCCGCCCGCTGGCTTTCCATCTGGTTTCGCTGTTGCTCCATGAACATATCCAGTTTCTTGTCACGTTCTGCAACCTGCACTTCCACGCCGATACGCCATTTCTCCATTCCCATCCGTTCACGCTCTAGGCCCATTTCGTCCTGATGACGTTTATCCTCTGCTTGGAGCTTGAGCATTTCTGGGTTCGGCTGTGGCTGCGGCGGCTGCTGGGCTAACTGCTTTAACTTGTCCGTGGCCTCATCAAACTGGCCTTCAATGGTTTTACCGACCTTGAATCCGGTTACGCCAAACTTCCACATTTCCATGATAAGTGGAACGATGATGGGAGCCGCTGCCCCAGCGTTAGCTGTCATAGCCGTGGCTTTCTCCATGAAGACACCGTTGGCGCTCAGAAACTCCATGCGGTCGCGCTTTTCCTCGGCCTCGTTCATCTGAATCATTGAGTCTGAACTGACCTCGATGCGGAAAGCCCGTAATGGGTTAGGTGACTCGGCTTCTGGGTCTTGTAGACGTTCCTGTCCTACCAGCAGCGCCATAGCCTGAGGCACCATCTGCTTATCCACGTCCGATAATTGCTCTGCCGCGCTGATTGCAATGATGGTCTGCGGGTTGAACTTTGAACAAATCACCTGCGCCTTCATTTGCAGGATATCGGTAGCGAACCTGGATACATCAGCTTGCATAGCCCGTAGCCGCATGGAGGCGTACTGGCCCTTCAGTTCTTGTGCGCCTAGGGTCTCATTTGGATTGGAAGCACCACGGACGATATCGGATATGCCCATGATTTCGTATACCTGCTGCTTTTGCTGGTCGGCAGCGACGTATACGGCCTCCAATGCCTTGACGATGGGGGTCAGGTCGTAAACATCCACCTGTCCCTTAAGCCCGTTTTTCTCGGCAAACGCGGCCCAGTTCTTGACCGGCATCAAATGGCCGTTATTACCTTCAGTGAACAGACGGGCGAGCGAAGAATCTGCGGCAGCATCATAAACACCCTTAACCTGAAGCATCTGCACCAGACCGGAAGCCCGATCGGCCAATGTATCCAGCGTCTTGGCTTGGTCTTGGTACAACACAAAGTCAGGAACCGGGACTAGTGTCTCGTTCGTCAGGGTAGCGTACAGTGGTTTCGGTGTTGGGAAGAAATGCTGCAACTTAAGCGGATCCGACTTCTCGTCCAAGAATTCCTTCATGGACTTGCTGAACCACACCGCTATGCCTTTCTCCTTGTCCCATAGCTCGAACACACAGGCTTGCTGTTTAACGTCAGTTTGTGCGTTACGGTCTGCGCGCTTCAAGTCTTCCGGGGTGGAGTCGTAGGGGATTTTCTTGGCTATTTCTTCGCCAAAACGCTCTGTAACCGCGTCCTCGCTCATGTAAACCCGACGCCAGACTAGGGTAACTTCCTCCCACGTCCGGGCAACGCTATGCCCAAAGTCCTTCCAGCTAACGTAATCAACCGGAGCGCACTCGTAATCAAGCTGTTCCTCGGGTACAGCAGCCTCTACGTCCTCGGTTATCTGCTCTCCCTCTGGCTCAACCGGCTCCACTGTCTTGAAATGCGGTTCATAGCGAATCCAAGCAGTACCCCGACCTCCTAGAAACCGGTCTTGTACGCATTGCCGCATGGTATCCCGGTAGTCGGGATAATGTTGGGTCTCGAACTCAAGCCCTCGTTCCATCAGCAATGCAGAGACACGACCAACAGGGTCTTGGTCACGGAAACGTCTGGCTACGTCAGGCTGTGGGACTCGTGCGAATGTAGCCGGCACAAGTATCTGGACATTGGACCAAAGGATGTTGAAACGGGACTCGCTTGAGTCGGACGAAATAGAGCGTCCCTCATCGCGGTAGCGCTTGAGGATAGCCCCGACACGCGTTTCCCACTTCTTGAATTCACGGTCGTACTTTGCTATGGCGTCAAGATAGCCCTGAAGCCGGGTGGCTTCCTCCGTCGCTGCCTTTGTGGGCTTCTTGGCCAAGTTAGGTTGTCCCGCTCGGCACGAAGAAGAACGTGGCGTCCAGCGTGTTAGCAATCGTCACGTGGGCGCTGGTGATGAACGTGGCTGGGAAGCGGTGGAAGCCGATGGCCGGGGTAATCGTGCCGCTTACGACAGTACCGCTTGCGCCGCCGTCACGGAATACAACTGTGCCGGATGTGGTTGAGTTGACATAGAACCCCAGCAGGTAACAGGGTTTTGCACTGATTGCCGCTGTCCCAGTTAGGTTCACATACATTCCAGCTTCAGTATTCGCAATATTAGCCATTCAAATTCTCCCGTTAATCCTTTGTCAAAAGCATTGATAAGTAGAATTGGTCTATTTGCATGCTGGGTTGCAGGGCCGTCAGCCATACATTGTTTACTGTGTCCCAGTACGCTTCTTCCAATATGCTGAATCCCGCGTCCTTCACCATCCGCCTGGCTTCTTTGGGCGTGTAGATGCGCGCAAAGACACCGATACGGATTACAGACTCCAGATTGGCAGAACAGCAACCAAACGTGAGCGCCGCATTACCACTTTTCTTGAGCACCCGGGCTATCCCAGCCAGCATCTTCTCATCGCCATTAGACACCATCGGATCGCCGTATCTTCCTAGACCTGCATGACACAGGACACAGGTGGAACTGACCGCATCGAAAGATTCAGGAGGCAGGCCAATATCAGTAGCATCGCCCTCGATGTAATTGACCATATCTTCCGGCGGCTTGCGTATGTCCATGTACGTCACATCCCACGACTTACTCAATTCCAGCGCCTCAAACAGCGGGGAACCGATGACCAGGCATTTGCCGGAGCCATTCAGACGCGACACTGCGAAATCAGCCTGGGCGTTGTACCAGTGCCAGGTATTGTCGCGTTTCGTAGTCCACGGTTCCCAGGGGCTGTATTCCCGAAGACCGTTTATTCTCACTACCGCTGCGCGGTCCATCAAATTCTCCTGGACGCCTTGGGCGTGGATTTCCAAAGGTCATCAAGTGTCGCCGTGTTCGCTGGACCGACTGCGATATAGCGGGCTTCGTCTTTCTTGGGCTTCTCAATGACACGTTCCTGCAACATCTTCGCACCCTCGCAGAAGGCATCGGCGGCGTCACAGGCCCAATCGTCAAGCGGTTCTTTCGAGTACTGCTTGCGCTCGTAGTCGTACTTGTAGGCCCATGAACGCAGGGCGGCTAGACCTTTGGTGCATAGCGTCTTTGCAAAGTGCGTATGCCGCATAACCACTTGGCCGGCATTGATAGAGTGCGACTTAGACTTTGACTGCGGGACGATACCTACCCTGGCTGAGCCGAAGTGCGTAATGAATGTCTCGATGGCGCTGTGCTTTGCAGCGAATGTCTTGGCTCTGGCGTCATGCGGCAACCACACAAAGTCCAGTTTTCTATTGCCAATCTTCTCCTTCAGGCGTTCACACCACTCGTCGGCATCAAGACCGGCATCCTCGTCATAGTCCACGATGGCAAAACCATCGGTGCGCGGCTGCCACATCCAGAAGGCACTGATATGTCGGCGTCCGATATCGGATGAAATGACGAGTCCGGCCCCATTGGGATCATACTCAATATCGTCACTGATACGGCCCTGATTCTCGGCCTGTTCCACATAGCGACCGAGAATAGAGCCGACGTTCGAGGCTGACCAATCGCAGTAATACTCCTGGCGGAATAACTCATCGGGCATGGTCCGGCGCTCTTCATCTAGCACCGATTGCGCTAGAACATTGGTATCGTCCACCGTGAGTAACGAGTAATGCCAGTCTGGGCTATCTTTGGCGTATTGCGCGAGTTCAAAAGCGTGGTTGTATCCACGGGCTGTGGTGATAACCAATTCCGAGCCATCATTCATGGCGAGGGCGGGACGGATGAAGTTACGGGCCTGCGGATTCATGATGGCGTATTCACTCCACGTCACATGGACGGGAAATGCGCCGACGAGAGAATCGTAGTTGTCTGCGCCGACGGGTTGCCATATAGAGCCGTTGACCAGTTCCAGCTTCATCTCGTGGTCTAACCGTTTCTTGACGATTTCTTTTGGGAAGTTCACATCAATCAGCCTTTTCCCATCCGGCGTAATAGCGTCCCAAATAACCTTGCGAGCGTCTTCATACTTCGGGAGAGCGTGCCAGTAAAGGCCGACGCGCTTGAACGCAAGCTCTGACTCAATGAAGGTGGCGACGCGGTCTTTGCCCGCTTTGCGGTGCCAGATTTCACAAGCCTTCTTGCCTCCCTTGCGGAAAAAATCTATGACCGGACGCTGGTATGGCCTCGCATCGAAACTGATGACAATTTCTGTCATCGGCTTTCATGGATGATTTTCAGCGTGTGTTCACCTTCATCGCCGCCACCAAGAATCTGCTGCGCCACCTTCCCATCGAAGCGGTCACCGAATTCCTTGAGGGCTGCGATGTCACCGGCCTCAGCTTTGTCCAGTAACGCTTCAGCCAACTTGCGGAGGCCCTTGCGCTGTTTAACAGCCTTGCGAATCTCGTCACCCCACACGCGGTTTTCTTTGCGGCCATTTTTATTGCCAAGTGGAGCGCCCATTTGTTGAACCTAACACCAAATTGTTGAATTCTAGCGTTGTTTATTCAGATAGCGATGACTTACTTCAGTTCCAGAAAATCTAGTCCCATGTGTACGGCCTGTCAACTAGGTTATGGCGTCCTCACTATGGCTTGTTCCGGTGAGATATCCTGCGTCAGCCAAGGGGGCCGGCTTAACCTCTCCTGTGTGGTCATCATCATGCGGGACTGGACGTTGCGGGCCTCTATTTCGCCAGCCAATCTTCGATATAAGTCAGGCACATCATATTTGCCGCCTACTGCAAACCCTTCCTGTTCCTGAATGGCGTGCTGCATTTCATGTAAAGCGGTATCCCGTTTGGCCCGTTGCGCCAACGACATGACTCCACCAGGGTTAGCCGGTCCCTGAAACATACCCACAGCGCCTTGAGGTACGTCAGAAGGCATTGGCTGAGCCTTCATGCCCCGAAGGAAGGGGTAGGCGTCGTATATGGCAGGATGTTCAAGCACGTCGGTTACAGGCACCTTCTGACCGCCTGTCAGTGGTCCGGTACTGAACCGTGAGGCGTTATCCGGTATCTCGAATTTCCACTTGCCCTCCATGCCCTTAAACCATCCAGTGTTTTGCAGGATGTCGTCTGCGGTGGCTCCGGCCTCTTCCATTCTCCTTGCCACATTGAGCTTTAGCAGATCGGCAGTCTTGGCTCCAGGGCCGGCGAATATTAGGCCCATCGCCAGGTTCTTTAGTTTCTCACCGCCCGCTGTGTCCATCGGTGACTTACCGCTACGCATGGCTTGAACCATTGCTGCGCGTTCAGGTTCAGTACCGAAAACATCCTCGGCCCCGCTCTTGAGGCGTTCGGCTAAGAGTTTACGAGTTCTTTCCGGTAGCAGCATTTTCTATAGGCTATTGGCAGCTTTTAGTGATAGTGAGCGTTCACCTACATAATCCCTTATGTCCTTTACGGACAGGGCCTGGGTGTGCAAGGCGCTGGACATTGCAATACAAGCGCCCAGTTTCGATACGGCCAAGGCGTCCTCAAGTTTGCCAATCCCTCCACACGCGATAACCGGAACTGGCACGGACGCCACGGCCCTAATCAAGTCCAAATCACAGCCGCGCCTAGTTCCCTCTTGGTCTATGCTGGTAATCAGCAATTCACCGGCACCGAGTCGGACAGCTTCGGATGCCCATTCCACGGCGTTTATTCCGGTCGGCTGGCGTCCGTTCTCGGTGTACGCCTCCCAGCCGTGTCTGGTCCTTTTGGCCTCGATGCCAATGACTAGGGCCTGACTCCCGAATTTACCAGAAATTTCCTCGATAATCCTTGGATTATCGATGGCACCGGTGTTGATCGCCACCTTGTCAGCACCAGCATCCATCAAACGCTTGGCTTGGGCCAAGGTCTTGATCCCGCCCCCGACCGTCACCGGAACGAACACAGACTCGACGGTATTGATTAGAAGGTTTTCTAACTGGTTCCGCCCGTACAGACTGGCAACCACATCCAAGTATAGCAGTTCGTCAACGTCATCATCCGCGTATTTGCGGGCGAGATCGACAGGTTTGCCGACCTTTCGCAATCCTTCCATGTTCACCGTGATGACTACAGAATCGCCTTTGACGGCGAGCCGAGGGATAAGGCGTGGACGGCGCAACGTCATTCCTGAACGCACTCCCATTTGCCATCTTTTTCAACCGCAACTCCAAGAACCGCCACCACATAGATATTTTCAGGGTATTGCCAACCTGCTGCTTGATCGCCTGGAGTTTCCCCGATCACGATCACGGCACTCTTATGAGAATGCCCCATTGAACATCGCCTCATGGTCTGCTTTATCTTGTCTGGCCGCAGGATGACCGCGTGCAAAACTCCTGGTTGTTGATGCCGAAGCTGAATCACGCAGAAATAGGAGCGGTCAAGTTCTTCTACATTCAGGTTGCCGATTTTCATTTGAGAAAATCCTCCTCGTTGTCAATATCAAGTGACCGGCTTGCATCCATCCCGTACTTGAACAGTCCGGGGTATGAAAAGTCATGGTCGGCTATCCATTCGGCGGTAACAACATAGACAGCACCATTTGGCTCGCCGCGTAACGTGCTGATGCACCCATTGCCCATCTGCGCCGTTTCTATACAGGCGTCAATGTCCTCGGCGGTACGGTTAGGGGATGTGGGTTGTAACAACACCACCCAATCATACGGCTCCTCGGAAAGAGCATGGCGCAAAGCATCTTCGCTCGTTGCCGTGTCGGTTGCCAGTTCTGTCGGGCGGTTGATGACATAGCAGCCAAGGCCCTGCGCGACACTGGCGATCTCTTTGTCATCGGTAGAAACTGCCAGATAATCTATGTAGGCAGACTTCTTGCCTTCTTCTATGGCCCATTGGATAAGCGGCTTTCCACGGTACTCGCGCAGGTTTTTCCTTGGGACGCGCTTTGAGCCGCCTCTAGCAAGAATCACGCCCATGACCGATCTACCGTTTATCATGGCTATCCGTAATAGCTCATGAGGTTGTCTGCGCTGACTTCATGTGCTTGTAACGGTGCGTTATATGCTTTCAGGAATTCCCGCCCGATTCGCATCCGAATCTTGCCGTGCAGGGGTGTTCCAGTATAGGGACTAGTTGAGCGCGGGAAAGTGTCCCAAAACGCTTGTCGTGAAGCGGCGTAATCCTCAATGCATACAACCATTTCCTCCACCACCGCCTTAATCTCTGCGGGCGTGTTGTCCACAAGCGTAATCCCGGCTTCCTCGAATTCGTCGGCGCGCATGAATTTACCCGCTCCGCTTGCGTAAATCTCTGCTGGCGTCATGCGCTTGCCGTCTTTTTCGTGGTGCTTCCAGATGGCGAGTGAGCGCTGGCCCCAAGTCGGGAGGTATTCCAGCGGTACATAGTTTACATAACAGATCGGACGCCTAAATACACCAGAAACGGCATCAAGTCCCGTACCGTTTGAAATCATGAATGCACACTTGGCGGCAAGATAGATGTCCATGAAGTCCGAACGCATCCCGTTGGTGGCGTAGTCAATAATGTGTGCACCGTTTGGGTGAGCGATTGATGCGCCTTGTACGATGTATTTTGCTGCCATCGGTTTTTCGACGTTTGCCCCCATTCTGATTACATAGTAACCACGTTCCGCAAGTGCTTCAGCGGCGAATCTATAGGCCTTAATGTCTGAGTTTCGATACGAGTGATAGGTCAGCTGCGGCAGATAGGCGCTATCGCGCACGATGAGACAGACCCATTTTGCTCCGTCTGGTATGCCCATGTTTTGAAGTCCGGTCTTTCCCAAGAATTCTTCCTTGGGCGTGAAGCCAGTGTGCGGTGCGTACCGCTCCCACAGGTTGTTTACGTCCCGGTCGAGGTTTCCGCTTGGAATTTCGATTGACTGCCAGCCACGAAAAAGCCGGTTTAGCTTAAAGACGATATTGGCAAACCCCGTGCGGTCTATGTGCAGAACACGGCCCCACATCTTGAGCAGTTGCTTGTTGCACGGTTCTCCTGGCGCGCACCAGATATCAAAGCTGTGCGGCCTTATGCCGGCATCGCGTTCACAGAGATAGACTTCGACGTTACCGGCAAGGTGGCCGATGCGCTGCGTCCACAATATGCCGATACGGACACGACCACGGAGAAGGCGCAGAACGAGGACACACAATATCGCGAGCGGGACGAGAGAGAGGCGCAGGAGCTTTAGCATCGCGCACTTTTCCGTCTGTTTTCGTTGCAAGTAAGCACCTGCCTCGCTGCAAAATCTGCTGTTCGCATGGCGTAACCGCTCAGCAGGAAGCGAATTACTGCACCGCTCACATTTGCGAACTACTTCCACACTGCGTACCTCGGTTCATTTCCATCAAACATTTCCGGATTGCGCCACTTTTCGAGGATAGCCCGTCCTTCTGCGTCGGTCATTCCCATATAATCAAGCGCAATCTTCCAATAATGATCTGAAAATTCTCCGTCGAATTTTTTGACCAGCGCAACGCCTTCCTCCCGCGTAATAATTCCTTCTCGGATTTCGTGCGCCGAATCGGAGGTAGCGCGACCGATACCAAATTTTAGGAATGCCGCGTAGTAGTGAAGAAAATCAAGTTCGTCATCAAGGGAGGCGAATTTGCTGTAGGTACCTGTGGTACGTTCCGGGTTCGGAGTAAATCCCGTGTGCTCCGAACAATAGAAGAAATTATTTTGCGGAACCCAGTCAACGTAATAGCTGAAGAAATGAATCTGAAGTGCTAGTCCGTCTACTGCCAGATTCTTTGGCGCGGCAAAATGATGCAGGTCTTTTGCGCTAAGGCCGTATGCAGTCCAAGAATCAGGGCCGCGTCCACTGAAATACTGGCGTTCGTGGTCGCCAACATTTCTGGTCGCTCGTTCTTTTTTGACTTCTCCACCGTAAATTAGCTCCGCATCCTCTCCGTAAAAAATAAGCGGTATTTGATATTTTACCGCTATCTGCAACGGGAAGTTTGTTTGTCCAAGAATAAAAGGCTGGAAGATATCGCCCATATGCTCAAACGCCAAGCGCGCCAGTTTGCGGGCGACTTGGCCGTTCGGTCTGCCTTGAATCAGGTCAAACCCGCTGGCGACGAACGCATCGAGGTTCTGCCGTCCGATATCTGTAGGTAACAGGGGTGCCCACGTCACACAAAGCGGGTGCATCCCGTACTTGTGCTTGAGTTGATGCGCGACAAATCCACCGTCCTTTCCGCCGCTGACTGGAACGATGACATCGAATGAGCCATCGTTCTTCCGGTAAAAATCGCACAAGCGTTTTAGTTCCTCTTCGCGCTCATTCCAGTCGGTAGTCTCTCTGCGCTCAGCGAAACGACAAGCGGAACATACGCCATCGGCATCAAAAGTGATGCGTGGGCGCATGGACGAAATTGTACATTTTTTGCAGAACTTAATTACATGGCCGCTGTCACTATCGGTCATTTTCTAAGCCTCGTACAAATAAAAAACCCGCCAGCCCGTCAGGGCCGGCGATAACGCGGGGCTGTGCCCGCGAGGGAGAAGATGTCTAGTCTGTTCAATTAAGCAGACTCAGCTTGAATTTTAAATCCTTCTCAAGTACCTGTAAATCGAAATCCGTGAATTTAGTTGGCCTTTTCGAGATCATCTTCAGCCAGTCCAGTTTATCCTGGCCGATTTCAGCCGCGAGCCAGTCATAAAACATAAGGGGGTGGCCGGTAAAATA
>ERZ1292623.1210-Hain-H51-01um-R1-1210-length-25349-cov-6_pt1 | contig 25349 bp, 30 predicted proteins | sample MGYA00564398_ERZ1292623 | MGnify/ENA primary metagenome ERZ1292623 (study PRJEB36523, sample SAMEA6512633) | groundwater metagenome | collected 2019-01-07 | study: AquaDiva: Metagenomics assemblies of 32 groundwater samples | reverse complement strand
GGCGTCGTGGGCGGCGGAGTGGGCGGCGCGGGCGGCGCGGGGGGCGTCGGAGGGGGCGGCGGCAAGCTATCAGCGCCAGGCGAAACGGCTTCTCACCTTATTGGGGCAGGCACCACGCATGCTACACAGGAAGCCATGACGCAGCTTGGAGACATGATCTTTTCGAGCGCTATCGAGCCGACGTCGGTTCCCTTGTTCGAATACCTCGGCCGCGTGGCGACGGTGTTGCGGACGACTTCGTACGTGTCAAGAAAGGATCGGGCTCTTTCGAACACCGACGTGCCGGTCACGGCGGATTTGGCCTTTGGTACCAGTCCGGCCGAGGTGACGTCAGAGGATCGGGAACGTGCGGCCTCCGCGCTTGCGAGTGCGGCAATGGCGTGCGGAACCACGAGGGCGCAAGGTCGAGGGTCCAAGTGGCACCGCACGCTTGAGGAGATTTTTGCAAGCGGCGTCGTTAACGGCGCGACGTCGGGTTACGCCGCATCGATTCTGAGAGCGCGTCCAACGTCCGACGTTTCGGAAGAGTCCGATCCAGGCGTCCCGTTGCTGGACGGAAGTTTTTGGAAGCCGGGCGAGAAACGCGATTTGAAATCGGTGCAGATCCAGGCGTCCTATCATGCGACGAGCGGATTCTTCGACGTCGTTCACATGAAAGACGCAGACGGGAAAACGCCGTATCAGACGTTCACGACGACGCGCTTGCGCCACGCCGTCGGAAAGATCGTCGACGCCAAAGTGAGGCTCAAACGGTCAGCCCGGGGACCGTACCCGATCACGTTGTCTCATGTCTTCGTCCAGTGTGCAAAGCCGGCGGCCGATTCGATTTTAGAGGCGTTCGAGGTGGGCCGATTCGCCGTTCCCTGCAACAACGAGACGCACGTGATCGCGGTGGCGTACCCGGGACGTTTGCTCTTGTTGGATCACCAAGACGTCGAGGCTCGAAAAGGCGAGTGGGTCGAACGCGCGCTGGGCAGACGTCTCGGTTGTCCGGACTATTTTTTGGCGTGGGAGGCGGGTCTCAAGGGCGATCTTCGTGCTTTCAAGCAGTGGGCGTCTCGTGGACTGGACGACCCGGTCCACCGGCTTTTTCACTTCTTTCCGCGAGGCATGCATTACAGAAGAAAGAATTGGCGGGTGAAAAATAATTGTTGACCGGATAACGTCTATGGCGGTAGAGTCAAGGTGGCTCTGGAAAGAGCCGAAAGGACGGAAGGCAAATGGGACAGGTTGAACAGGCGCTGGCGATTGCGATCCAGGCGAACGTTCCGGTCGCGCTGGAAGGTCCGCCCGGCACCGGAAAGAGCAAAAGAGTGGAGGCGATCGGGCGGGCGCTGGCGAAAGCGGGCCTCTTTGACGCGAATGTCGGCGTCGACGGGACCGTGACGTGGATCGCGTCGCAGAACGATCCGGTGGACGTGGGTGGTGTCGGGATTCCGGAGCGGAACGCGGAAGGACGCGTCGTGAACGTCGCGCGCTTGCCGGCCTCGCCCGAGCTGATCTTGGCCATGCGGCACGGCGTGCTGCTCTTCTTGGACGAGATCAGCCAGTGCGATCCGACCATGCAGGCGCCGATCATGAGCGCAATCCAGGAACGTCGGATCGGCGTCAACCCGTTTCACGAGAAGACCCGGATTGCCTTTGCCTATAATCCGGTCGAGCTGGCGGCGGCCGGACGGCTTTTTGCGGCGCCGTTCGCGAACCGGATCTGCTTCCTGAAGGACCAGCCGGATTACGACGCTTGGTCGCAGGGCATGATGTTCGGCTGGGAATCGGCCGAGCTGGGAATCAGCCTCCTGCCAAAGGACTGGGAAGACCGGATTCCAGAGGTGAACGCGTTGGCCGTCGGATTTCTGAATGCGGCGGACGGGCGGAAGCACTGGAACGATTGCCCGAAGGCGGACGAGGTGAAGGCGAGCGGGCCGTGGCCGTCGTCGCGGTCCTGGACGAACGCCATGCGGCTCTACGCGGCGGCGCTCGCGTCAGGTGCGCCGAAGGCGGTGCAAATGGATCTCGTCGGCGGGTGCGTCGGCGACGCGGTGGTCACGAAGTTCTTCGCCTACATTGAAGCGTTGGACCTGCCGGATCCGGAAGTCTGGCTCAAGGATCCGGACAAGGTTGTCGTCCCGGACCGCGGTGATCGCGCCTACGCCGCAGCGAACGGCGTCGTGCTGGCCGTCAAGCGGCAGTCCACCGTGGCGCGCTGGACCGCGGCGTGGAAGGTGCTGGTTCGCTACCTTCCGGCAGGCAAGGGAGACATGGCGGCGCGGGCGGCGGAAGGGCTCTTTCGCGAGGACGTGAAGCCGGCAGGCGCCAAGAAGGTTCCAGAAATGACCCAGTTCTTTCCCATGCTCGACAAGGCAGGCTTCTTCAAGGGCGTTCGAATCTAGTGGTTGGAGTGGGTCCAGGCTGGCGCGTGTCTGTGATCGCTCCGGGCTGGTACACGCCCGTGGTCGCGGGCCGAGAGGAGAACCGCGTTGAGTTGAAGCCGGTTTATGGAATCTTGGCAGAGCGCATTCGGAAGGCCGGCGGTTTCCTGTTTCGGAACTTCGAGATCGGGCAGTCGTTCTTGACGGGCCTTCCGCCCTCGGCGGGCCGGGTCTGCAAAGACGTTCGCGTCAATGGCCTACCCCTGTGGATCCCAAAAGGCCGAAAGAAAATGCGCGATCGGGTGAAGGCGACCCTGGTCGAATGGGCGCTTGGTTCGCGGCGGGCGGAGGTGCCTGAATATGTACTTTTCGAAGGTCGGTAGTGGAACTGGATTAACAAAAAAAGCCGTTGACTAAAAAGGCCGATTCGGTCAGAGTGAACGTGGGTTTGGAAAGACCCGAAAGGACACCGTGAGCAAGGCGAAAGAGGCAGTAGGGGGTCTCGGAATCTCGCCGGACGGGCCGACGGCGCTCAAAGCGGTCTTCGGCGCGGTTCCGCCGCTGGAACTCTTGTCGGCCCGGGTGTGGGTCAGTGAGTACTGGCCCTACGTGATCGACGCGCTGTTTGCGCTGACACTGGTCGAAGTGAAAGGACTTCGCACGGTGGGCGTCGACAAGTTCGGTCGGCTCTACTACGACCCGGAGGTGTTTACGAAGCCGGGACCGGAAAGCAGCGAGCCCTGGACGGTCGAAGGTATGGGCTACGCGCTCCTGCACGAGATTAGTCACCGCCTGCACGGGCACTGCGAGCGGGCGGAAGAGATTGCCAACGTGGATCACGCACTTTTCAACCTCGCCGCGGACGCCGCGATCCACTCGGACGAAGAGACATTCGGCGTAGGAGGCAGGAATCTTCCGGTCAAAGACCCGATCTTGCCAAAGTACTTCGATCTGCCACCTGGCCTCATGGCGGAGGAATATTACGAGGCCGGTTTGAAGCAGTCCAAGTCGAAACAGGCGGCAGGTTCAGGCTCGCCGGCGCCCGGTGAAGGCGCGCCCATGCCCGGTGCTGGAAACTGCGGGTCGGCGGCGGACGGCGCCCAGCGCGCGTGGGAAGTGAGTGCGCCGGGCTCGGAAGGCGGAAAGGATTCCAACGGCAAGGAAGTTCCTGGGCTGTCGGCCGGTGAATGGGAATTCGTCAAGCGGCAGGTGGCAGAACGGATCAAACGCGGCGAAGCGGGTCCTCGCGGAACGATCCCGGCCGGCTGGGGACGCTGGGCCGACAAGGTGATCAATCCCAGGATCGATCCGGCGAAGCTTCTCGCGGGCGCCATTCACGGTGCGCTGAACGACGCGCGGGCGCAGATTGCTTGGACGTATCGACGGCCGAACCGATCTCGGCAGGGCACGAACGTGGGTGATTTGATCTATCCCGGAATCTGGCGCCCAGGGCCGCGCGCTGCGATAGTCGTGGATTGCTCGGGCTCCGTTGATCAGGAACAGCTCGAACTCGGTCTCGGTGTCATTCGTCGGGTTCTCACGACACAGGGCTGTGCCGGACTCAAGGTCTATGCCTGCGACGCGCAGGTTCACGCGGCCAAGACGGTTTTCAACGAGCGGCAGGTCGTCCTGAGCGGCGGCGGTGGAACGGACATGGCGGTTGGCGTTCGGGCGGCGCTCTACGGCCGTCCCGAGCCAAACGTGGTGATCCTGTTGACGGACGGTGAAACGCCGTATCCGGAACGACACGAACTCGGCCGGGCCCGGTTGGTCGTGGTCCTCGTCGAGCCGCGATCCCAGGCGGTCATTGACGCGGTGCCCGGGCACTTCCGAACCGTCGTCGTTCGGCATCCGGACCGAATGCCGGTGCAGGACAGCGGCGGGTGAAAAATAATTGTTGACCGGACAACGTCAACGCAGGCAGAATGAACGTGGGCTTGGGAAGGCTCAAGGAAAGGACGAAAGCAATGACGATTCAGCACAGTACGAATATCTCGGGCGCGGTGACCTTCTGGACGCTGCCGGAACGACTCGATCACGGTGTCCTCAAGGCAGGTCTCGTGGCGGCGGGCTTTGGAGGCTCGGCGCCGGAACCGTCTTCGGGTGTGCCCGCGCTCAAACGGGCGCTCATGCGGGTGGCGGCGGGCCGACGCCGTCTCGTTCGGCCGCTTCCTTGCAGCAAAGATGGCGACTTCGCGACGCACAACGCGCGTGGGTACTCGGTCGTGGACGAAACGGTCCTGGGCGAGCGCACGTTGCCGGACGGCACCAAGACGACCGAGCTGGCGCATGCCGAAAGCTACTGCGTGGTGCTGTTGCCCGGCGGCGAGTCCTTGGTCTTTGACCGAGAGTCGCCCGAGGCGGATTCGGTTCGCAAGGCGTTTGCGGAAGAGTCTGGCGTGGTGACGGACGTCCAGGTTTCCTCGGCCTTGGTCGGCGTTCTCTGGCGGTTGCGGGCCATTTCGCTTCGGCCAACCGGCGGCGTGTACTACCTTCCGCAGAACGGTCTCGTCGCGTGGGCGAACGTGTCCAAGGCGGTGGTCGAAGCGGCCGACGCGGCGGGCACCAACCCGGCCAGGATCTACCAGGTTCGAACGCAGATCGACGACGAAGCGGTTCGAGCCGTCGCGGACGCGGTGACACGCGAGCTGGATCAGGCGGCGGCGGCGATCGAAGCCGCGCTCAGCGACTCGGATCACCCGCTTGGGCGTCGAGCGCTCGATACGAAGGCGGAAGACGCAGCGGCGCTGGCCGAGAAAGCGAAGTTCTACGAGACCTTGCTCGGAACGGTAATCAACAAGGCGGCGCTCGTCCGAGTGGACGCGGAAGTGAACGCGGTCATGGCGGCCATGGAAGCCCGGGCTCGGCAGGACGAGGCCCGAGAGGCGAAGGCTGGCTAATGGGACTCAAGAGCCTCGAACTTGATCCTCGGGACGTGGCGCTGAGAGTTCCCGTCACGGGTTGCAGCGGTGACAAGTGGCCGCACCGGCTCGCGCTGACCTGGGCGGGTACCCTGATTCCGCTCCATCACGGGAGGACGCGCGAAGAAATCAAGGCTGGCCTAGTCATGGACGCCCTGGGCCGGCACGACAACAAGTGTCTTCGGGTGATCCGTCGCTGGGCAGAGGAAAGCAGCCCGACCCAAGACTACAAGGTAGACGCCGACTACATACGAACTATCGTTGAATATCCGCAATTGCTTCACGCAGTACACACGCGTGGATTGGTGACCGTTGCACGGGAACAGCGGGCCCTGGACGAGGCGAGGAAGCGGCGCAAGAAACTGCGAGGTGGCCGGTGAAAGCCGTTCTCTGGGCGGAGGTGAGGTGCGAGGGGATCCGGCACAGGATCGGGCTCACGAGGAATCTCCGCCTGATCCTGGCCAACCACAGGGCGCCGGGAACCGGCGACGTCAAGAGCACGCTGGTAGCCCACGCCCTGGGCGAAAGGATTCGGTGCGTCGAGGTGGCCCAGGCTTGGAACACGATTTGGAAAGAGCAGCCGATCCTCGTACGCCGTGCCAGAAGGTCTGGAAAGCGCCACGTGTTTCCTTCCGACCGCCTGCTTCCGGCCAGGTTTCGGTGTGTGAGAAGGTTCGGTATCGACAGCACGCTGGCGAGGCTGGCGCTTCGCGGAAGGTCGAGGATCGACCGCCGCGCGGCGCACGCACAGGCAAAGGCAAAGTCCCTCCAGACCCGGATCAAGCGGCTCACGACACAGCTCAAGAAGTGGCAGAAGAAGGTCAAACGCTACGAAACGCTCGACGCCCAAGCGTCGGCAGTGGAAACCGCCCATGAAAAAGACACGGAAGAAAAAGTCACTACTGGGTGAGTCGTTGCTTCGGTACTTCGCCGTCGTGCAGCGCGGCGTACCGAAGCTGGCTCCGCCGCTCTTCGAGGAAGAGGTCATTGTGGTGGCCGTGGACGAATCGGAAGCACGGGCGGTCCAGGGTGCAGGCGGAATTGCGGGCGGCGAGTTCGCCGAGATTAGTGCGCGGGCGTCCGCGATCAACTACCCGACGCCGCAGCCCGGTCAGGACTTGTCGGAATGCTTGATTCCGCGTCCTTTGGCGGCGGGGTCGTTTCACCCGGTCTTGAAGGTCAAGGGCTTGCGGGTGTACATTCCGATCCTGTAAACGGAGACCTGAAATGGGAAAGCGAAGACAGTCCAAAGTAAGAAGCGGAATCTGCCGGCCGGTCCGGGACGAGACGGATCGCGGCGTCCTCGGCATGCTTGAAGCCTGCACGCGGTACAACCGGGGAAAGACGCCGGCCTCGTTGAGCGGCGTCGCGGGACGAGCAAAGCAGGTGAAAGCCGTCTTGTTCGTCGGACGTGGAATCGACGCGCTGTCTTCCTATCTGGGAAAGAAGCCGGGAAGGACGCCTCGTCCGATTGGCTATGCGCTGACGGACGAGGAACGCGCGGCGCGTCTCGTAGGCTCGGATCGGATCATTGACGAGGTCTTGCGGCTTCGTGGGAAGCAGATCGGACCCGACCGAGCCGGCGCGACGATCACGCTGGCGGAAGGCGCCTTCGAGGGCGTGAGAGAAAAAAGCCTCACGATCGAGATTCAAATGGACAAGGACGTCGAGGCGACCGAGACCGATTTCGAGTGGCGCATGGCGAAGCTGGCCGAAGAGCTGGCGCTCGCTACGGCGCAGAAGGAGATCCGAGTCGAATACCACCTTTCGAAAGGCGTCTTTTATCGGTCCATTACGCCGAAAGGCCTGCCACCACCGGGTGGCAAGCTGGATCGGCTTTTGAGGTGAAGATAGGCATCCAGTCAGCCACACGACGGTCCGTTCCGCGGGTATTGGGCACACCTGACCCGCGTAAATACCGTATGGCTGTCTTTCATCGGGCGTGGCTTCCTCCCGAGGGTGTATGGAAGCCGTTCTTTTCCAATGAAAGGTGGGTCGGCAGGTGAAAACAGACACTCGAAAAGCCGTCGTGGGTGTAGCCGTGTTGCGGTTCGCCATGTTGCTTGCGCAGAAGACCGCGTGCTCGTGCAAGGTCTGCGTCGATCTTCGCGAGCTGGCGCAGAATCGAATTTCGAAATGACCGACCATCAAGAAAACGCAGCCCGGCTCGCGGCCTGGGACCGGATCCTGGCTGTGCTCTGGAATGCTTCCGAGGATCATGTCCGCAGCACCCGGCGCCGGTTCAGCGGATACCGCGGTTCTGATTCGCGTTGGGCAGACGATTGCCTCACCGGCTGCCGCTGCCCACAGGCCGTGCTGAAACGAGGCGTGCCATGAGCACCGAGAGACGCGTTCCCGTCCACGCCAATCGTGACTGGCACCTTTCCTACGAGGAACGCCAGAACCGCAGGACATTACCGGGTGGAGTCACTGGCACGATCCCGTGGCACGTCCACATGAAGGCGTGGGAAGGCTACGTGGCGGCCGGCCAAGGATCGTGGTCTGCGGAGCGCATGGCGGAGCGCGGCGGGTTCAGCTACAGGGAAGTTCAGTGCTGCCTCCGGGGCTGCTACAACGAGTGCGGCCCGGATCATGATTTCAGCGATCACGAGCCAGTGCCAGGCTGGGAGCCACCCGCGGCGTAGCATCGCGAGCCAGCCGTCCTTTTGCAGTCGACGGAGCGACTGGTAGGTGCCGGCCGACGAGGAACGAAGCGCTCGTTCAGCCTCGCCACGCGTGAACGTGCGGCGACCGCGGCCGAGCAGCCCTTCCACGTAGTCCTTCGCGCGTGGCTCCATGCGTTCGCATATCTTATCGTTGCATGATGGGTTACGCAAACAGATTGACGACGCTAAGGTGGCCATGCGATATAGGCACAACCGATGACGGGAAGTGAGTTCCTATGACCGCCGAAACCCACGCCCAGCTCGTGGGCTTCATCTGGAGCATCTGCAACCTGCTCCGCGGGCCGTACAAGCGGAACGAGTATCGCAAGGTCATCTTGCCGCTCACGGTGCTGCGGCGTTTCGACTGTCTGCTTGCGCCGACCAAGGCGAAGGTCCTCGCTGAGCACCCGAAGATCAAGATGAAGCCGGAGACCGTTGTCCGGAGCCTGCTTGAGAAGATCACCGGCCGGCCGTTCTACAACCTCTCGAAGCTCGATCTGGCCAAGCTGCTCGACGATCCGAATCAGCTCGCGCCGAACCTGAACGCATACATCAACGGCTTCTCGCCGAACGTCCGCGCGATCATGGAGCGCTTCGCCTTCGATCAGCAGATCGCCCGCATGGCCGAGAAGAACCTGCTGTACGAGGTGATCAAGGCTTTCGCCGCTGTCGACCTCTCGCCCGGCCGCGTCGACAACGTTCAGATGGGCTACGCCTTCGAGGAGCTGATCCGGATCGGCGCAGAGCAATCGAACGAGGAGGCCGGTGAGCACTTCACGCCGCGCGAAGTGATCAAGCTGATGGTCAACCTCCTCCTCGATCCCGAGAAGGATCTGCGCAAGAGCCACGTGGTCAAGACCATCTACGACCCGGCCTGCGGCACCGGGGGCATGCTTTCGGTGGCGGAGAACTACATCCGCAGTTTGAACACCGACGCTCGTCCGCTGCTCTTCGGCCAGGACTGGAACGATGAGGCCTGGGCCGTCTGCAAGTCCGACATGCTCATCAAGGGCAACGACGCGGATAACATCCGACGCGACGATACCTTCACGAAGGACGGATTCGACCGGGACGAGAAGGGCAACAAGTACACTTTCGACTACATGCTGGCGAACCCACCGTTCGGTGTGGAGTGGAAGCAGCAGGCCCGTTACATCGAGCAGGAGGCCACCTCGCTCGGATACAACGGCCGATTCGGAGCGGGCCTGCCGCGCATCAACGACGGCTCGCTGCTCTTCCTTCAGCACATGCTCTCCAAGATGCGCGCGCCCAAGGACGGTGGCAGCCGCATCGGCATCATCTTCAACGGCTCGCCGCTTTTCACCGGCGACGCCGGCAGCGGCGAAAGCAACATCCGCCAGTGGATCATCGAGAACGACTGGCTCGAAGCCGTGGTCGCGTTGCCCGATCAGCTCTTCTACAACACCGGCATCTCGACGTACCTATGGGTTCTGACCAACCGCAAAGAGTCACGGCGCAAGGGCAAGATCCAACTTGTCGACGCGCGCCGGTCCTTCGTCAAGATGCCGAAGAGCCTGGGCAACAAGCGCAACAAGATCGGCGATCCCTCCGACCGGGCAAGCGAGCCCGACCAGATCGCCGACGTCACCCGAATCTTCGGCAGCTTCGCGGACGGCGAAACGCGGAGGTTCACCGAGGAGGACGCGGTCACCAAGCAGCCCGTCGAACGCGAGCGGATCGTCAGCAAGGTCTTCGATAACGCCGATTTCGGTTTCCACAAGATCACCGTTGAGCGGCCTCTGCGGCTTAACTTCCATGCGAGCGCGGAGCGCATCGCGCGCCTGGAAGAAGAAGGCGGCTTCAAGAACCTCGCGACCAGCAGCAAGAAGAACGACAAGGCGCGCCTCGAAGAGATCGAGGTCGGCAAGCGGCGGCAGCAGGAGATCAGGAAGCTGCTGGCTAGCTTCGGCAACGCGCACGGCCAGACGATCTACCGGGACCGCAAGACCTTCCTCACCGATCTGCGCGAGGTCGACCGTGCCGCGGGCGTGGGCCTCTCCGCCCCGGAGCTCAAGGCGGTGATGGGCGCGCTCGGCGAGCGCGACGAAACGGCTGAGATCTGCCGTGATCGAGACGCCAACCCCGCGCCCGATGCTGATCTCCGCGACACGGAGAGCGTGCCGCTCAAGGAGAGCATCGACGCCTACTTCAAGCGCGAGGTGCTGCCGCACGTGCCCGACGCCTGGATCGACGAGACCAAGACCAAGGTCGGCTACGAGATCCCTCTCAACCGGCACTTCTACCGCTACGAGGCGCCCCGGCCGCTGGAGGTCATTGAGGCCGACATTAAAATACTCGAAGGCGAGATCGTGAAGCTGCTTGGGGACGTGACCGCGTGAAACTGGCCGCGTATCCGAGATCCAGACCCAGCGGCGTCGACTGGCTCGGCGACGTGCCAGAGCATTGGGATGTAAAGCGCGGTCGGTTCTGCATGGACATCAATCGACGATCGATTCGCCTTCGCGAACTCAGCTCCGACGACGAGGTTTCCTTCGTGCCGATGGAGGCTGTTGGCGAGTACGGCGGGCTGAACCTCGATCAGACCCGAGCCATCGCCGATGTCAGCTCTGGGCATACCGAGTTTGAAGACGGCGACGTGATCGTTGCCAAGATCACGCCGTGTTTCGAGAACGGGAAGGGTGCTCTGGCGGCTGGCCTGACGAACGGGGCTGCATTCGGGACCACTGAGCTTCATGTCTTGCGTGCCCGAAGCGTCGATCGCAGATTCCTGTTCTATCTTACGATCTCAAGGGCATTCCGTAGCAACGGCGAGGGCGAGATGTACGGCGCTGGTGGGCAGAAGCGCGTCCCGCCGGAGTTCTGCAAGGACTTCCGTGTCCCGTTGCCAACACTTGAGGACCAACGTGTCATCGCCGACTTTCTCGATCGCGAAACGTCGAGGATCGACGCTCTCCTGGCGAAGAAGCGGACCCTGATCGAGCGGTTGAGGGAAAAGCGCACAGCGCTCATCTCGCGCGCCGTCACCCGCGGCCTCCCGCCCGAAGCCGCCCGCGCCGCCGGCCTCGACCCGCATACGAAGCTCAGGCCCTCCGGCGTCGACTGCCTCGGCGACGTGCCGGAGCCGTGGAAGGTCCTGCCGTTCACGAAGTACGTTGCCGACCGGTCAGACTATCGCGGCAAGACACCTGAAAAGACGCAAGACGGCGTGTTTCTGGTGACGGCCAAAAACGTGCGCATGGGCTTCATCGACTACGAAGCCTCGCAAGAGTACGTCGCTGCGGAAGAATACGACGAGATCATGCGACGCGGCCTGCCGAAGAAGGGAGATATTCTCTTCACCACGGAGGCGCCACTGGGAAACGTAGCGCTGATTGACCGCGAAGATATTGCCCTGGCGCAGCGGATTATTCGCTTTCGCATGAAGCCGGACTGCTTTTCGAGCAGGTTCACCCTGTACGCGATGATGTCTGACTACTTTCAGCTCCAGCTCCAGAGTCTCTCGACGGGTTCAACAGCTGAGGGGCTGAAGGCAAGCAAGCTGCCGATCCTGAGAATTGTTACTCCACCCCTGCAGGAACAACGCACCCTCGCAGACTTCCTCGATCGCGAGACGTCGAAGATCGACCAGATGGTCACCAAGGTCGAAGCAGCCATCGAACGGCTGGAGGAATACCGCGCCGCCCTGATCACGGCGGCCGTGACCGGCAAGGTCGACGTTCGGGGAGCGGTCGCATGAGCACCCCTTTTGAGATCGAGCGTTTCGAGGAGCCACGATCGGCGCTGCTCGCCAAGTCGGGAGTGGATATCCGGGGACATCGCGTCAAGGCCGTCGTGATCATCACGAAAGCGCATCTCTTTCCCGCTTCGAATAGCACGCTTTACTACGAGCAGGCTGTGAACCAGATGCGTGAGTTCACGAAGCACGGCGTGTTCGACGTCCCCACGCGGGTCGCGGGGCTCTTCGAGGAGACTGGCATTCCTCGGCCGGCCATCTGGACAGAATACCCGGGACGGTACTCGCGATCACCCAAGGCGAGCAGGCGAGTCACGTGCATCCTGAGGCCCGGTCGCCGCGAAAACGCGATCTGCAAGGTCGAGATCAGGCGTCGGGGCAGTTGAAGAGCGGGAGAGTGGGATTTTGCTCTCCTCGGGGCCTCTTGCCGGAGCGAATCTGCCCGCCCTCGAAGTAGTCTCTTGGGGACATTTCGCCGCGGCGTTTTGCCGCGAAGGCCTCCTCTTCGTAAGTCAATCGGCGCTCCAACTCTGCGAGGTGATGTTCCTCTGGGAAAATCCGGGCCTTATCTTTGTCAGTCGGCGCTAGGCCCACTTGAACATCGAAGCGGAACCTCGAAGCTAGCTCGCCGGTCTTGTCGACGTAGGCGCGAAGCGTCTTGAGGTTCGGGAAGCAGCCTTGATCATCGGGCGCACCAGAAAGTCGACGCAGCGCCACAGAGTGATAGCGGGGCTCTAGCTCAGCACCGATGTAGTGTCGCCCGTGGTCGCGCGCCACAACAGCGACGGTCCCGGCGCCCATATAGGGATCGAGGACGACCGCACCGGGCACGGTCGTCGAAAGAACAATCCTCGCAATGAGATCCTCCGGGAATTGGCACGGATGGATCGTTTGTTCCTCGTGATTGTGCTTCACGTTGCGAAATATCCAGATGTCACCGGGATTCTTTCCGTCTGGATTGCAGGAAAGTTCGCCGCGCTTCTCGCCGCGGTAGTGCTTCTTGTTCTGGTATTTCTGCGGCACGCGGATAGCGTCGAGATTGAACACGTGCTCGCTCGACTTGGCGAACCAAAGAATCGTCTCGTGGCGGCAGGAAAACTTCCGCGTGGCATGAAGACCGTGTTGACGCACCCACACAATGCGATTCTTAGGGATCAGGCCCACGTTCTCCAGAATCGGAAAAAACCGAATGTCGAGAGGCACCAAGGCGCCGTTGTCTGAGAACGCGCCAACCTGCCAGAAGAGCGAGCCCGTGCTCTTGAGGACGCGCGAGCACTCACGAAGGACCTCGGTCTGTTCGTCGAGATAGATAGCAAGAGCACGACGAGCCTCGTACTCCTTTCCCAAATTGTATGGGGGGGAGCTAACAACAAGGTCGATGCTGTCGTGAGGCAGTGCCCGGAGAACCTCAAGGCAATCTCCGAGAACGATTTCGTCCAAGTACGGCATCGTACGAGTGGGAGACGCACGGGACCTATCTCGTTGACCGCGCGCGCCTGCCCCCTTCTGTTCGTTGCCTTTCATCCCTGTCACCTCTTAGGAGAGCTGCTCGACGTTCCACCCATTGTCCCCTCGACCGAGACGTTCGCAGACGCTGCTCGATTCCCGTACGGCGCCTGAGTCTCCGCCGCGCGAAATACGGGGAGCTGAAGTTGGCTTCCGTACGCGCGCTCGTCGAGGAATTCGGCGGCCGCGGCGACAAACCACTCCTTTAGCGAGCGACCGTCCGTCGCAAGAGCGGCGTACAAACGCCGCTTGAGGTCGACGTCGTCGACATCAATGACGATGCGCCTGCTCTTGCCGACCGGCATGGACGCTAAGTAACCTATGTCACGTGACATGTCAAGCCTTGTAAATCTTTAGTTCCGTAAGGCAGTTGTGGAGTCACCTGAACAGCTCCGGCGGGTGAACGCCCAAGGTCTCGTGCCGTCCGTTGAAAGTCGCAACCCTCGCAATGAGCGTCTCAGGTTGCTGGTGGGCGACTTGAGACGTGAACCGTCCACTCTCGCACGCGACGACGTGAAAAGTGATGGAGAATCATGTGGGTGGCGAAGCCGCACGGGCACCCGCGGAGAGAGCGAGGTTCGCAGCAAGGTTACGAGCGGGGAGGCGATTGAGACCTCTCTCTGCGTTTAACAGAGGCGTGGTTAACAGATGAGCAAAGAGCACTTTCACGTAAGACCCAATGATTCCGGGCCCGGATGGTCTGTCGATCACTACGACGGGCGCGGCGCGTGGGTCGCAACGAGCTCCGGTAGCGGCGCCATGACCAAGGCACAGGCCCAGCAGAAGGCATTCCAACACAGACGACTCTCGGTTAACATACCGCTTAACGAGAGCCCGGTTAACAGGTGCCAGCACCAACTCGGCAACGGCGTGCAGTGCCGTCACCGGGTCACACTTCCGCGGATTCTCTGCGGGCAGCACGGAGGATAGACATGGGAAGAATCGGAGTACCGGGTCTGGACGACCGGTTCTACGTCGTGCGCTGGCGGTCCATTCGATCCATGAAGGACTCCCACGAGATCGCGGGAAGCTACGATCTCGAATGCCGAAGGATCTGGATTGCCTCCTTCCGAAACGAACGGGCCGTACTCACGTTCCTGAGAGGGACTGATCCGGGAAGGAGCCCATCATGAACGGATTCGATCCTGAGGTCGTTCGGCAAGTGGAAGCGGATCTCTCGGAGGAGCTGGCGAAACCACAAGAGCCCACGCCCGAGCCGCGACGCGATCGTGGAAAAGGGACCCCGAAGTGGATGAAGAAGGGTCTAGAGATCGTGGGCTGGTCCATCTTCCTTCTCGCCATTCCTGCATTCTTCATTGGCTTCTGTTGTCTTATTGGATCGTGGCTGGACCACCATCCACGGCTCAACGTCTCCATCGTCGAAATCCAAGAGTGCAGCCGATCCGGACTCTGTTCCGTGGTCGTCGAAACGAACGATCGCTGCCGCACGACGACGCGGAAACGGTACCCTGTCCTTGGCAAACCCATCGACGTTCAGATGTCGAGCACGGAACTCCGCGTCTGTCGTGGAGAGTATTGGTGGATCGAACGGAAACCGCTCCCCTTGCTCGATGCACAAACGATTCTTGACGGATTCGATGGGAGCGAGTGGAAGCCGGGGGCTGGCCCGGGTCATTAGGCTCCTTGAGCGACTTCGGAGGGCCGCATGCTGCTACGTCAGCGTCTTCGTCGACGGCGCGGGCGCCTGTGCTGGCCGGCCAGCGTGAAGTCGGCAAACGTTCCGAGATCGCCGAGCCCCGCCGTCGTCATGCCCCAAGCGCCACGGGCGGGTGGATTGACTAGGAAGTTGTAAAGCCACAGGGCGCCAATGGCCAGCACGCCATACTGGACGATCTTCGCGACTTTGAAGGGCTGTGGTGGCGGAGCGACGACGGCCGGTGCCGGTTTCGCGTCGGGTTCTTGCCCGAGACCGGAAAGGATCATGTAGTGCGCAAGAGGCACGGGTCTATTATTGAAAATGGACAAGCCGCCGTCAACTGCCGGTGGTCCGGCCGCGGATCGGCCTGGAGAGAAGACTTCCGGTATGGCACCTAAAATAGTTGTTGCGTCCGTCCGTCTATCGTGTCAGCATTCTTTCAATGCCACCCGCAGTGGCAGGCGTAAAAGGAGAATCGAAATGGAAGCAACGAAGGAAGTTCTGACGGTGATCGAATCGGCACGTCGTCTTGGCTGCTCGGGTCAGCACCTGCGTAACCTCGTCCGGAAAGGAGCCCTCAAGCGCGTTCCTCGGCGTGGACGGGACAAGCGCATGCGATTCGCGCTGGACGCGCTGGAGGCGCTTCCGCACACGTGGTCCGGGAAGCACAAGAGCAAACCGGCCCTGGCGACCAACGGTGGCGCCTTGGCGCACCGGCCTCGACGAACGCGGGCCTATGGCTCGGACTGGCCGTCCGGGAGCCTGATCTCGCTCGACGAAGACACCCTTCGGATGCTCGAAGGTCTCCGGAACCGCCTACAGGCGCTTCCTGGCGCCGTCCAGGCCGCTCGGGTAACCCGGGACGGGTTCAGTATCGAGGTGGCCAGCCGCGCGGCGTAAAGAGCCTCCTGAGAAGGATCTCTAAGGGCACGATTCAAAAGGCGTTTTGGCCAAGTCCTCGGCCAGTGGGATCAAGCGAAGCCAAGTGCTTGATTTCACTGGCCTTTCCTTTAGGCCATTCCAGAGATAAGTTGAGTTTTTGGTCCTCAATCGGTAGTCTGGCCAAATGGCGGTCAGGTTCACGACTTGGCAATTTGAGCCCGGCAAAGCGCCGTGGGAGGCCTATTTGTACTCCTTGCGCGTTAGTGGAGTCGAAACGTCCAAAGGCGTTGCCCGGCGCATTGCGCTGGACCTTTCGGAAGGCCGTGTGGCCGATCCAAGGCAGTTTCCGTGGCACCGGGTCCAGTACTCCGATTTGAGCGGGCTCAAAGAACGGTGGAAAGCGAGAGGCCTCTCGCCGGCGACCGTCAACCGGGCTGTCAGTATTTGCCGGGCGGTTGCCGAACGCGCGTACGGAATGGACCTCATGGGCCTGGAAGACTATCAGAAGCTTCGCATTGTCGGGCTGCTTCGACGCGCGGACGGCCGCGCCGGAAGGGCCTTGACGAGAGACGAGCTGGAACGGCTTCTCAAGTCGACAGACGACGGGACGCTCCTGGGCGCCCGGGACGGCGCGGCCGTGGCGCTCATGGCGGGCGGCGGGCTGCGGCGGTCGGAAGCGGTTCAGGTGACCCGTGCGGACTACGACGTCAAAACGGGCTCGGTTCAAGTTCGTGCCGAAATTGGAAAGGGCGGAAAGAGCGGTGAGACGGCGCTTCTCTTCGGTACGCAACGATACGTGAACCGCTGGCTGGACTTGATCAAAGGACCTGGCCCAATTCTTCGTAGGCTAGACGGCGCACCTGTCACGGCGGACGCCATTCACGACATGGTGCAGCGGCGTTCGGTTCAGGCGAGTCTTGCGTTGCCCGTCACACCGCACGACCTTCGAAGGACGTTCGTCACGCTTCTTTTTGAGGCGGGATTCGACGGCACGACGGTCGCGCACTTGGCGCGTCACAGCTCGGTTCAGACGACGTTTCTGTACGACCGTCGGAATGCCGACGCGATTCGACGCGCCGTTCAGCGCGTCCGTTGAGCTACTTGCAGCGGGACCTAGACGTGAATTTTCCGCTCGAAAGTTGGCACACCCGATACCGCTTGGCGCCCTTGCGCTTGATCGTTACCCAGTGAGCTTTTCGGTGAGCCATGCTTTGTTTCCTTCCTTTGACTAGCGTTTCGAGCAGTTGCCGGCGCGCGTCAGTTTTCCGGTCTTCAGCGCGCAGACGTACGCGAACTTGCGACCGATCTTCCGGCGGATCCAGTGTCCGGGTTTCTTCCTTCGTCGTGCCATGTGCCTTCCTCTTTCAACGGCGATATCAACATTGAAACACCGTTGAATCTGAGAATGGCGGTTGCGAAGACCGCTGTCAAACGGCCGGCGGTCCGATCGGGCGATACGGCACCTAGGATTCTCGGGTCGGTGGATTCGCTTCCTTCTCGACCTCGGGAACTTCATTGTCGATCGGCCACTCTGGCTCGGTCCACTCGACCCAGCGGAACAGGAACGTCGCGAGCCCGACGGCGGCCGCGAGTGAGAGAAAGAGAAGCGTGTAGGCGGACGGAAAGCCAACCCAGATCCCGGCCGCAAAAAAGGACGACCAGAACGAAAGACAGATCGGACAGTTGAGCGGTGGACGGGCGCGCCAGGACGCGGGAAGCCAGCGCTTCGCGATCGTCTTGACGAGATTGCCAAAGCCGAATCCGGCCAGGCCCATGACCAGAACGATCGCGAGAAGGTCGGTTGCGCCAAAGAGGGATTCATGCATTTATGTCCTCGATCCAGCGTTCCAAGTCTGGCAAGTCGAGAAAACCGACCCGCGTTTTCAGCCTACCACCCGGACCCACGTGGACCAAGGCCGGGAAGCCTTCTGGCAGCTTGACGTTTTGATCAGGCCAGTGAAGGGCGGCGTTTACAAGGTCCGTCGGGATCACCCGGAACTCTGGGTGGGCCGCGGCAAACGTCTTCAGGACCCGCGCCTGCGCCCTGCAGCCGGAACAACCGGGTAGTCGAATGAACAGGATCTTCGGGCGGACGAACCGGACACCCGCCATTATCCAACGCCTTCAATGACGTTGCAGACCCGATCGACGTCCTCTTCGGCCAGGTGGGGCCCATTCGGGACTTGAATGCCAGAATCCCAGACGGCGTCGGCGTTCGGCATAGAAGGCCTCGGAAGGTTCCTCCACATGGGTTGACGGGCAATGTTGCCCGTTCCGATCGGACGGCACTCAATGTTCGCTTCTCTAAGTCTCTTCACGATCTCAAGCCGGTGATCCACGCCGTCTGCCAGGAATCCAAAGGCGATCGTCGGTTGCGCCTGCGCAAGGGCACAATCGTGACCGATCTGGATCTTAAACTTCCCAGTCAGCCGTTTCCGGTACTGGCGATCGTTCACGGTTCGCTTCCGAAGCCTCCCGTCGAGCTTCTTGAGGCCACGAAGCAACAAAAAGGCGGCGATCTCGGTCGGGCGCGAGTTCGTTCCGAAGGCGTGAAACGTGAACTGTGAACGGAACTTGTCAGGTGCCCAGGCGTCGTAGGCCCTTCGGCGCGCGTCGGAAAGGTCCCTGGTCCAGCCGTGTGCGCGGAGCAAGCGAAGCCGGTCGGCCAGGAACTGAGCGTCCGTTGCGACGGCGCCGCCTTCCAGACACGACAGGGCGTGGTTGGCGTGGAACGAAAAGCAGCTCAAGTCACCGAGTGTGCCAACCCGCTTGTCGCCGCTCACGGCGCCGAGTGCGGCGCAAGAATCTTCCAAGATCGTGAATTGGTGCTTTTGCTTGGCGGCTTCGACGGCGGCCATGTTGCATGGGTGACCCAGGACATGGACAACGGTGACGATCCTTGGTCGACGTTCCGCGTAGGCCTCGTCGAGGTGATCCGGTGAGATTCCCCAAGAACGTGTTTCGATCTCGCACGGCCGCGGCCGGTATCCGAGCTGGATCGCGCCGCTGATTGTGGTTGGCCAGCAGAGCGCTGGAAAGAGCACGTCTGTCCAGGGCCGCTCGCGCGGTTCGGTCAGGACGGCATAGGCCAAGAGCAAGGCCTGCGATCCGCTGTTCACAAGCACGACGTGCTTTCGCCCGAGCCAGGTGGCGAACTCTTCTTCAAATTGGCGGGTGAGATCCGCCATGGTGATTCGAGGGTTCGTCCGGATCCAATCGGCCAGCGCGTTCAAGTCCTCCAGGTCGACGGGCTCACCGACGAGGCAGATCGGCGAGGTCTCAGCCACGACGGGACTCGACGACTTGTTGAATGCCTTGTTCCAGAGAGACCTCCGGTTTCCACCCGAGGGCTTGGAGCTTTCTTGACGAGGCGACCCGGTGCGGAATCGTCATGGGCATGCTGGGATCGAAGACAATGTCACCCGGCTCGGGCGGTTTTTTGTGGACGGCCGTCCAGATCAGGTTTGCGAGGTCTTGAATCGTGACGGGAACACCGGTCGAGACGTTGTGGGTTCCGCCGGCTTCCATGGCCACCAACACGCCTCTCGCCGCGTCGTCGGCGTGGACGAAGTCACGTGTGACGGTTGGCAGTCCCCAAACACGCAACGGCCGTTCACCGGCCAAGACACGGTTCACGAGCTGCGGAATCACGTGTGCTGTCTTGTCGAAGTGATCGTGTACGCCGTACAGCGCCGTCGGCCGGACGATCGTGAGCTTCCGACCGGTCTTTTGGCTGTAGAAACGGGCCAGTTTTTCGAGGAAGAGCTTCACGTTGCCAACACCGCCGTAGATCGGATCCGGATTTGGCGGCGTGTACTCGTCCGTTACTCCGTCTAGGGCAGAGGCCGGATAGACGGTGGACGAAGAGATCAAACAGACTTCCCAGACGCCGTACTTCACACAGGCTTCGAGAACCCGTGCGCCCAGGACGACGTTGTCTGTGACCGGCGCCGTCATGTCGATTTGCTGGCCCGCGACGCCGAAGATCTTCGCGGCGGCGTGAACGACGATTTCCGGTTCGACCGCTTGAAAGAGGGCGTTCACGCGCCTTTCGTCGGTTAGATCCGTCGAAAAAGGACTGGCCGTCCTGGGTCCGACCACCGGACGGACGGCATAACCGGCGTCTCGAAAGGCGGGTTCCAGCGACTTTCCGAGAAGACCCGAGGCGCCGGTGAGAAGCAGCCGCTTCCGGTTCATTCGTTTTTGCCCTCGCTGCGCCACCAGGCCACCGTCTCGCGAAGGCCCTCCGCCAACGACACTTCCGCCTGCCAGCCGAGCAGCGTTCGGGCCTTCGTGGTGTCGACGGTCTTTCGTCGGGCGCCGGTGGGTCCAACGCTCGAATAGACAACCGGGTACTCGGGAACGTTTCCGGTCGAGCGTAGGGCTTCGTCCACGATCTTTTGAACGGCGACTCCGCGTCCACTGCCGAGATTGATCGTTTCGCCGTCTCCTTTCTCCAGCGCGTCGACGATTCCGCGCGCGGCGTCGTTCACGAAGAGCACGTCACGGATCGTGCTTCCGGAACCCCAAACGACGAGCGGCGGCGCGCTCATTTCGATCTTCCGGATCAGCGCCGGAACGACCAAGGCCGTGTCCGGATCGAAGTCGTCATGCGGCCCATACGTGTTGACGAGCCGGACCGTCGTGATCGTGTGATTGCTCTCTTCCTGCCAAGCGGCGAGGATCCGCTCGCCGGTGATCTTGGACCAAGCGGAAAAGGCGACGGACGGCGCCGGCTGCCAGGTCATGTCCTCTTCTTTCGCGTCTCGATCCAGCTCCGGATAGACCGAGACCGTCGAAGCGTAGACGCCTTGGGTGATTTTCGCTTTTCGCATGGCCGAGAAGACCGCCGCGTCGATCGCGAGATTTTCGAGAAGCAGCTCGGCGCCTCGTGTGTTCTGGATTCCGACGCTTCCTCGACGCCCGGCCAGGTGAACGACGGCGTCCATGCCTTGGACCGCGACATGGGCGACGCAGGAATCCTTGAGGTCACCGACCAGGTCCGCCGGCGGTTGAGACGCGACAGTCCGGACTTTGTATCCCCTTTGCAAGAGTCGCGGGTAGACGGCCCTTCCGATCAGTCCGCTGGAGCCGGTCAACAGAACGTTCACGCAGGCCTTCCGACAGTAAGGAACACCTTTTTTTGCCATTTGACAAGACCCGCGTTTCCACTGCCGGCGCAAACTATGGTAGAGTCCGCGTCTCGGCGGTACCTTCACCCGCGTGGGCTGGCCTGAGCACTGCCCGCAATGAGCGGTGATCCTTCGACTTGTGGATTCTGTCGGGCGTCCAGCGGCAGTTTGGTGCGTTTGGGCGGTCGGCGATTCTGGGCCTGCTCTTTCGCCGTTGCCCAGCGGCAGTTTTCTTTGCAGTAAGGGCCGTCGTTGTCGAGAGGGCCTGTCCGAATCGATCGTTCCCGGCCAGCGCCTCGACCTGAAGGCACTTAAAGGATTGGCCGGTGAGATCAATCAGTTCGGCAGACGAGCGGCAGCCGCAGCTTCGTTGCTTTCCGCGGCGTAGATCGGTTCCGCGAACCAGCGCGACGTTGTTGCAACGCGTTCCTTCTTTTGTTTCGGCGCTACATTGGCAGCGCCAGAACGCCTGTCCGAACTTGTCCCGGCCGGCCTCTTCGAGAACGGCGAGATCTCCGAATCGTTGTCCGTCAAGACGGAGGAGCGTACCCACGCCACACACCCGGGTGTGGCGTGGCTCGTTCGTCAACGCGCCGTTTACCTAGAGCTGTGGGCTCCAGATCGTCTGCGCGAAGACTTGGCCTCGAATGGCCGTTGACTGTGAGTTCACGATAACGAAACTCGTGCCGTCCCACGATTCCCAAATTGCCGACTGAATGGACGCGCCCGGTCCACCGACAAGGGGAATGTAGTAGAAGGTGTCTGGCGTGGCGGGCAGTCCGTGCGCAGCGCAACCGCGCCCGGAGCCGATCACGCAGAAGACGCCTGCGTACGTGAACACAGAAAGCTTCGCGGCTGGATCTCTAAGGGCCAAGGATTGTTAACCTTTTCGTTTCAGGTTGCAGCCTAACCCGAAAGGACGTGTAGAACGCGCGCCGAGGGTGCTCGGGATCAGCGTGGCGCGTCCTATTCATATTGGAAATGCTCTCAACCACACAAGGCGGTGTCAAACTTGCTAGCGTCCCGGCTTGCCTTGTGGTAGCGTTCGCGTCAATGCGGCAGGCCGGAACGTGCTGGAACGGACAGAGATAAAAATTCAGGTCTACGGGAAGGAAGCAACGCTTCGGATCGGTCCGGGAACGGCAAAGTCGATCCGCATGGCGGCCGAGAGCGGTGGCCTGTCCCTGGAAGATTGGATCCAAGCACGTCTTCCGAGAGTTCCGCCTCCGGAAGGGACGAACCTGGACGACTTTTTGCTTGATCACGTCTTCAGTATGCCGGTCATGATCCGACGGACCTGATTGGAGACCTGAATGCGTTTCGTCTTCACCGAAAGTCTCGGCTGTGTCTGGGGAAACGACTATTGTCGGTTTCTGTTCGAAGGCACGAAACCGCTCGGCGGCGGCGAAACGGCGATTCTTCGAACCGCGTTTGAGCTGGCCAAAAACGGCCATTCGGTCGACGTCTACTATCCCGGCAAGGAAGATCGCTATCTCGGTGTGGACTTTCACCCGAAGGTGAACGCGTATTCTCGCGTCCTTCTCGGTGACTACGACGTGCTCGTTTCGTGGTCGGACGCCGAAGCGATCCGGATGGCGCCGGCGCACGTTCGGAAGATCTTTTCTCAACAGTTGAACGATATGCCGGTGGATCGAAACTTCTGGAAGGCAATCGACGCGGTCGTTTCGCCTTCGTACACGCACCTTCGATTCCTCATGAACTACGCACCGCCGGGCGCTTCTTGTGCGTGGGTCGAAATGGGCGGTGGCGCGGATCAAGAACGGTTCACGAATGTTCGTCCGTGGCAGGACCGGAAGCACGTGGTCGTGTACGCGAGTTCACCCGACCGGGGCCTTCACCACTTGCTGGCAGTCTGGCCCGAGGTCCGTGCACGCGTGCCGGACGCCGAGCTGCGGCTTTTCTACAATCCGCAGCGGTTCGTCGACTGGCTGAACGGCCCGAGAGAGCTGGGCTTCAACATGGACGTCGTCACGCGCGGGAAGACGCTGAACAAGTTGATCTCGCCCATGCCGGCTGGCGCGAGAAGCTTTGGCGCGGTCTCGCAGTCGGAGTTAGCGAAGCACCTTTCGGAGTGTCGTGTTCTCGCGTTTCCGTTGGACCCGGTCGCAGCCACGGAGGGTTTTGGACAGACGGTGGCGCGCGCCTTGGCGGCCGGCATGTGGGTCGTGTCCCGTCCCGAAGACGCGTTTCCAGAGCTGTATCAGGACGCCGTTCAGTGGATCGACGGAGGAATCGTAGACGACGCGTGGCGCGCCCGTTTCCGAGACGCCCTTGTGGAAGCCCTATTGTCCGAGTCGAATCCCTACGAGAAAGCGGCCCGGCACGTGTTGACGGATCTCACCTGGGAACGATCGGCGCGGCAAATCGAGCGTGCCGCGACGTTGTGCCTCGGCGGCACTATGGCCTAGCGTCGTTCAGGCTTGTCAAATCCGTTTTTTCATGCCATGACTGGCCTGTGACTCGACCCAGACTTTCGTTTTGCTTCATTTGCGGTGACACACACGCAAAGATCCTCCGGCGTGCGCTCAAATCCGTCGTGGACCGGCCAGAAGGCCCGGCGACCGACGAGATCGTCATTGGCTGGAACGGCAAGAAGGACGAGATCTTTCTGGAAAGCGTGCGCTCCGCGCTTGGCAGTGGAATCGAGCTTCCTACTGGACTGACGTCTAGTACGTGTTCCGACCACAACGGGATTCACGTGGTCCTTCACCGTGGCGTGTCGCCGCTCGAAAAGGGATTTCACACGGCGCGCAACGAGAACTTCGCGAAGGCCTCCGGAACATGGCGTGGATACATGGATTCCGACGATATCCTTGCGACCAAGGACCACCCGGGATTCAAGGCGTCCGCGGAAATCGATCCACCGCCGGACATTCTGGACGCCTTTCCAGTCAACGGCACGCTGCCGGAGCTGATCGAGAAGCTTCCGCCTCACATTAATCTTGTGAACGCACCCTATCATTACGTTAATGCGCCTTCCGGCCGGCCGCTCTACCGCCAGCGTCGACCGCGCATTGCCGAGTGGTCAGGCCACTTCACGTGGGTTGAGCCGTTGCACGAGTACATTACGTCGATCATTGAACGGACGTGCGCGGCCTGGTTGCCTGGCCTCGTCTTCGTCCACGATCCCGAGCAATCAAAAGAGGAACGGAAAACACGGAACATTGCCGTCATTCAGGCGGAGATCCGGCGCTTGGAGGCAGAGGGAATCAACATTCCTGCGACGGTCCACTACAGCCTCGCCGCGGACGTCTACGCGGAAGGCGATCCGAAGACGGCGAAGGAGCATTTCCTGCGAGCGGCCGGTGCCGTCCCGGATCAAGAGCTTCGCGCGTTCTATTTCTTACTGGCCGCGCGGGCCGCCTTTGAAATGTCCGAGTACGAAGAGGCGGGACGGTTGGCCATTGGGTCGATCGAAGCCGACCCGACCGGCGCGGGCGGGTACTGGCTCGCGGCCGAGTCGGCGCTGCGTCTCGGAAAGTATGACTACGCGCTGAAGTGGTTTGAGGCGTCCAAGGGAAAAGTGGCGCCTACGGCGCCCATGGTGGACGAGCGGGTCGAGAGGCTCGTTCGTCCGGTCCAGTACATGGGTCCAGCGCTCTTGAAAATGCGCCGCTTCCGAGAGGCCAAGGAAATGGCAGAAACGGCCTTGAAGGAGGTGGACGATCCGTTTGCGTGGCAGGTGAAGGCGCGTGCGGACGACGCGCTTCGACGGGACGCCATTCTGGAGAAGACGTCGGCTCTCTGCAACGATCTCGCCACGGACGGCTTTATCCTGGACGCCTTGCGTATTGCGAGGGTCATGGAGAATCCGCTCTCGGGCTTCAACGGTCTGGGAATCCTGACCACGGCGCTCCGGCGGAAGCTCGACAACACGAAAGTTGTGGGCGTGCCAAGTGATTCGACGGTGGCCGAGTGGTTCGCTTCCGGGAAGCCGGAAGATTCCGGGATCACGATTCCCATTGACGCGGCGGAAGACCCGGCGGCCCTCGTTCAGGGCGCCATGGGCAACACGAAAGACGGCGCGACGCTTCGTCTCTGTTCCACGGACCCGTTTTGCGGCGGCGGTTATGTTCGCATGGTTCGGGCCGGCGCGATCTCGGCGGAACGACTCTTGGAAATTTGCGACTCGGTTGGCGAGACGCGTGAGTTGACGCTTCAGGACGACGGTGTCGTAGACGTGGGCGGACGCTCGTTCCTGGCGGCCGAGGTCAAAAAGTCGAAGGGCCTACTGCGGCGGCCGTGGCAGCCAGACGTCACGTTTTGGTGCCCAACCGCCATGGAGTCTTGGGGTCCTTGGCGGATCCTGAAGAACGGCACGGGCGGATCGGAAGAGGCGGTCGTCTACCTGGCGAGAGAGCTGGCCGATCGTGGCCTGAACGTGCAGGTCTACGCGTTCCTGGACGAAAGCATGCACCGCGGCGTGCATGTGGAGGGGGGTGTCCGGTGGCGGCACATTGACGACTTCGATCCGACGAAG
>ERZ1292623.265-Hain-H51-01um-R1-265-length-58316-cov-6_pt2 | contig 25371 bp, 29 predicted proteins | sample MGYA00564398_ERZ1292623 | MGnify/ENA primary metagenome ERZ1292623 (study PRJEB36523, sample SAMEA6512633) | groundwater metagenome | collected 2019-01-07 | study: AquaDiva: Metagenomics assemblies of 32 groundwater samples | reverse complement strand
CGAACCGGTGTCTAGACGCTTTAAAAAACTCTTCAGCACCTCCTGAGTCATATCAAAATCCGATATGACGCCGTTTATCAGCGGCCGGATGACGTTAATGTGAACCGGTGTCCGGCCCAGCATCTTTTTGGCCTCATTGCCGATGGCCAACACCTGTCCGGTTTTCATATTGACTGCTGACAGTGATGGTTCATTGACTACAATTCCCCGGCCAGCGACGTAAATTAGGGTGTTGGCTGTGCCTAAATCGATGCCAATGTTTTTGCCGAAATAATTGAACATAGGGTATTTTATAAAGCTCTAAGCTCTAAGCTCTAAACAAACTCAAAACTCAAATATCAAAACTCAAAAATGTTTTTGGATTTTGGATTTTGAGTTTCATCATTTGTTTAGGATTTAGAGCTTAGGATTTAGAGCTTAAAGTCCGTAGGTAGCTGAGATTCACCAGCTCGGCTTTTGCCTCTGAACGCTTTTTCAACTCTACCTTTTCGCCGGTCTTCTCGCTGACAATAGCCCGGACCGGCAAGCCGAGCAAGTCCGCGTCCATCAGTTTCTCGCCGGCGGAAACCGGCCTGTCGTCGTATAGTACCGCCACCCCTCTTTTCTGTAAATCTTGATAAACTTTCTTAGCCGAGACCTTCCCCAGTTCTAACAGATGAATGGCAAAAGGCGCAATACTTGACGGCCAGATGATTCCCTGATCATCGTGATGGACTTCCACCGCCGCCGCCATCACCCGGCCCAAGCCAATGCCATAAGAACCCATAATCGGCCGGTTCTTAACTTTAAAGGCGTCGGAGTACTTGGTGCCCAGAGGAAAAATATTGCCGACTTCAATGGCGCTCTCTTTTTTAATCTTGCCCCGGCACTGAGGACAGCTGCTGCCGGCTTTTAATTTGGAGATCTCTGCGTTCTCTGCATACTGACATTTATCACAAATCAAAATCGTGTCCTCGCCCACGGGCGAGATCACCTGAAACTCGTGGGTGTTAGTGACAGTGAAAGCGCCGCCGCCAGCCACGGTATAGACAGTTTTTAAACCGCAGCGCTCAAAAACTTTTTCGTAGGCGCGCCGGACTTTTTGGTAATAATCTTCAAAATCTTTTTGGTCGGCGTGGAAGCTGTAAAGGTCTTTCATAATAAACTCGCGGGTGCGCAAGAGGCCCGACTTGGCCCGGGGCTCATTGCGGAACTTAGTCTGGATCTGATAAACCGCCAAAGGCAAATCTTTCTCTGATTGAATATAATGAGAGGCGATCTCCGTAATTATTTCCTCGTGAGTCCAGCCTAAGACAAAGCTCGCTTCCCTAACCCCTAAACCCTGAACCCTAAACCCTATAGGCACATCCCAGCGGCCGGTGGCGTCCAGATATTTTTTCTCCACCAAGGCCGGCATAAAAATTTCCTGCCCGGCAATGGCGTTCATTTCTTCCCTGATAATGGCGGCGATCTTCTGAATCACCCGCCAACCCAGAGGCAGGTAGCTATAAATACCGGCAGAGTTTTTATAAACAAACCCAGCTCGCGAAAGCAGGCGGGCATTAACACTGACTTCATCAGCCGGCGCCTCCCGCCGGGTTTTGGTGAAAAGCTCTGATTGACGCACGAATTTAGTCTAGTTTAGCTAGAGCAAACTGGCAATATCCTTCAAAGTGACAATAACGATGAGAGTGATAAGAAAAGCGAAACCAAAAGTATTGGCCTTAGTTTCAAAGTAGGGGGTGAAAGCCCGGCCGCGGATTTTCTCAATAATAATGAAAAGCAGACGACCGCCGTCTAAGGCAGGGATTGGCAGGATATTGAGCACAGCCAAGTTTAAAGAGATTAAAGCCAAAAGCTGGAGAACATAAACCCAGCCGATCTGGCCGGTGCTGACAGCGATGTCAAAAATTCCCACTGGCCCGACAATATTTTCCGGCGCCAGCACGATCTGATAAAGACCGCTGAAAATCGCTCCCACAATCGCCGCTGAATTTATTAATCCCTGACTTAAACCTAATAAAAACCCCTGCCGGGGCAGACCGCCTCCCTGCAAGGCAATACCCAAGGCCCCTTCTCCGGGCGGCGTTTCTAAACGGGGGGTAACTTTGAAATTCAAAGTGTCAGAGCGGCGCTGGACTTTTATTTCAATCTCCTTACCTCTATTGCTGTTAACAAACTCCACCAACTTATCAGGGCCTTGATAACCCAAAACCAAATCACCTGACTTAAGGCCAGCCACTGCCGCCGGACTTCCGGGCAAAACCTGACTAATCATAATCACCGGCGGCGCGCCCAGCCAGAAAACAGCTGACATAATCAGCCAGCCGGCGATAAAGTTCATCAGCACGCCGGCGACAATGACAATTATCTTTTTACCAGCGGCTTGGGTAACAAAAGATTTGGGGCCGGCGTCACCAAACTCGCCATACAATTTCACAAACCCGCCTAAAAAAATCCAATTCAAACTATAAATAGTCTCCCCGATCTTTTTTGCCCAAATCTTGGGCGGGAAACCAATACCAAACTCCTCCACCCCCACCCCAAACCACTTAGCCGCCCAAAAATGGCCCAGTTCGTGGACGAGGATTAAAACCGAGAGGCCGATGAGGACAATGAGAAAGCTAAGCATAAAGTATCGATACTAATATACGAATGCTACTAATGATACGAATAAAAGACAAATTTAGAAAAGAGGGGTAAAAAAAGCCCCCTGTAGCCGGCTCATTCGCCAATCTCCGGCTACAGGGGTTGTCTGATGGTCAGGACTCAGAGCAGTCCTGTGTCAGACCCCGGTGATCACGTGCTGAAATTAAAAAAGCACCAAGTGCTTGCGGGCAATCATAGAGACAGCCTCCTTTTCCAAGGACTCTTACTTAGCGGAGTCGTTACATCACGGCTCCTTGGACTATCCATAGTATAGCTCCTACCTAAAACAATGTCAAGTCCCCTGGGAAGTATGGCCTGGATCAGGAACAGTGAGACAAACCATCGGTGGTTCTTTGACGATCAGTTCCTCTTCATTATAGTAGATGGGGATGCCCAGCTTTTCGGCTAAAGCCGCTTCTTCGTCAGCGCCGCTCGACTCACCCGGCAGGCGAAGAACCGCATCGCAAACCGGCACAAACTGAGCATCAAGATCAATCCAAACTGGATAATCTTGAGGGAAAAGCATGTGCCAGAAATGTGTCAGATGAGGCACGAAAGGGGCGTAGCCCTTTTCTAGGAGTCGCGTTCCTGCCTCTATCGCCTTACGAACATTCACCGCTACATCGCCTTTAGTATATGGACCGGCGATATAGATACGTCGGCGTCGCTGAACTTGACCGGGCAGACACTTAGCCCCACATCTTCGCAGAACGGCTAGTTGTTGCTCCAATTTCACAAGTGCATACTCTGAAGCGATCAGATTTTGCCCCAAATCGTCAGCCATAACTGAATCCTCCAAATAGAGTTTTGGTACTAAAACATAATATATCAGGTTTTCTTATATCTTTCAACCATCATCAGCCGCTTTTGGTCGCGAAGGACTAACCCAGTTTATGGTCACTGCCTAGCCGCCCCACTTCTTCTGAACAATATCTCCCGGGTATGAGTATGTTTGTACATTTGTACAAGTGTACCATTGACGTTTATTACTTTTTATTATTATACACTTATCTCGTACGTACGAGATAAGTGTATAAGGTAAAATTATAAAAGGAGAAATACTGGATACCTTAATTTTCTTCAATTTTCTTCAAAAAGAGCCTCCCGAGCTCCTTAATTTTCTCGAGTCCGAGTGGTTGTTGTGAAGAAGTAGTGAGGAGGGCTGGCTGGCGGGTACTAAAAGCAATTCCTTATTCGTTTATCTCCTTCACCTTGGCTGTCAGGAGATCTTCCAACTGCTTATTAGTCTTGTCCACTGCCGCCTGCACTTTCTTTTTCATAAATTCCTCCAAGTCCTCGTCCTCCTGCTGGCGCGCCTTCTTGATAATGTCGTCCCGCATCATCCGCACTTTAATTCTCTCTTTCTCCGTTATCCCCCTCACCAACCTCTCCAGCTCCTTGCGCCGCTCCAAAGTCAAAGTCGGCAAAGCAATCCTGATGATATTGCGGTCAACTGCCACTGACAAACCCAAACTAGACGCCTCAATAGCTTTGGCCACGGCCGCCAAAGCGTTTTTATCCCAGACACTGATGTTGATTTCCCGCGGCGGGACGACACTGATCGCCCCCAACTGCTTCACCGTCAGCCAACTGCCCAGATATTCCACTTTAATATCCTCCACCAGTTTGGTAGTGGGGCGATTGGTGCGGATAGTCGCCAGTTCGTCTTTGAAACGACTGACTAAATGACTAAAATCCTGCTCTAATTTTTTTAAATCCTGCTCCATACAGCTTCCAGTTGAAGTTTTTTATTCAAATTAAATTGATTAATCAAAACCCAGCGGCTTGACAACTCTTTCAGGACAGGAAAATTTTTTATCGGCTCCTTATCCAATTCCCAAAATAATGACTTAATAAATGAATCCAATAATTCCGGCTCTTGGCTGTCGTTAATCTGCTTGAGGATTTGGCGGCGGGCGGCGGCTGTTGCCGGAAGAAACTCTTTGGCTTCCGGCAATAATCTCTCTAACTCCATTTTACCCGGCAAATAGATTTTTTGGAAACGCGACACCAAGGCCGGCGGCAAAACTCCCGGCTCATTGACAATTAAGATAATCAAGCTGGTGGAGGGCGGCTCTTCAGTGATTTTCAAAAGCGCCGGCCGGGCATGCAGAGATAAATTTTCCGCTTTATCAATAATCACTGTCCGGCGACTGGATTTTAACGGCCGCTGCCACAAAAACTTTCGTATCTGCCGCACCTCATCGATACCCACCTCTGGCTGGGATAACAGCAGACAATCAATTAAAGGTCCGGTTCCCTGCTCCAAAAACTTTGCCAGTTCCAAAGCAAACTCCAGCTTGCCATTGCCATAGCCCCAAAAAAGATAAGAGTGAGCCAACCGCCCCTCTTCACCGTTTTGCTTCAAGAGTTCTTTTATAAACATCAAGATGACTAAGGATTAAGCCGGTGCCTTTGGCCACGCAGAAAATTGCCTCGTCAGCCACAAAAGACGTCACCCCCAGCATCCGCTTGAAAAATTCATCAATATGGCGCAGTTGGGCCGAGCCGCCAGTGAGAATAATCCCCTTATCCATTATATCAGCTACCAGCTCGGGCGGGGTAATGTTAAAAACACTCTGCACTGAAGAAGCGATGTCAGTCAGATGAGGCTGGAGAGCCTCAGCCACCTCGTTGGAATTGATCACAATATCTTTAGGCAGACCGCTGATTAAATCGCGGCCCCGCAACTGTATTTCCATTTTCTCTTTGGTGGACAGAGCCGAACCAATCTCAATTTTTACCTGCTCGGCAGTCTGCTCGCCGATAAAAAGCGAATAACGTTTTTTAATCAGATCAATAATCGCCTGATCGAATTTGTTGCCCGCCACCCGGAGACTGGACCAGGAAACAATGCCGCCCAGCGAGACCACCGCCACCTCCGAGGTGCCGCCGCCCATATTAATCACCATATTGCCGGAATGGCTGTTAATTGGAATGTCAGCGCCCAAGGCCGCCAAGATTGGTTCTTTAACAATATAAACTTCTTTAGCGCCTGATTCGCGGACCGCGTTCATTACTGCCCGTCTCTCGGTCTGGGTGATGCCGGCCGGCACAGAAATCACCACCTCGGGTTTAAAAACATTAACCGGGCCAACGGCTTTGGCCACAAAATACTGGAGCATCGCCCGGGTGATGTAATAGTCGGCGATGACGCCGTCTTTGAGCGGCCGATAAGCGATGATGTCATCAGGCGTCCGGCCCAGCATCTCTTTGGCTTCTTTACCCACTGCCAAAACGCTGTTGTCAGGATGGCTTAAGGCAACAATGGTCGGCTCATTAATGACAAAACCCTTGCCCGGCACAAAAACCACGGTGTTGGCTGTGCCGAGATCGATGCCGATTTGACGAATAAACATTGAGGCCAGCCTTCTAGACTTTTGGTCTTAAGATTACGGCGACTTTTTGGATTCTATCCACGAATTTTATTTTGTGTTCCATATTCGCTATATGCGAACTCGTCGAATATCTGCTCCCAGCTTCCTCAATCTAGTATCAATACTATAATAGCCGCGGTCAATCTCTTCAACCCCAGCCACCAACGACTGCCCTTGGGCAATTAAAGCCGCCACCACATTGACCATCCCTGCCCGCAGATCGCGGGTGACTAAATTGGCTCCCCGCAAGGGCGTCGGTCCATTAATGACCGCGCTATGGTGATAACCCAAACCATTAAAGCGGCATTTTAATTCACCAAGACATTTGGAAAAAACATGGATATTGGCGCCCATGGCATTGAGATCTTGGGTATAAGCAAACCGGTCCTCCCAAATTGTCTCGTGCAGTACTGAAACACCCTTGGCCTGCGTCAGTAAAACCACAAAGGGCTGCTGCCAGTCAGTCATAAAACCGGGATGGGTGTCAGTTTCTAATTCCACCCCGACCAGCTCCTGCTCCCGCCAGAAAACAATGCCATCTTTGGTCACCTGATACTGGCCACCGATGCGGCGCAGGGCATTAAGAAAAGAAATTAGATCCTCCTGATGAGCGCCTTTGACCAATACCCGGCCATTGGTGGCCACAGCCAAGCAGGCAAAAGAGACGGCTTCATTGCGATCAGGAATAATCTGGTGACTGGCGCCCCGCAAACGGGGCACACCTTCAATATAAATGACGCGGTTAGCTCCCAAACCAATAATCGCTCCCATCTTTTGCAGAAATTTAATTAGATCCATAATCTCCGGCTCAATGGCGGCGTTATGAATGACTGTTTTGCCCTTGGCCAAGACCGCTGACAAAATAATATTCTCTGTGGCTCCGACACTGGGGAAAGACAACTCTATCCGGGCGCCGCGCAAGCCATGGGGCGCTTCGGCCTGATAACTATTGTTATTATTTTCTTTAATAATTGCCCCCATATTGATGAGGGCTTCGATATGAAAATTAACCGGCCGCGGCCCGATCTGATCGCCGCCAACAATCGGCACCTCGGCCTTACCCACCCGCGCCAACAGCGGCCCCAGAGTGAGAATGGGGATACGGTTACGCCGACTCAAAGACAATACCCGGTGATTTTTTATTTTAGGAGTGTGGAGGCGAACTTTGCGGGAACGGCTGTGAGGATTGCCGGCGATTTTCGTACCAATCGTCCGGCAAAGCTCGGCAGTGATGCTGGTATCGCCAATATCCGGAAAATTATCCAAAACCACCTCCTCATCCGTCAATAAAGAGGCCACCATCAGTTTGGTGGCGGCGTTTTTGGCGCCCACCAACTCCACCTCGCCTTTTAACTTTTTGCCGCCTTTAATAACAAACGCCTCTGCCACAGTAAAAAGATGGTAGCACCCAGTAAATCAAAAAACAAATCAAGACCAGTATCAAGATTGCCATCGTGTAATGTCTCGAGTTTATCCTCAAAATAAACATCTATAATAAACTCTCCAAGCTCCCAAAAAATACCAATGGCTAAAACGATAGCAATTACCAATATCCAATTACCAATTACCAATGAAATTCCAAATTTCCGAAATAAATAAATCAAAAGTCCGGCTAGCCACAGGCCGCCGGCAAAATGAAGCAAATCATCAAGCCCCACTCCCGGCGAGTCAAGATCGTAGAGAACCACGAAAAAATTAGCTGCCGCGATCAGCCAGATGAGGATAGCCAGAAATACAGAAATCCTCATTTACCGTTTCGCCCATTGAGGCGCCCGCCGGGCTTTCTTTAAGCCGTATTTTTTCCTTTCCACCATGCGCGGGTCGCGCTTTAAGAAACCCGGTTGTTTTAACTGTTTCCGCCATTCCTCCTTTAATTTCACCAAAACCCGGGCCAGGCCGTGACGGATGGCTTCGGACTGGCCGGTTAAGCCGCCGCCCGAGACCCGGACGGTAATTGTCTGTTTAGGCAATTCCTTGAAACCGCCAACAACCGCCAAAGGCGCCTCCACTGCCGCCCTCTGCACATCAGTCTTAAAGTACTGTTTATAATCTTTATTATTAACAATAATTCCCGGCTTGCCGCCGCTAATCAACCTTACCCTCGCCACCGATGTTTTCCTCGCCCCTCGCGCTTCGATATATTTCGCGTCATTCGCGTGTATTCGCGATTTTTTGGTGTCGCTGTTGCTCATCTTTCTATTTTTAATCTGTTCATTCTTTTTTGCCTCAACCAATTCTTGGGCAACATATTATAAACTGCCAGCCACAAAACCTTCTCCGGAGACTTGGCAAAAATCATCTCAAAGGTCTTTTCTTTAAGATGCCCCATATAACCGGTATGCCTATAATAAATTTTCTGCTGAGCTTTTCTGCCAGTAACGATAATTTTAGAAGCGTTTTTAACCACTACCCAATCGGTGCCTGCGAGGCGCGGCTCATAGGCCGGACTTTTCTTGCCCTGTAAGATCTGAGCCGCTTCCGAAGCCAACCGTCCTAGTTTTTTATTGGTCGCGTCAATAGTGTAGTTCATAAAAATTCAATCCTGGCCATTTTAGCCGCGTCCCGTTTGCGGCCTCCAGCCAACTTAATAATTCTTAAATAACCCCCCGCCCGATCTTTATATTTAGGGCCAATTTCATAAAAGAGCTTCTGGGCGACCCGCTTATTATCCAGCCGGGAGTTTAAAATCCGCAGATTAGCCAACTGACCTTTCTTGGCAATGGTCACCAGCCGCTCTAATTTAGGCCGCAGAGCCTTGGCTCGGGTTTCCGTAGTCTCAATCTTTTCTTTCATAATCAGATTCTGCATCAAGTTTTTTAAAAAGGAGCGCCGCGCTCCTTTCTTTCGATTAAACTTCGGCTGGTTCATTTCTTTTTGGTTTTAGTGGCGGCTTTCTTGGCCTTAGCTGGCTTAGCATCCGGGGCTTTAACCAAGGGAGGTTGGGCCATCTCCTTGACCTCCAGTTGACCAGATTTTCCAAAATGCTCTTGGAGAATTTCCGTGGCTCGTTTCAGGGCCGCTGAAGGACTAATACTGCCGTCGGTGGTAATGTAGATGCGGAGACGGTTGTAGTTAGTCCGATCGCCCACCCGCATATTCTCTACCTCAAAATTAGTCCTCATCACCGGCGAATAAATAGCATCAAGAGCAATGGTGCCAATGGGCAGTTTTTCTGTCTTGCTCGCCTCTACCGGCACATAACCCAACCCTCTCTCGATTGTCAATTCCATATCTAAATCGGCGTTCTTGGCAGTGAGACTAACGATATGAATTTGGGGATTGACCACCTCCACCTGAGCATTAGTTTCAATATCGGCGCCGGTCACATCCTTAATGCCCTTCACTTTTAAAGAAACAGTCTGCGATTCATTGGTATGGAGAAGAAAGCGAACTTTCTTTAGGTTCAGCGTCAGTTCCACTACATCCTCTGTCATCCCCGGCAAAGTGGAAAACTCATGGGCGATATTCTTGATTTTGACCCGGGTGACAGCGGCGCCGGGCAAAGAGGATAAAAGCACCCGCCGCAGGGCGTTGCCTAAAGTGATGCCATAGCCGGTATAAAGGCCTTCAATTTCAAAAACACCGCTGCTGCTGTCTTCGGAAACGGTTTTAATGGTTACTGTCTCAGATAAATTTGAGAACATAATTATCTAGAATAACACTACTTTGAATAATAATCAATTACCAGGTTTAAATCGACAGGCATAGATGGGTCTTTGGGCTCAGAAACTACCTTGCCTTCGTTTTTTTCCTCATCCCGCTGCAGCCAGACCGGCGCTTCAATCTTCTTCCAGTTAAGATTTAATTCTTTAAAAAGATAATGGTCCCGGGATTGAGGGCGGATGGCGATGATGTCGCCAATTTTAACCTGATAAGAAGGAATAGTGACTCTGCGGCCATTAACCAAAATATGACCGTGGCCGACTAACTGGCGGCCAATAGACCGGGAAAGGGCCAGGCCTAAACGATAAACAACATTGTCCAGCCTTTTTTCCAGATAAGCCATTAAATTGCCGCTCTTAACTGCCCGCCGCATGGCCGCCTCCCGCAGACCATAAGTGGCCTTAATAATCTGCTTTTCCCGCAACTGGAGTTTGACTTCTGAGGGCGTATCGGCCCGGCGCTTGGCATGGACACCGGGGCGATAAGGTTTTCTGGTAGCGGCGCATTTCGGGCTAAGACAACGCTCCGGTTTTAACCCCAGCTTCACCCCTAAACTTCTTTCTCTTTTTTCTTTGGTGTTGAACATTGGTCAAATGTTAATTGTTAAATGTTAATTGTCCAAGATCAGACTCGTCTGATCTTGGGTGGCTTCGGTCCATTATGAGGAATGGGTGTGACATCAGTAATCGACAAAATATTAAAGCCGTGATTAATCAGAGACCGAATGGCCGAATCGCGGCCGCCGCCAAAACCATTAACAAAAACCTGAACATCCGTTGCCCCTGATTTTTTAACCTTCTCGGCAATAGCGGCGACAACCTTCTGGGCGGCAAAGGGTGTGGCTTTTTTGGGACCGGAAAAAGCCAAAGAGCCGGCGCTGGCCCAAACCAAAACATTGCCTTGCTCATCAGTAACAGTGATCAGAGTATTGTTGTATGTGGATTTGATGTAAACTCTGCCCTTCATTGTTTTATTTCAACTCAACCTTTCTCTTACCACTGCCAGCAGTCTTGCGGATGTTGCCCCGAACAGTCCGCGAGTTAGTCCGCGTTCTTTGGCCGCGCGCCGGCAGGCGCCGCATGTGACGCAGGCCCCGATAGGCAGATATTTCTTTTAATAAATTGATGTTCTGCCGCAATAACTGCCTCAGCTCCCCTTCGATCTTATAATTCTTCTCGATAAATTCCTTAATGGCATTAACTTCCTGAGGATTTAAATCCTTAGTGCGCTTATCAGGGTTGACGCCGGTGGCTTTAAGAATCTGCCGGGTTCGGCTTAGACCAATACCATAAAAGTACGGCAGTGCCGCCTCCACTCTTTTATTATCGGGAATGTTGACGCCTAATAATCTCATTGTCTTAAAATCAAAAGTCAAAAGTCAAAACGCAAAACTGTAACTTAAAACTCAAAACTTTCGTTATTTTTAAATTTTGATTTGTAGTTTTGATTTTTGAGTTTTGCATTTTGAGTTCTACCCCTGCCTCTGCTTATGTTTCGGATTTTTACAAATAACATAAACTCTGCCCCGACGACGGACAATCTGACACTTGCCGCAGATTTTTTTAACAGAAGACCGAACTTTCATAAATGTTTCGATGCGAATCTACTAATTTACGAATGATACGAATGGGGTTTACGAATCATTCGTGATCCTATTGGCATCATTCGCATCATTCGCATTCATTCGTATATTAGCATCGAGGCCCGGCGGCTATAGCCGCCGGATAATCCGGCCTCTCCGCTCATCATATTCCGTCAGCTCCACCAGCACCCGGTCGCCGGGCAGAATCCGGATATAATGAATCCTCATTTTTCCGGAAAGATGAGCCAGAATTTCTTTGCCATCTTCCATTTTCACCCGGAAAGTCGTGGCTGGCAGGGCTTCTTCCACCCGGCCAATGGCCGTCTTTTTATCCATAGTTCGACTGATTCACCATAAATCGGCTAAAAAAGAGTATCACAATCATCTCTTACTAGTCAATTAAAATACTAACCAGATCGGCTTTAAGCGGCACATTCTTCACATAAAACGGCCAGAGGGCTACTTCAGCGCTTTTAAGACCGGGTACTTGGAAAATGAATTTTTTTAAATCTTTTTCTGACTTACCCACGATAGTTTTCTTTAAATTAGCCGCATCTACCGGAATGTGAGCCACCGCCGCAAAGTCAACAGGCAAACTCATTTCTTCCTTATCAAAATTAACTTTAGCGATATCATAATTAAGGTGTTTTTCTTTAAAAGCATAATCATCACCCAACTTCCCCCTCATCTTAGCCGAAAGATAAGCTATTAAATCTCTCTCCCGAAAACCAACCACTCGGACCTGACCCTCGGCAATAACGGCGAATTCACCAGCGGCATTGGTCTCGGGATTGACAGTGGCTTTGACCAGACTAAACTCTTTAGCTCCTTCAACCAATTTAAAATCAGGCGGCAGGCGGCTGGGCAACTCCACATTTAAAGAATCCTCCAAAACTTTGGCAATTTTTTCTTTGGCCGCCTTAATATCGTCATCATTGGGATAGGCCACTTCACCAATTTTGCCGCCGCCGATCTCACTGCTCTCGCCATAAAAGCCGGCGTATTTTTTAGTCCCCTTAAAACCGGGGATGGTCAGTTTCTCGCCGCCGGCGATGTTATAATCAGGCCCGGGACGATCAGCCAGAACTTCGGCGGCAATCGAGGAAGGGGTAATTTTATTATCCTCGACTTTGGCGCCGGGAATAGTAATACTTTTTACCAAGCGATATATTTTGCCCTCTTTAGTAACAAAGCGGGTGGTGGCCACCAACTGCTGGGGATCAGAGCTATAGGCATTAAAAACAGTGATCTTGCCGCTGGCTTTTTGACTAACCACTTTTTTGCCGGTGGCCGGAAAAGTCAGCTGGGCATTTTTTGTCTCAACCACCACTGCACTGGGGATCTCGCCATCTTTTTTAATCTCCGCTAAATCATTAAAAGTCCAGTCAGTTTTTTTGGTGACAATCTTAATCTCCGCCCGCGGCAAAACATTGAAAGCCAACCAATAAAGAGGCACGGCAATCACCGCCAAGATCACCAGCCATAAAAGATAGCGCCCGATCCCGCCCCGCCCCTTACCCCTAACCAAGACCGGGGCTTGAGCCAGAGTCGGTTTAAACTCTTCGATCTCGCCATCCAGCTCCAATTCTTTCTCAATCTCCTGCCAGCTCTTGGGTTTATTATTTTCACCGGCAAAAAAGGGATTGCTGGCCTCTAAATTAACCGCTTTAGCCAACTGAATCACCTGATCATCTACTGATTCAATGGTCAGTTTCTTGCCCGTGGCCGCCGCCGCCTTACTAATCAGCTTAAAACTGCTCTCGGACTGAGCCAGTTGAGAGAACTTGGGGATGATGAGGGTGATTTCTTCAGTATCGTCTTCAATAAATTGAGTGACGATATCTTTAGCAGTGTCGATTTTTTGAACGGTAATTTTCTTGGGCATCTATTTTGCCGAGTCAAACTCGGCCCTGCCTCTATTTTACAGCAATACTTATCCACACTCAAGGCCAGAGTCTTTTACTTGGGCTTCTTATCTTTTCTGGGTAGGGACGATATTTTATTTCACGACTATCGCTGCCAATCTCGACAATAATCACCAGCTTTCCCTGAGGAGTCAGCAATAAATCACCAACTTTCATAAACTGCGGATCAATCATCCAGGAGCCGTTCGCACTCTCCTCAACTGCCCAAATCCAATAGAGTTTAATTTTCCCATTTTCCTCCACTGCCAAAAGACCACTGCCATCAGTGAAGCGGAACATATCGCCGGGCCTGATTTCTCCCCGGCCATCATCAGGCACCAAAAACCCGCCTTCAACGTGGCCATGCCGATTATCACGCTTAGGCGGCCAAACTGGCACTAATTCTCCTTTCTTTACTTCTGGCTTGACGATTGGATCCGGGCTGGGGAAAAGAATTTTGATCGGCCCCAATGGATCGCGGCTGGCTTTGATAATTGTCTCTAGTAACTCTTTGTCTTTTAAGATAGCCCCAATCTTCTTTCTCGCCTCTTCCAACTTCCGCAATTCTTTATCAATCAAATCGATAATCTGAGACTCTTGTTCTGGGGTTAGAGTTACTGTTCCCCGACTCTCATCAATCCAGCCGATCGACGCCACTCTCTCCCTGATCGTCTTCAAAAAATTCTCTAAATCCAGAAAGGTCAAAGTTAAATAATCGGCGACGTACCGGAGGTAGGCCCGCCGAATCATTAAATCCCGTTCTTCTTTAGTCACCTTACCATCCTGCTGGGCTAACGAATATTCCCGCAAGAATAATTGAAGTAACCACTCATTCTCCGACGCCTCTAACCAATCCCGGAATTTCTGATTGTAGACGAGGGGGCCTGATTTAACAAATATATCTTTCACTAACCTCTCGAAAATAATCTGGCTGTGATATAAATCCCTGATGACTCCACTAAGCAAGGCGATGATGTCTTCTGACAAAACCAGCTTGTCTCTAGCGCCTTCAAAATTGATCAATAATCCAAAAAAAGTGACTAATGGGCCGCGCTCACTTAATCCCTCGTCAATCATCCCAGCCACTTCTTCTCTAGTACCGATAGCAACATTCATGGCTTTGTTTAACTGTTGATAATTCTTTACCAGCTCCTCCCAACCTTTGATCTTCACCAGTTGATCTTTGAGTTGACCCTGCACGCACTTCAACAGCGCCTGCCCCGCTTCTTTACATTTCAAGATGGCCTCATTAATCATGGCCGACGCTGTCGCCCCGGCCCCAATCCCGGCTCCTTTTAATGCTTCCAGAGTCATCCGCCAAATCTCTTTTAAAAATTCTTGGGTCTGCTGATGCTGATTGGCTTCTTCTCTCGCTCTTAAATCCTTCAACTTCTCCTCAATTTGCTTTCTTAATGCGTCGGCTTTTGAATTTGGCTCCGGTTGCTGGACGGCAGCTCCGCCCAAAGTATCTCGCACTTGACCTTTTAGCAGCTGATTTTTAATTTCTTGCCGAAATTGTCCGGCCGGCGTCTCTTTCTTCTTTGGCGGCTGATCCTTTAGCAGCTGATCCAAATCTTTGTTTAACCGCTCTAAATCCTCCAGGCCAGCCGGGAATTGAAAAGTAACAATGAAGGGGATGATTTTTTTGTAATAATTCAGATTTTTTAATATCTGGTTTAGATATTGCCGACTTTCCTTTATCCGGTCGAGTTCTTCAGTAGTAAAAACTCCACCAAATCTCTCGATCAACTCCAGCAACTTAACAATCTTAACCAGGTGGCTGATTACTTTATGTAAAATTTCTTCGGCTTCTTTCTCGTCCAAAGTGCCGGCCAGGAAAATCTTTTTACCTTCAGTTACATCCTCTTTTAAATAAATAAGTTGAGTTTTAATCTGGCCAAATCCGCCTTCGACCACCTTGGCTCGATCTACATCAGTATCCCCCCAGAGAAAATCCCAAACCTCCCGATACCAAAGGCTTCGTTTGTTTTTTATTTCTCCAATCGCTCTTTCCACCTCGGACACGCCAGCTTCAATTTCTGTCAAGCCGTTATCAAAATCATTGAGGATGTTAGCGGTAATTTCTATCCGCCCTGCCAACCCTAATCTTCTCATCAACTCTTTCAAATCACAGTTAAGCTCTTGACACTGCTGTTTTAATTTATCAACCGCCTCACTGATCCCGTGAAAAAGACCGCTAGGCAACTCTTTGATAAAAACTCGCCGCAACTCTTCGCTAAACTCTTCAAAAACTGTCTCAGTTGTTTTGGGTGGCGGCGACGGCTCTCTTGAAGGCGCTGGCTGGCGCTGCTGCCTGACTGATTGCGGCGCCGGCATTAATTGAACCCCAGGATTAATCTGAGCCAGAACCAAATTACTGGCAATAATTGAAAAAATGGCCAGTAAACCGATTATTCTTCGCCAGTATTGACAATTATTCATTGATATGCTATACTTATAGATAGTGACCCAATCTAAAGGAGGGCGTCATGCACCCGGTTCAGAAACAGAATCTGATTAAGGTCGGGGTGGTGGTAGTAGTCTTCATCATTGTCGGCCTGGCTGTCGCCGGGCTGGGATGGTGGAATTATACCCACCCCATCAGCGTCGACATTGACAAGGACGCTCCGTCCCGGACCCGACCGGCCATCGGTGAATGGCTGGACCCGCACCCTGATCTCAACCGGGGCAGCGGGTTCTTTTTTTATTATAACATAAATTATCGCCGAGAACGCCGTTTTCTTTCCACAGGCTGCGGCGGCTGTTGCCCCTTTGTTTTCCTTAATTTCTCCAAATCCTTCTTCAGTTTGGCTAAGACAAAATCAAGATAACCCAAAATCAACGCCGGATTTTTATCCTCCCAATTGGCTATTTCGTTATAGAGTTTCCCGATTGACATATGTTCCGTGTCCGGCATCCCAAAAGTCACTCTGCCTTTTCCCTTTAGCTTCTTCCTAATATCCTCTTGGGTAATTTCAATATAAGGAATAAGATATTTTTCGATGATATTAACAAGGTCTTTTTCAGAAAGCTTTCCAGTTTTAATCGCTGCCCCCAGCTGTTCTTGAAGATCATAGATGTCAACGCGGCGCCGCACTATCGCCCCGCCTTCCTGACGGCGTTCATAAGCGGGCTGGTCTGACAGGTGAAGAGACAACTGATCCAATTCCTCAAAATCCCCTCTATAGCCGGGGATCTTCTTAATTCCATTCCGCAATTCATCAATAATTTTTTTATATTCATCAATCAGCTTCAGCCATTTATTAAAATTTTCTGATGGCGCCGGCTTTTTAGCCAGTTTATCCTTCACCTTCGGCCGGGCTAACGGCCCCTGTGACAACGGCGACAGCAGATCTTTTGCTTCCGGCGGCTCAACCAGTTGCGGCTGTGGCTCTTGAGACCCTTGAGAAATAACTCTGGAAAAAATTCCCTGAGCCAAAACCAGAGTGGGTAAAATTATTAAAATTAATAAAAGAGTTCTCATCCCGTTAGAGACAGGGTCTGATAGTAGTCAGACCCGTAGAAGACGGTCTTATTTGATATCAATATTTTTAGAAGAAGGGTTTTGATTGTCATATAGTGAAGTTTGATTGTCTCTAACGGGATCTTTTTAAAACTTTCCTCACCGCCTCTTTTATAGAATCCACGCCCATCCCGTATTTCTCAATCAGCTCCTCGGGCGGGCCGGATTCACCAAAAGTATCAGAAAGGCCGATAAAGGCCATTGGCACCGGTGATTGGGTGACAAGGTATTCGGCAATGGCGCCGCCCAAGCCGCCGGCAATCTGATGCTCTTCCACTGTCACCACTGCCCCGCACTGCTCTGCCAGCCGGCGAATAGTCCGGGTATCCAAGGGCTTGACTGTATGGCAATTAACGACCACGGTGCGGATTTTCTCCCGCTCCAATTCCCGGGCCGCCAAAATACAATTATATAAAAGCGGGCCGGAAGCGATGATGGCCGCCTCCGGCTTATCTGATTCCCAAAAAATTTCTGCCCGGCCCGGCACAAAAGGCGTGCTTTCGCTGGTGATGACCGCGCTTTTCTCGCGGGCCAATCGGATATAACAAGGCCCCCAGAGCTTCGCCGCCGCTATGGTTGCTTTTTTCGCTTCAAGGGCATCACAAGGAACAAAGACTCGCATATTGGGCAAGGCGCGCATTAAAGCAATGTCTTCGGTCATCTGGTGAGTGGCGCCGTCCGGCCCAACAGAAACGCCCGCATGAGAACCGGCGATTTTAACATTGCTGTCGTTATAACAAATGGTGGTGCGAATTTGCTCCCAGTTGCGGCCCGGCGAAAAAGCGGCGTAGGAAGAAATAAACGGCACCTTGGCGCTGATGCCTAAACCAGCGGCGATGGCCGCCATATTTTGCTCGGCCACGCCCACTTCAAAAAATCTCTCGGGGAATTTTTCGGCGAATTTCTGAGAACGAGTTGATTCTGTCAAATCAGCGCACAAAACCACCACATTAGGGTCATGTTCGCCGGCAATCACAAGACCGTCGCCATAACCATCTCTGGTGGGCTTCTCTTCAACTTTGCCGGTAAAAATCTTGGAGTTGAGTTTGGCCTCTGGGTTTAATGACATAGAGTTAGGATAGTAGCAACTTAGGTCTGCTAAGTTGCTAAGTTGCTAAGTTGCTAAACTTGTTTCGTTCCGCAAATACTACAGGCATTGCCGCAGTGCATCTTGGCTCCCAAAGCCAGCAAGGCCAAGGCAATGGAATCAAAATACCAATGAGTCTCATCCAAACCAAGAAAGAGACCACTGCCGCCGCTCCGGGTCAGCCAGGCGGCGATTAATGCCAAAGCCGCTCCAAACCACAAGACCGCGCCCAGGGTCGGCTTGATGCAACAAGCCCAATGCGCCTGATCGCAATTTTCGCATTTGTTCATAAATTTAGGATAGTAGCAGGGTTAGGAATAAACCGATCCCAATCTACGAATATTATCCGAATGCCCCGAATAACATCCGAATATCCGAATTCATAGAGTAGGAGAGTAGCAAGATTAGCAACTTAAATGGAGTAAGTCAGATGGGCGGCGCAGACTTGTCTGAGGGAACATCCCGGAAGCGCGCAAGCTGGGTTCTTTTTTGGTATAAATGCGCAGCGCACTAAAAAAGTTGCGCGCTGAGGGAGAAGAAACTTTTGCCGCTGGAGCAAAAGTATTCTGTTTCCTGAAGGCAAGTCTGCGCCGCCCCCTCGCTTCATATCATATACAAATAAGTTGCCAAATCCTATTCATGCTCACTTTTAATTCGACCTTTTAATGTTCTCAACTCGTGTAAAGCATTTTTTGCCTCTTCTTTACTAAATCCCTTACTGTGCCAATGAAAATCAAATTCCATAAACTTCACTCCTTTGCCGGGAATAGTATGGGCGATAATCATTGTCGGTTTTTCGTAAATGGCTTTAGCCTCATGCACCGCATCGACAAACTGCTCAATGTTGTGGCCGTCAATTTCAATGATGTGCCAATTGAAGGCCTCGTATTTGGCTTTAAGCGGGTCAAGGGGCATAATGTCTTCTGTCATGCCATCAATCTGGATATTGTTGCGGTCAATAACCGCTGTCAGATTGTTTAATTTATTTTTTCCGGCAAACATCACTGCCTCCCAAGTATTGCCTGCTTGCTGTTCGCCGTCAGACATCAGGCAGTAGACGCGATATTTTTTGTTATCGAGCCGGCCGGCTAAAGCCACACCGCAGGCCTGAGCCAAGCCCGAACCCAGCGGGCCGGAAGTGGTTTCTAATCCCGGTAAAGCGGTGCGATGAGGATGGCCCTGCAGCCGCGTTCCTAATTTCCGCAGGGTTTTTAGTTCTTCTTTGGGGAAGTAGCCGGCATAAGCCATAGCCACATAGCGCACTGGACAAATGTGCCCATTGGATAAAATCAGGCGGTCGCGCTCCGGCCAATCCGGTCTTTTAGGATCGTGATTGAGGACGTGAAAATATAAAGCTGTAAAAATATCAGCCATGCCCAAGGGGCCGGCCACATGGCCCGAGCCGGCGTTAATCACCATCTCAATGGTGTCATAACGAATCTCGGCGGCTTTCTCTTCAAGTTTTTTAAGTTTTTTATCGTGCAAGGTTTCCATAAAAGTATCGATACAAATCTACTAATTTACGAATGATACGAATCAATTTTAACGACTCGCCATGGTTTTAGATACCGATTTCTGAAGTTTACCAACATTCCGAGTCTTTTATTTGATGCTTGCAAGTACCGCTGAAGTTGGTAGTAATCTTCTTTTAAAATAAATCTCTTTGACTTCACCTCTAAAATAATTTTCTCATCAATTAAGAAATCAACTATATTACCTGTTTTATCAATCCTATACTCTCTTACATAAAGAATATCAGCCTCCTTAAGCCTTTCTTCTATTAAATCACTATATTGTTTCTCTCTTGCAAATCTCCCAAGCTGATTATGCACATTAAAGCACAAACCATTAATTTTATAAGAAAGTTCTGGATGAATAATTTTATTGTTATTCGTTATATTCGTATTCATTCGTATATTAGTATCGATACTTAGAGACGACTTAATTCTTCATACGCTTTATTTGGATTGACGCTGTTTAATATATAACTTGCGGACACAAGGATATCTGCGCCAGCATCCTTGGCTAATTTTGCCGTCTCGGGATTGATCCCGCCGTCAACTTCAATTATAGCATCTGGTTTTTGCTCCCGTAACCACTTAATCTTGGGGAGAACTTTTTCCTGAAAGAGCTGGCCCGAGGCGCCCGGCGCCACTGCCAGCACCTGAAAAAATCGGATTTTATTAAAATAAACATTCAGTTCTTCTGCCGGCGTCTCTGGCGCCACTGCCAGCCCCGCCTCCACCCCAAACCGGCGGGCTGTCTCCAGTAAAAATTCCAGATCTTTTAAAACTTCCACCTGAACAATAATCCGCTTAGCGCCGGCTTCCAGCCATAACAAAAGCAATTCCTCATAATCTGGACGCATGAAATGGACTTCGATATTAAGGTCTTCGCAAGACCGCTTTAGGTCTTGCGAAGACCAATTATTGATATCGCTTATATCAAAATGGATCCAGTCGCCGGCTTTTAAAAAAGTTTTGGTTTTTTCTGCTAAAACTGCCGCTTCTTCCTGCGATTTAACGTTAATGGCGGGAATAACCTGCACAAACTTATTTTACTAAATAAATACCGCCCCGGCGAGTCGCCTCTCGCCGGAGCGGATTGCCCGGATAGGGGCACACGGAAGTACCCCTATCCAGAGCTAATGTCTGCAGATTCCAAGTAACCAAGCCTAATCATTTCATCTTTGACTGCTAAGTAGCCGCGAGCATACCATTCATCCCAACGTTGCCGATCGCGATAATCAAGTTGATCGCGCTCGCCGAAAAATTGTTCTCTCTTCCTATCCGCCATCTCCTGTCCATCAACTCTGGCGTCACGGCAAAACGCCTTATAGCAGATGAAGATGTCTTCTCTGGGATCTTTGCGACGAAGCGGGAGTGGAATAGGTCCCGAGAGAGAAGGCGCCGATTTTTCCTTCTTGGTTGGCGCCCGGCCCCGACGACTGATTTCCCCTAAAAACTCCTCCATCTGAAACCACCGTGCTGACTTGACCAGGGAATAGTAGTGGATGCGGAGATTAGCGGGGTCACGGCGAAGTTTGATTAAGTCCACTCCAGCCAGTATGGCCAGATGAGTGCTAACCAAAGCTTCGGTTATTCTCATTTTTTCTGCCAGCTTACCAACCTCAAGCTCTCCCTGTTGAGATAAAATGGCACAGATACGCAACCGATTGCCTTCAGCCAGAGCGGCGCAGGTAGTGGTCAGAAGCCGTCCCTGGTTATGGTCAGTGCAGGGACTATTTTTGCCTTTAGGCAGGGCCCTGATCATCCCCAGCAAAAATTGGCGGGCTGCCTCAACTGTCCTTGATCTGACCAAGAAGTGCCTCTGAAGGCCGTCTTTGCGCTGAAAGTCCACCAACTCTGCTTCCCGTAATTTTGCCAAACGCATGGCAATTGTCGGCTGGCTGGTGTGGAATTGAACGGTAAGGGCCCCTTGGGTTGTCGGCTGATGATGAAATAGCCACTGACAAAGCTCCAGATTGACGGTTTGGCTAAGAGTTCTAAAAACCCCGGCCGCCATTGCCAGCTGTTGTTCTCTGATCATCTCTTATTCCTTTCGTAAAAAAGCTAAGAAGAATTATAGAATATCTATTCAATCTTGGCTACCCGCCGCCGGTGGCGTTCTTCAGTGTTTTTTTCTAATAAAACTACTGCTTCTTCTTGGGAGGCAGTGTTAATCGCTGGAATAACTGTCATTTTTTTAGTATAGCAAAAAAACGGCCGCTCATCTTTTATGACGGCGGCCGATTGCTAACCCCTAGGAGAATTGACCCTCTTTGGTAGTTGGGATTGATGATTTTCCAAAGGCGGCTCAACTTGAGATGGCGACTTAGTTAATCTTCCACCATCCTTGGCCGCCTGCTCAATTTGTTCTAATAATCGAACAGCAACTGAAAAGCTGTCGCAATTTATCAAGTGGTAGTAGTGATACTTTCCCCTTCTCTCCAGATTAACTAGTCGAACCAATCGTAACAATTGAAGATGATGACTGATTGCTGACTGATTCATCTCTAAAAAATTGCAGATTTCTGTAACGTTCTGCTGCCCCTTCTCTGCCAGAAACAAACAGATACGCAGTCTAGTTAGATCTTCAAACACATTAAAAACAAACTTCACTCGTTTGATATCGTCCATAACCTTCTCCTTAAGAAATGGTGGGGTCACTAAAGAGCTTTCGGTCGCTGGCATCATTATTAAGACCCAGCCAATCTTCTTCGAAGCAATATTTAGCGGAGTGGAGCTTATAAACTCCCACACCTATGCATAGGTGTGGGGGTAAATTCGTGAGTCCCGAGGAGAGAAATCTAAGAAAAACAGTTGTTTGAGCCCCAGCTCTGCTGGGGAACCCTTATATTCCTTAATATTAACGGCGAGTTCTGTTTTTCTGATAATTTCTGACGAGGGACGAACTGAATTTATGCGAAACGAAGCGTATTGCTGAGAGGAAGGTTGGCTGGGTCTTGATGGGAGCGGCTGAAAGCGACATCTTAGTTAGTGGGAGAACTAGGCTAATTATATAAAATTTACTCAATTTTATCAACCCGCCGCCGGTGGCGTTCTTCAATGGAGAAAGGTGTTTCTAAAAAGATATCAACAATAGCCACAGCTTCGTCAGCTGCAGTTAGTTGAGCCGAGAGCGTCAGAATATTATTATCTTCGTCATTGCGGATCATCCGAGCATGTTCAGGACTAACTGCCAGCCCTGCCCGGATGCCTTTGAATTTGTTGGCGACAATAGCCACGCCGGCGCCGGAACCGCAAATTAAAATCCCCCGGCTCTCCGGCTCTTTACTAACCGCCTCAGCCACCAGCTTAGCAAAGTCCGGGTAATCATCTTTGAGGTCAAGCACAGTATTGCCCAAATCAACCACCTCATAGCCCTTATTGCCCAGATGAGCTTTAATTTGTTTTTTTAGATCATAGCCGCGATGATCGGCGCCAATGTAGATAATCATAAAACTCTAAACTCTAAGCTCTAAGCCCTAAGCTCTAAACAAAGAAATTTTCAATTACCAATTTTCAATTTTCATTTAATTTTCAATGAAACAATGAATCAAACAGACGGGTTTAACGGGTTTGAAATTTGAATTTTTAGTTGTCGTTTTTCCTTTTTCATTTTTCCCTTTTCCTTTTTATTGGATTTAGAGTTTTATAACTCTTGTGCGACTTTCTCCACATGCTTCACCAGAGTTGTCACATATCCCCACTCATTATCATACCAAGAAAAGACCTTCACTAAATCACCATCTATCACCTTAGTCAAAGTTAAGTCAATAATCGCCCCATAGGGCTGGCCAATGATGTCGCTGGAAACAATCGGCTCCTCCACCACCGCCATTATTTCCCGCCATCTCTTTTCTTGAACTGCCTTACGAAAGATACTGTTGATTTCCTCAACACTAGTGTCTCTTTCAGCGATAAAAGTAAAATCAACCAGCGAGCCGGTAATCACCGGCACCCGGCTGGCCAGACCATCAAATTTACCTTCAAGGCCCGGCAGGGCGCGAATCACCGAATTAGTGGCGCCGCTGTTAGCAGGGACGATATTGATGCCGGCTGCCCGACCCCGCCGCAAATCTTTGCTCCTGCCGGCAGTGCCATCAACCAAGGCCTGGGTGGCAGTGTAGCCATGAATGGTGTTCATACTGGCTTTTTTCACTCCCACTGTCTCGCTCATAATCGCCGCCACCGGATGAACGGCATTGGTAGTACAGGAACCATTGGCAGTGATGGTGCAGTGTTTGAATTCTATTTCATTCACTCCCAGCAAAACTGTTTTGGCATCGCCCCGCTCCTGATCTTTGGCCGGAGCAGTGATCACCACTCTTTTGGCGCCCGCCCGCAGATGGGGCTGGGCTTCGCTGAACGATTCAAAAAAGCCGGTGGCCTCTACCACAATATCAATTTTCAATTCAGTCCAAGGCAGGGCGGCTGGATTTTTTTCCTGCAGATATTCAATCTGGCCGCGCTCAACCGCCTGCTTAAGATTGTAATCAAAGAGGCGATAGACCGAATCGTATTTTAAAAGATAGGCCAGAGTCTCCAGGTCGCCTAAATCATTGATAGCCGCAATCTGGAATTTTTTGTGCGCCTGACGGAAAAAAAGGCGGCCGATCCGACCGAAGCCGTTAATGGCGATTCTGGGCTTTCTCCTCACATCTTAAATTTTACCACATCCCCAATTTTGATGTTGAATTTCTCCACTTGGCCGGCGTTGATCTCTAATACCTTGTCCACTGGCGCAGGCGGGTAAAAAAGCGAGGGATAGGTTTCTGGAGCTAGTTTTTCGCTAATGCCAACCACTTGATTATCTTTAATCCAGACAATATCCAAAGGAAATTTCATATCTTTCATCCAAAAGCCGTACTGAGCCGAATCGGGAAAGATAAAAAGCATGCCTCGGTCAGCCGCCAGTCCGGTACGGCCAGACAGGCCCTGCTCCTGCTCTTTGGGTTCATCTGCTAACGCCACCTGCCAGCTGTGGCCATTAATTGTGATTGTCGAACCAACTGGCGCTGAACTGAACCAAAAAAACAGTCCAATAACCACGATTATCCCAATTATCCCCACCCCCTTGACAAACATTCAATTTTTATTATAACATTAAAATAGCCAAGAGGGAAGGATCTGGATGCCTTTCCCCATCATCGGCATCAAGGAGAATCAGATGTTAGTTCTTTCACGGCATAGGGATGAGAGCATCATTATCGGCGACGACATCAAAATTACCGTCATCGATATCCGGGGTGATAAGGTGCGGCTCGGAATCGCCGCGCCCACTAACATCACGGTCCACCGTCAGGAGGTCTACGAAGCCATTCAGCGCGAGCGGGGGCTGGCGCCTAAGGTTGTTGTGGAAAAGCCTGAGGAGGAGAACAGAGAGAAATCCGCTTGATCCTAGCGGGTGCCGGAAACGGAGGTCCGAGAGGCGAAGCCGAGTCAAACTCGGCTGGGGCCGAGTCAAACTCGGCAGGGGGCGTGAGTCAAGGATGACAAATCCAAGACAATCGCCCCCGTTTTATTAGTGCTGGGGTCATTCCTTAAAATAATACCTTGTTGTATCAGCCAATTTTAATTCAAAAACTTGACTGCCGCCTCCGCCACCGGCAAAGCCGTAGTAGGCAAGCGTGATGTAGTCACTGCTGGTAAAATTGCCAGTCACTTTCACTCGTAATTTCTTATTGGAAAAATCAATGGCATTGTAGTTGTAAGCCGCATAACCCAGACTACTGCCGTCAAAAACCCGACTGGCGATATCCGGCAAAACCAGCGAGCCGCGGGGCGGTCCTTCGCCATAATAAATCGGATAGATAATTGTCAGGGAACTGCCGCTGGCCGGCGCCCAGCTGGTTTCAGTTGAAAGCGACTGGATTGTTTCCGGATCGCGGTCTAAATAAAAAACAACCAATCGCCAAAAATTGGGGGCGCCTTCAATAAAGGGATACTGATTGAAAGCTATTTCAATATAATTAGTGTTGCCAGCAGTGGAGTCAGGATAAAAATAAGCGCCGCTGATGCTGATGATTGATGGTGGTGGACTGGACGGCGAGGCGGGCGGCGGCGCTGGTGACGGCGGCCCCCGCGAATATCCCGCGCCGCCAC
>ERZ1292623.1209-Hain-H51-01um-R1-1209-length-25385-cov-5_pt1 | contig 25385 bp, 23 predicted proteins | sample MGYA00564398_ERZ1292623 | MGnify/ENA primary metagenome ERZ1292623 (study PRJEB36523, sample SAMEA6512633) | groundwater metagenome | collected 2019-01-07 | study: AquaDiva: Metagenomics assemblies of 32 groundwater samples | reverse complement strand
CTTTGTGGGGATTGTCTTTATGGGGATTTTTGCATATGTCTGGGGGAGGATTAATAGTTCCTGGAACAGGAAGAGTTTTGTATGCCTTAGAAATCTATAAATTTTTTGATGTTGGAGACACTTATGTTCTTAAATTTGACCAGTTTGTTCATGCATTTGGTTTTGGAGTTACAACTTTAGTTGCATATCAATTATTAAAACCAAGAATAAAGAGCATGCATAAGGGTTTGCTTTATGGATTATGTGTTTTTGCAGCAATGGGTGCAGGAGCATTAAACGAAATTGTTGAGTTTTTAGCCGTTGTTATTCTTCCAGAAACGGGAGTTGGAGGATATTTTAATTCAGGATTAGATTTAGTTTTCAACGGGCTTGGAAGCTTAATTGCAGTTATTTTCATACATTTTTATTATAAAAATTAATAATATTTATAAATCCCATTTCCTTAATTAAACCATGAAGAAAAAGAGAGATAAAACAAATTTAAAAAAGAGCGGAGATAACAATAAAACCCTTTACATAATTATTGCTGTTATAGTCATTCTCGTTCTCGCATTTTTAGTTTATAATTACTTCTTTGATAATAGGGATGTGAGGTTAGAACCAGAAACAAGTAATGATGCAAAAGCTGTGGATACTAGCACAACGACGGGTACAACTGATACAAGAGACGATTGCGATCTAGGAGCAGAAGTGGGCGTTGATAGCAATTTATATAAAACATATGCATGTTTTAGAAATGGTAGTAGCACTGGTTTAACTGATGGGGAAACAGACTGTCAGATTGCTATGGGAAAGATAACTGACCTATATCGTTGTCCGACTAAAGATGGTGACCCTCTGGCTGACCTTTGTTGTGAATATTATACTTGTGGCGAAACACCTGCTTATTGTAATGATAATCGGGAATATAGTCGTAAAAGATTGGGAGGAACAACTTTAGATGAGAGTGAAGGGAAATATGTTTGCAATGGAAACAAAATATATAAATGTTATCCAAAAGAATTTACTGATTTAAATGGAAATAAGAGAGCTTGTATAATTGGAAAAGAAATACAGAACTGTTCAGATTATAGTACCTGCGAAATATATGAAAATGGAATTGGGTGCATCCTAAAAACCTAATTTTAGTATATAAATATATTAATTTAACTTAAGCATCAAACCATTTAACCTTATTTATCACAAATGCAGTAATTAAGACAGATCCTAAGTTTATTGCAAACCAAGTTAATATATGAAATTCATTTGTTGGTATAAAACTCACGCATGAATTAAAAACACAATTTACATTATAGGTTTCAGATGCAAGAAATTTTACAATAAAATAGATTAGGATTAGTTGTATAAGACTTAACTTCCAATGCACTTTTTTCTCTTTAGAATTTATTTTAATTCTATAAAGTGCGTAAAATGCCAAAGGCAAGAGAAAAAAATGCTCTAAACTTATTATTCTAGATTGGATTATAAGGTTGTTAAAAAAATAATCTGTTATTCCCCATAATGATTCTTTTGTAAATAATCTATAAAGGAAATCTACATCCCAGAAAACTAAGTAAACTGTTATAATATTTAATTGGGATGCAATTAAAATCCCATCTTTTTTTAATATTCCAATTCCAATTAAAACCATTCCAATATAGCAAAACCAGAAAATCCAATCTGGCTTATCTCTATAAACCCCATAAGCCATTGCAAATATTCCAAAAGCTAAAATGAAAAATCCCAAAAGCTTTAAAACTACATCTCTTTTTTCCATATAATATTAAGTTAAACTATATTTAAAAAAATGCCTAATAAAAACAAAGGGTCAAATAATGAAAGAGAGTTGCTAAAAATGTTCTCTGAAAATGGGTGGAGAGCTGCAAGAGTAGCTGGCAGTGGTGTAAATGAAGAATCTCCATGTGATTTAATTGCAGGCAGAAAAGGCAGGAAATTTGCAATAGAATGCAAATCAACTAAGAAAAACATACAGTACATTTCAAAATCTCAAATGGAAGATTTTATTATTTTTTCAGAAATGATTGGCTTAAATCCTTTAATTGCAATAAAATTTTTTAGAGAAGGCTGGTTATTTATTAATCCCAAAAAAATGAGAGATGCTGGAAAAAACTGGGCTATCTCTTTAGAACAAGCCAAATCTTTTGGAAAAAGATTTGGGCAATTAATTTCTTAAAACTAATGAAAGCTTATAAATCCCATTTCCTTAGATAAACTATAATGAAAAAGAGAGATAAAATAAATCTAAAAAAGAGTGGAGATAACAATAAAACTCTTTACATAATTATTGCTGTTATAGTTATTCTTGTTCTCGCATTTTTAATCTATAATTACTTCTTTGATGATAGGGATGTGAGACTAAGCGGTGATGATGCTGGGAGTGTTGATACTACTACAACTACCCAACCTCAAAAAGAATGTGGGAGTGATTATGTAGATGAAACACACAAAGAAAAATATGATTGTGTACTTTTTGATGATAGTTTAAGTCTTGATGAATTGGGATGTATAGAGAAAGTTGATGATAGAACATGTAAAGGTGAATATGAAAAGTGTTGTAAAGTAAAAGTAATAGAGACAGATCCTTGTGTAAATAGAGATGTAGACTTTTATTATTGTTCTTGTGAAACCTTCTTAAATGGCGAATTTAGATGCACTGTTGACGCTGTATGTTCAGGTAAGGGTTACCAATGTGAAGTAGATGAGGGGTGTTTTGGATATGGAGCTACTTATATCTATACTCGTAATTATGTCTTGCCTGGTGTAATTAGCAATCCAGTTGAAACATATGAACACATGGTATGTGGCATTCCTAGTTGTACATCTGGTAATGATACTGAATGTAAGAAATATGGAGAGGAATATATTTGCTTATTTGGAAATTGCGTTGATATTACCTTAGGTTAATTTCTTAAATTCTTATATAATAACGTAATCTCTCATTATTTAGGCATATAAAAATTAATAAAACATGGCTTCTTTAGTTATTTATGGTAAATTTCAAAGAGGCTTCTCATTATAAAAAACTGCCAAATAAAAAAGTACATTGCTTGCTTTGCCCGCATAATTGTATAATTGATAATGGTGAAGTTGGAAAATGCAATGTAAGAATGAACATAAATGGAAGTTTAAAAGCTATGAATTATTCAAAACTCCATACAGTAAAACAAGAAGTTATAGAGGATTTTCCCATATATCATTTTTTTCCTGGAAGCAAGACACTTAGTATTGGATCAGCTGGAGAAAACTTAGAATATAAGTGGAATAAAAATGAATTTTATGGAAAAAGTTTTAATGAAATTCCTACATTAAACCAAGATCCAATAAAAGTTATTAAACAAGCTGAAAATTCTAATATAAATATAATTGCCCATAAATATTCTGAACCTTTAATGTCTTTTGAATTTATAAGAGATATATCAAAAAAATCCCCAAAGTTTAATCATGTAATTGTTAGCAACGGATTTTTTGAAAGTATTCCTGCAAAAGAGCTTACAAAGAGAATTAGTGCAGCTTTATTTGATATACATTCTATGAGTGAGAGCTTTTATGAAAATATTTTAAAAGGAAAATTAGATTCTGTCCTTAACACTATAAAAATTTTTTATGATAATAATGTATGGGTTGAGATTAAAATGACTTTAGTTAAAGAAGTGCATGATAATATGTATGATGTAAAAAAATTAGTTTCTTGGATTTTAAATAAATTAGATGCTAATGTTCCTTTGCACCTTATTTCCTATGATAAAGCAAATTATAAACCAAACAATGAAACTATGGAAAAAGCTAGAAAAATTGCTAAAGGTGCTGGAATGAATTATGTTTATCTTCATGGAATTGAATTTAATGGTGTAAAAACAACTTTTTGTCCTAATTGCACTAAGCCTATTATTTATAGGGATAAAGATAAATGGTTTAATTATATTAAAGATGGGAAATGCAAATGTGGAAAAGAAATTGCAGGAGTTTGGTAATAATATTAATTTTATTAATTGCACTTAGTATTGTTAAGGGAGAAGAAATAGATGTTAGTTTACCACAGAAAGTAAAAATAAATGAAGAATTTAAAATTATAATTACCTTAATGAATTTTTCAGAATCTATTTATGATGCTAAAACAGATATTTTAGGAAACGGACAGCGCATAGCTCAAATAAATGATGGAATATGGAAATCTACATATTATTTTATTAAAGATGTATTTCAAGATAATAAAGCTGAATTAAGCCTAAAAGTTATAAAAAATTTTGAAGGAAATGCTAATGTAATTATTAAAATTAGGAACAGCAGAGGAATTACAAAGACTTTTGAGGGTTATAAAATTGAGGTTAGTGGAGAAATTAAAGAAAATTTGGAAAATATAAATAATGAACAAAACACTTATGAAGAATCAAAACCTGAAAAAGCTAATGAAGAAATGATAGAAGGAAATACTATTAATAGAAATATTGAATCAGAAAATACTTCAGCTGAAATTTCTCAAGAATTTCAGGAACTGCCATTTAAAGAGGAAAGAGAGGCTATAATACTAGCGCCACAAAATATAAAAAATGCCGGAAATAATGAAATAATATTTAAATCAAGAAATGAGCTTATAAAAGAATATTCCCTTTATGGTTTTATATTTTTTTGTATAGTTATGGTTATTTTATTATTAATAGATAGAAAAAAATGAAATATGAAGAAAATTCAAAGATTGAAGTCTCTTTTATAATTGAGATGCTTGGAAAGCCTAAAGAACATTTAAAAAATACTTTAGAACGTTTAATTGAAAAACTAGGAAATGAAACCGGAGTTAAAATTATTAATAAAACAATACACGAACCTAAAAAATTAGAGAGAAATTTAGATGAAAAACAAAAGGAAATTATTGAAAAAATAAAAGAAAAGACAAAGCATGATAGTACTATTCATGTAACTGAAGATTTGTTTATAACTTTTGCAGAAATAGAGGCAGAATTTGAAAATTTAGAGAATTTGCTTTTTGTAACTTTTAATTATATGCCTTCAAATGTAGAGATAATTAAACCTGAAAGTTTTATTATTAAAAATAGCTATTTTGGCGATTTATTAACAGGAATAATTTTAAGACTACATAAATATGATGAAATTGCCAAAAAGCTTACTATTGATAAGGCAATAATTGAAGGAAAACTTAGAGAATTAATTGAAAAAAATTCTGAGAAATTTAGCTAGGTTCTATAATTGCATTTTGTTTTCTAGCTTTGCTTTTTTTAAATCCTAAAAATATTGCAACTAGAATTATTAATAAAGCAACTACAACTAAAATTATTGAAACAGTACTATATTTTTTCTTTTCTTCTTTTGGTTGATCAATTAATTTACAACTACCTTTGCAACAAGCTTCATTAGCTGAAAAAACAGTAGTGCCAGAACAAATTTGTGAAGGCAAACACACAGTTCCATCCAATTCTTCACAAGTTAACTCTGATCTTATTGAAGTTATAGGAACAACATTTTCTGCAATTAAAAGAAATATTTCTAATTTCTCAATAGAATCTTCTGACTCTGCTGAGATTGCCCCATTAAATTCACCATTTAAGTTTGTATTTATTAGAAATCTTATTTCTCTATCTTCATTTGGCAATAAATTATTTATTGAGATAGTCTCCAAATCAATTAAATTTTTAATTTCTTCTGAAATTATTAATTCTATCCTTCCAGACTCTTTATCACCTATATTGGCAAGCCCTAATACATATTCATATATTTCACCCTTTCTTAACTTTTCATCAATCCCATCAGCTGAAAATTGTAACCTAGATCTTCCTTCTAGTTCTACAGGTATTGTCCCATCACTAACATTATTACTTTCATTAATAGGGGGAATTGTTTGATTTTTTATAACATAAATCGGCAAATCGTACTGCATATTACTAGATTTAATTATTAAATTATTTTTAGAGGTTCCTAAAACTTTAGAGGTATTTATTTTTATTATTTTTGATTCTTGTAATGGTATTGTTGTAGATTCACTTATTCCTGGAAAATTATAAGTTATTTCTAAATTTGAATTTAAGTTATTATAAACTTCTATCTGAAAATATTTTTGATTTGTTATTATAAATCCTGGATTTACATTAAAGTCTGCAGTTTTATTGGAAATAGAAAAATTTGCTTCAAGATCCAGTGTTTTAAATTGGTTATTTTCTTTAAAATAAACATCATTGATTATTAAAGAATATTTTTTTTCTGAATATGGAATAATAGCATATATATAATAAGTATCTTCAATTTTTTCTATATCATAATTTAATGGTATTTGTACATTTCCTTCATAAAAACTTACATCTGTTTTTGATATGTGGTCTAATATATTTCCTTGTAAGGTTGCTATTAATGTTCCGCCCTGATCAATTTTTTCAGGGAGTGTAATTGATAAAGCTGCAGCATTACTAATTAAAAAAAATATTAAGAAAATTAAAAATATTTTTTTCATTTTATTAAAAAAATAATGTAGTTAATAAATATTTACTTACTCATTTCTTTAAGTTTTTTTAAAGTTTCTTCAAAATCCTTATCACTTCCTTTTGGAATTTGTCTTTGAATAGGTCTAAACGCAGCATTCATTGGAGGTCTTAAATTTTGGGGAGGTAATTTAGCTGTAGGTGGCGGTAGAACATATCTTTGTGGTTCTGCTGGTTTTTTCTTGAAATTAGATTTAATTCTAAAAATTAATAATCTTATTTTATTCCTTAATAATATTAAAATTATTATAATAACAATTAATGTTAAAAAGAACCATACCCAAAATAAGCTAGATTTTTCAACACAGCAAATTTGGCTTGAAGAATCACCGCATGATAAGTCAGAATCGTCTTTTTCATTGTCCTCGCACGAATCTTTACATAATCCCTTATTATCTGTACAGAAATTTGTTGGCAATTCTTCGCCGTTACCTTCTTCATCTGGAATTTCTTTACATTCTGATAAGCAGCATGACAATCCAGCATCAGAGCTATCTACAAAATCATTATTTTCACATTCTTCATTTATATCACAAATTATTCCATCCAATTGCGAGCATGTAGAAAGCTGAGGGGCTGTTTTACAACATAAATCTCCTACTCTTAAACAATTATAACTTAACAAAACATCATTATTTACACAATCACTAGGTGAAACACAAAAAAAGCTATTAGATCTACAATCTCTTAAATTTGTTGAACCTCCGCCTCTGCAAAATCCTTCAACACATTCTTGGTTTATTTGGCAATCAGAATTACCTTGGCATTCTATTGTGGGAGGATTCACTGAAGTTGATGGAGATTTTGGCCATCCTGTATAAAGCAAAAATCCAGTATCTCTTACATTATTCCAACAGCCATTTTCTCCTTGGTTAGTTAAAAAATAATTTTTAGCTTTTTCAACTTGCGGTATTGCAGAACCTTCTAAAGCCATAAAAGCTAATGCAGTATTATATTCTTTATTTTTAGTTCCAATTTGCCAATAATTTCCTTTAAAATTATCATTAATAGTTGAAGTTAAATATTCCTGGGAATTTGTGAAGACATATAAGAAAGCTTCTGGAAACAAGCCTTTATTTTCTAAGGAAAAAACTTTCAAATAAGGGACATAAGAGTTTATGGATTCAGCTTTTTTGTTTAAAGCAAGAGTAGCCCATAAACTTCCTTCATAATCACAACTAGTGCCTTGTTTAAAGCATTTTAATGATATTTTTTCTATTGTTGTGCCTTGAGCTACTGAGCTATGTAATGATTGAGATACATGAATTGTTGGTGATGATTGGGTTTGATAAAGTAAAGTTGATTTAAAATCTTTATCGCATGATATAGTGAATTCTTTTTCTAAGCAGTTTTCATTTATTTTAATCCAATAGTTTCCTTGAGATAAAGAAAAACAAGAGTCAGAGATGCTAGAAATTGTTTTATCTTCATTTATTGTTATTTCAGTTGTTGTTGCATTATATGTAATGCTGCATTTTGTTGCAAAGTCTGAATCTATTTCCATATACCATATTAAAGAAGAAACAGTTTTTGTTTGACTTAAAAGCCAATTTTTTATTTTTGTGGTGTCGCTTCCAATATGATCTAAAGCTAATAATGCTATTGCACTATCTTTTAGTTTGCAAGATCCTTTAGGCCAGCAAGTTCCTTCATTCTCAGAGTTTTCAATAAATTCATTTTTACAATCTTCAAAATCACCTAAAGCTAAAATAAAAAACGCCTGCTCATCAGATGTTAACTTAGAACAATCTGTGCCTATTTTATCTTCAATGCATTGATAAGCTTTGTCAATCTTTACATCTTCCTCAGAAGAAGAACTTTCTGTATTCTGCGCAAATACAAAAATAGAAAGAAATAAAACACTTATAATTATTGTAATTAATAATTCTCTTTTTTTCATTATCTTTAAAAGCTTGACTAGTTTAAAAAGTTTGTTAGGTTAATCTGCGGAAATTAACTATTCAATTTTTATGTGTATAATAAAAGATTATAGGAATATATAAAAATTGGCTTTTCTTTTAAGAGCAATATTAGTACGATAGAAAGGAGGATTAAAAATGCAATCATCTGAAATTAATAAAGTATTAAAAAGGTATTCATATTTGTTTGAAACTCTTGAAAATTATGATAAAACTAGGGAATTGCCATTTAAAAGAAAAAGAATTGATTTAACTTTATCAGTTAAAACTATAAATAAGAAAGTATTATCATTAAATAATATATGAAGATTGCAAATACTTATAAATCAATCTTCATTAAATAAAATATGAAAAAGAGTGATAAAATAAATAAAATAAAAGATAGCAACAAAACCCTTTATATTATTATTGCTGTTATAGTCATTCTCGTTCTCGCATTTTTAGTTTATAATTACTTCTTTGATGACAGAGATGTTAAATCAAGTGGTATTGATGCTGCGAGTATAGAGTCTATTACTGTCCAACCTCCTGATCCTTGTCCATTTAATATAATGGAAGGAAACAATACATATAAATGCATTGCGAAACCACAATCAGGAGAGCTTAATTATGAGACTGAGCTGGTAGATTTTAAGAGAAAATGTTTAGAAGAAAAAGAAAATTATGCATGTAAGGAACTGAATAAAGTATGTTGTTTAACTAAATGTGTAACTTGTACACTAGGCGAGACTGTATGTGGTGATGCTCTGGATTTCATTTATACATGTGAAATCTTCCCTCCTAAGCCTGATTATCCTGATTGTACTTTAAAAGTATATAAAATGATATGTCCCGATGGCCAAAAATGTAGCGATGGAAAATGTGTTTAGGCTTAATATTTAAATTATTTGTTAACTTTACTTTCTAAAACTTCTTGACTTTTTTACGACATAATTTACAGGATTCTTAACTTTCATAGAAAGATCATCCATTTCATAAACTCCAATTTCTTTGTAAATTGGATTGTTAAAATTTGGCGGTAAAACTGCTTCATGGCGCGAGTGCCAAATTAACTGCGAGGTTATATAATTATCTTTTAATTTAGGATTATTTAATTTATTCCAGTCATTTATTCTTTTTTCTATATCTTCCATGCCAATATTTAATGATCTAAAAAAATTTAATAGAATAAACAAAGCACGCTTTTTTCCATCTGACATTCCCTTTAAAATTTTCTTAATTGCTGGAGGAAAGTTTTCATCTTTAATATTTTTAATCTCAATTTTTTTAAATTCTTTTTTATTTTCATATTTAATTGCTTTTTTCACTTCTTTTTTTCTATCAAGATTCTCTTGAAAATCAATAGCATCCAATAAAAGAGTTGTTGCCTCATCTTTTTTTGCTTTTGGATAAAAATCTAGGATTTTAACATTTAAAGGATCTGCATCTTTTATAGAAAAATTATTTAAATTTTCTTTTAGAATTACTATAGATGCTAAAGAGGTTTTTTCATGCAATGAATAAGGCATCCTAAACAAATGTCTTGGTGAAACTAAAAGAACATCCAACCCAAGTATTTTAAAAATATCTGTAGATAATTGTTTTTCATTAAAATTATTTTTATTTTTTATAGAATCTAACTCACAATGGTTGCAATAATAGAATTTTTCCCTTTTTTCTTCTTGCAAATCTGAATTGCATAATGGGCATTTTCTTTTTTTATATTCCTTTGTTGAAGATTTTAAAGTTTCAATATGCGGTTGGTGGGATTTTCTACATGAGATTGTAATTTGAAAATTTTCAGTTGCTAAGTTATTGCATGTTTTGCATTTAACTCCTATGTAATCTTTTAAATTTATGAAGTCATCACCCATGTTTTTTATAGATTCTTCTAAAATAGGTCTGGAGATTTCTTTTAGATAATTAACAATAGCTCTTGGCCATTCTGGAAACATATCACTTGTTTTTTTGTCTCCAATAAATTCTGGAAATGCTTGCCATGGAACAATAATATGAAATCCTTTATTTCCTGAAAATTTAACTCCAATATTTTTAACTCCTCTAAATTCTAATGCTTTAATAATTGAACTAGCAGCTTTTTTACTATAATCTATCCAATTACAATCAATATCTATGACTAAATCCCAGCCTTCCCGAATTTCATTGTATTGATCTTTAGTAAGATCTGTAGATATTTTTAAAGGATCTTGCCAAAGCTCTTCAGAACAATGAAAACTTGTTGCTCCTTTTTTAACTAAAGATAATATATCTAAAGGGTATTGAAAGCTATCTGGTCTTTTTCCAAATCCTTCAAAATATTGTGGAGAAATCTCGCGTTTTTGAGAGAATTTGTAAATTGCATCTAAAATGTCTTTTCTTGAATAATAAGCTATGGCAATAGAACGAATTCTCTGCTCCTTAAAATCTAATTTAGAAGCCATATATTTTCATAACTATTATGTATAAATACCTTTAGTGTTTGTACTACAATAAAGCTTAAAAGTATTCTCTTTTTTTAGGAATATACCAAAATGAGAGTAAAATTAAACGACCCAAAGATTTTCTCTGAAGTTATTTCTATAATTTCTGAGCTAGTAACAGAATCTAAACTAAAATTTAACGAATCTGGGATGTCTATAGTTGCGATAGACCCTGCTAATGTTGCAATGGTTAGCTTTAAAATTCCTAAAGAAAGCTTTTCAGAGTTTAACTCAAATAATGAAGTTTTAGGAATTAATCTAGATAATTTCAAGTCTGTATTAAGAAGAGCAAAAACCTCGAGCACTTTAATTATGCAAAATACAGATAATATGCTTAATATTGAAATTATAGACAGGGTTAAAAGGAATTTTTCTTTGGCTTTAATTGAAATTGATTCAGAGGATAAAGACCCACCACAACTTGAGTTCTTATCACAAATACAAATGTCTCCCAGTGATTTAGTTGATTCTATAGAAGATTGTCTAATTGTAGCAGATTCTTGCACTTTTATATCTTTTCCAGATAAATTTATTATAGAAGCTACTGGGCTGAATTCTGCTAGGTCTGAATTTTCTAGTGATGAAGTAAAAATTATTTCTGGAAATTCAAAATCTAAATATTCTTTAGAGTATTTGCAGAAATTTGTTAAAGCTTCAAAAATTTCTGATAGGGTTTTTGTAAATTTTTCTAGCGACAGCCCTTGTAAGATAGAGTTTAAACAAAATAAGATAGAATTAGCGTTTATTCTAGCTCCAAGAGTTGAGAATGAGGATTAATATAAAAGAAAGGTTTATTAACCACTTTCATACAATCCTATAGTAAAATTTTAATAAATTAAAAATGAAAACCCCTAAAATATTAGTAAGATTAGGAAGATACGATAATTCGCTAGAAGAAGCTGTTAAAAAATTTAGTGAACCATTAACAAGCGTTAGATTAGGACTGGGCAATACTGTAAAATATGCAACTTTCAAGGAATCTGAAGAATCTTATCTTTTAATGATTTCTCAGCAAAAAGATAAAATTGTAACTGCAGTAGGTTATAATGTAATATTAACAATTATTTCTTATTCAGACTTAAGAAACAAACAAGTAGCAGATCAATTTGAAAGAGAGACAGAAATTGACTTAAGTGTTGATGTTCCAGAGCAAATAATAGAACTATATGATTTTATGGGAATATTTTTTCAGGCTTTTGAAAAACAACCAAAAGCTGCAATGGGTATTTTAAGATGGAGAAAATAAAATGAGAAAGATAAAATTACCTGGATATAGAACTATCGTTCCTAATGAAGTTTATGGAAAAAGCGCTGAATCTTTAGATCATCCAACAAGGGGAAAAATTTCTGCAACTCAAATTATGGAGCTCATAAGATTTAGGGCTCCAACTCAAGATGAAGTTATTAATTTTATTATAACAAATGCTGAAGGAATTGATCTTTATTCTCTCGAAAATGATAAGCCATCGGAAAAAGATCCAGAAATAACTTATGTATTAAAATCACTTTCACGTCTATTAGATATCTCTAGGGAGAACAAAAATCTTCTAAATGATTTAAGAAATTGTTTTCCTATTGTTGATTTACAGGATGGAAGAGTTTATTTTAATGCATTTAATAGAATTGTGCCAAATCATGTTTTAGATTCTGGAAAGAAATTAGTTTTTAAAGAAGGAACAGAAGCTTATAACATGGCAACAAGAGAATCTGTAAGAGAATGGAGGCTAATAATTAGGCTTTTAGAAGATGGAAAATTCCCAAATTCTTTAGAATTAGAATATTTAATAGATAGGGGTGTAACACGCTCTGATGTTTTCTCAGCTAAAGGAGATTTTGGGAATTATCAAAATGTAGCTGATCAGATTAGGCTATTTAATAATGTATTTGGTTCTACAAGATTATTTTCTCAAATAGTAGATAAATCCCCACAAATGTTAGAAGATATAGCTGCTTCAATTGTTAGAAAAACAATAGTACGCATTACTTATGGAAAAAATATAATTATGGATGAGTTGGATGCAATACTTGGTCAAGGAAGTGAAGACCGTTCTCTTAATTAATATAAACTTAAACCTCTACCTTAATTCTACAAAACTTTTATAAACTCTTTAAAGTTATATATGTATAAACATTTTATTAATAATATTAATAATAATATGAATATTCATAAAGAAATATTAACTTTTGTAAGAAAAAATAAAGTTGTAACTAGTTCTGAAATTGCCAAAAAATTCAAGATTTCATGGAATACTGCTGACAAATATTTATTAGAATTAGCATTTGAAGGCAAAATTGAAAGAATAAAAAAAGAGGGAGTGAATTTATGGCTTATAAAATGATAATGAATAAAAATGGACAAATAACTGTCTTTGTAATTTTAGCTATTTTATTAGTTGCATCAATAACATTAATTTTTATTCTTTACAAAAATCAAATAGAAATAACTGAAAGTTCTGAAAAAAATACAGTAGATGAATTTAGCAATTGTATTAATGGTTATATTTCTGAAGCAGAAAAATCGATTTTTGAAAATTCTGGTTTTATTAAAATGCCTTCATTAACATATTTAGTTAGAAATCCTAAAGATTATTATTTTCAAGATGAAGTTAAAGAAATTCCTTATTTATGCTATACAGGATTAAATTATGCTAGATGCACTCCCACAAATCCTTTGATTATAAATCATTTAGAAGAAGAAATTAAGGATTATATCAGGCCAAAAGTGGAACTTTGTTTTGAATCTTTAAAGAGAGATCTGCAGGATAGAGCTTATAGTGTTAGTCTTGGAAATACTGAAAACTTAGAAGTTGAGCTTAAAGATGGATTTATTGAAATAATAGTAGTTAAAAAATTAACTAGGGAAAAAATTGAGGAAGAGACATTTGAGAAATTTTCTTCAAAATTTTCCACACCTTTATATAAAATAGCAAAGGCTAGCGAAGAAATTATCTCACAAGAAGTTCTGCAATGTAATTCAGATTATCTTGAAATTATGCAAAATGATAAAAGAATTAGCATTAAAAAATTTCAGACAGGTGATGATGTTAAAATTTATACTGTTAAAGATATAATTACTAAAAAAGAATGGAAATTTGCTATAAGAAATTGTGTTTTATCCACACCATCCTAACTAAAATGAAAATAAATAAAAAAATAACTTTGCTTGAAATTTTCTTAGTTGTAAGTTCAATTTTTGCTTTTGCATGGATAGCTGGAAGTCCTTATAATGAGAACTTATATAATAATGAAATAGAAGAGATTTTAGAATTCATATTTTTAATTCCTATTGTATCTGCTCAAACAACTAGTTCAACTTCTTGTTGTACAAATCTTAAAGATGGAAGTGTTTGTCAAGATCTTCCTTCAGATACATGTAATGAATTATGTGCTAGCAGTTGTATCCCAAGCTCTTGTGGAGCTGTTTCTCAATGTGAACTTGGATGTGGATTTTCTAAAAGTGAAGGAACATGTACCCTTAATACACCTAAAGCTTCATGTGATAATAATGAAGACTGTGAATTTTTAGAAGATCCTTTTTGTTCTGATCCAAAATGCCAAAAAGGCTGTTGTACTATTGGATTAAATACTCATTGGTACACTCCAGCTGAATGTCAAATAAGAGCAAATGCTGGAGGAGTTTCTTACGAATTTGATAGAAGTGTAGAAAATGAGCAAGCATGTTTCAGACAATCCTCTAATTTAGAAGAAGGTGCTTGTGTTTTTAATAACAATGAGAATAGTGAAGGAAATGATTGTTTAATTACAACCCAGATAAATTGCGATGATTCTAAAGGTATTTTTTATAAAGACCTTTTATGCTCAAATAATGCTTTAAATACAAGATGTAAAAAAGAAAGTTATGTCAGCTGTGTTAATGGAAGAGATGGAGTGTATTGGTTTGATTCATGTGGAAATAGAGAAAATATTTATGGAACTGTTTATAATGGAAAAATAAAATCTCCAAGTGAGTCTTGTAATCCTAATACTAATAATATAAATTCTGGGAGTTGTGGAAATTGTAATTATAATTTAGGCAGTATTTGCGGAGTTTTTCGTCCAGGAGTTGATAGGGGAAATATGAAAGGTTATACTTGTAGAGATTTAAATTGCAAAGACTCTAAAGGAAAAACTAGGATTCATAAAGAATCTTGGTGTGTATATGATGGGCCTATTGGAAGTGGAAGTATATTTTCAGCAAGAGGAGAAAGCAGAGGATTATTAAGCGGATTACTAAGTGAATTTGGATTATTTAGCACCGACCTTGTAGGAAGCAGGCATTTTAGGCAATTATGCAATAATGGAGAAATTGAAGTTGAACCTTGTGATGACTATAGAAAAGAAATTTGTGTTCAAAATAAAAAGAAATTAGATAATGGACGTGAAGTTGATGGTTCAATATGCAGAGTTAATATGTGGGAGCAGTGTATTGGTTATAATACAAATGAAGGTTGTGGAGCTGCCTGTATTGGTAAATGTATTGCTAATCCTGATTGTAGAGTTCATCCAGTTTTTGTAGATGAAGGATTTAAGTTTACAACTTGTGTTCCAAAATATCCTCCAGGATTTGATTTAGGAAGTACATCTGGATTAGAGAGTCTTGCCCAGAACTATATCCAAGATTCATTAGGAGATTCAGGCTCTCTTGGAAATTTAGGAGGAATTGCTTCTCAATTAACTGATAGTTCAGAAAATTCTGCAAGCCAGATTTGTTCTTTAGCCTCTCAAAAATGCACAAGTGTTTGGGTTAAAACATGCGGGTTGTCAGGAATAAAATGGGAATGTGTGAAAAATTGCAACTGCCATAAAGCTGGATTTACAGTTCAAATGAATAATTTATGTATAAGTTTAGGAGATTGTGGAGTTTATGCAAATATTGAAGGAAAAGTAACTACTAATGGAGCTTATGTATCTAAAAAAGGAAAACATGGGGCAACTCCTTTACAGCCATTTTTTTTAATTCCTGTTTATTTCTCATTGGCAAAAATCTTGAAACCAATTCCACCCAGTGGTGGATTTTATAAAGATGAAAGTGATATTTTAAATTTGCCAACTGGAATTGTTGACCAGTTTTTAGGAGGATTTAATAGAATAAGTGGAGCAAGTTCAAGAACCCAATTACAAAATTTATTTGGTGATCAATTAGGAACAACTATTGGGATAACTACTATAACACTGATTGGCACTCAAGCAATTCTAGGAAGCATACTTGTAGGGTCTGGGAGCGGATTTTTTGGAGGATTATTTAGTGGACCAATATTTGGTTTTGATCCCATTTCTATAGCCATAGGAATCGCTATTGGCATTGGATTAACATATGCTCTCGGCTGCGGAAAAGTTGAAACAACTGAAATTCAATTTCAATGCCAGCCATGGCAAAGACCAAAAGGCGGAGATGATTGTGAGAAATGCAGCAAAGATCCTTTAAAACCATGCACAAAATACAGATGTGAAAGCTTAGGAGCTAGATGTACTTTATTTAATGAAGACACAGGAGTTCAAGAATGCATTTCAATCAAAGGAGAGGATACAATTCCAATTATTAGCCCTTGGGAAGATATTTTAAATAAAAGTTTGTATAAATATACTGATGTTAGTAGCAATGGATTTAAACTAAGAACAGCTAACGGAGAATGCGTTCAGGCATTAACTCCTGTTATATTTGGAGTTAAAACAGATATTCATGCAAATTGTCGTTGGGCAACTCAACCATTTGATTATGAAAACTTAACTGATTCAAGTCCTGATTTTGAAAGTTTAGTAAAACCAGTATATGTTAAAAATCACACTTTGCTTACATTTTTACCAGATGTTGAATCAATATTATTAAGTGAATTAAATCCTAATGAATTATTAGATTCAGAAACAGAAATAGAAATTAGAGAATCTTTATTAAATCAATTAGAAGATTTAAATATCTATATAAAATGTGCAAATATTGACGGAGTTTCTAATGATGCAGATTATAGAATTAACTTTTGTGTATCTCCTGGAGATGATGTTCGAGAACCAGTTATTCTTAATACCCTACCATCAAATAATAATGTGACTAGATTTGATGCTACAGAACAAAATGCAGTGTTTTTTATTTCAGAGCCTTCTGAATGCAAGTGGGATATTACTAAACCTAATACTGCAAGCAAAACAGAATCATTTAATATGCTTGCTAATACAATGACTTGCGATACAAATATTGAAAGTGGAACTTTATTTGGATGGCTTTGCAATACAACTTTGCCAATAACAGCTAATGAAAATAAATTTTTTGTACAATGTAAAGATCAGCCTTGGCTTGAAAATAGTGAAGATAAAACAAAAAGAAATATTGGAAATATTTTTGAATATGTTTTAAGGAAAAGTCAATCTGAATTAAAAATTGATAGTATTAAACCTAATGGAACTATTTATGCTGGAACAGAGCCAATTATTGTGGAGATTGAAGTTGAAACTTCTGGAGGATCTAATAACGGAGAAGCTTTTTGTCAATGGGGATTTGAACAAGATAATATGATTGACAGCTTCAAAGAAACTAATGGTATATTACATAGTTATATATTAAATCAAATGATAAAAGGAAGTTATCAAATTTTTGTAAAATGTAATGATGCTGCTGGAAATATTGCAGAAGGAAATACTTCATTTGTTTTAGACTTAGATAATTTAGAACCAGTAATAACAAGGGTTTTCAGTAATAATGCAAATTTATTTTTAGCAACTAATGAAATATCAAGATGTTTTTATAATGAGACTCAATGTGGTTTTTCATTAGATCAAAGTATAGAATTCCAAGGAGCTAACTCGCAAGTTCTTAACACTCCTTTAATTGAAAATATTGATTATTATATAAAATGTCAGGATATCTGGAATAATTCTCCAGATAGCTGTTCAATTATTGTAAGGAGTTTTGAAGATGTGTAAAAGAACATTTATAAATAAATTTATCGTTGATACATTGTAAAATGATTAATAAAAAAAGAGCACAAGTTACACTTTTTATAATTATCGCAGTTGTAATTATTGGAGCAGCAATTTTATTTTTTGCATTTACAGATATAGGAAGAGAAATTATTTCTCCAATAGTTCCTTCTGGTATTGGAACAGGTTTAAATGTTGAAAAAGATTTTGAGAAATGTGTTTTAGATGATGAAATGTTTAATAAAGAAATAGCTGCTATATTAAAACAAGGTGGAGATAATAATCCAGAGCATTTCTTTTTATATAATGATACAAAATACAAATACTTATGTTATTCTGCAAATTATTATGAAGCTTGTATTAATCAAGAGCCTTTATTAATACAAAGTGTTGAAGCAGAAATTTTAGATGCTGTAAAACCAATTCTTGCAAAATGCATTCAAAAAATTGAAAAAAATTTAATGGATCGTGGATTTGAAATTAGAAGTGATGATTTTAATTCAGAAGTTGATATTATTACTGGCAATATAAATATTAAAATATTGTATAATCTAAGAATTAAGAAAGGAGATGTTTCAAAAGTTTTTGAATCTTTTGAGATTAAGAAAAAAAGCGAGGCTTATCAGTTAATAACTGTTGCTAGCTCAATTATAAATTTTGAAGCTCATTATGGCGATAGTGATTCAGTAGCTTATATGTCAATATATCCAAACACTAGAGTTGAAAAATTAAAGCAGGATGATGGCACAACTGTGTATAGATTATCTGATAGAGTTACTAAAGAAGAATTTAATTTTGCTACAAGGAGCTATGCATTGCCTCCAGGATATTTATTATGAAAAATAAATTAATTTTTATGCTGGCATTTATTTTCTTAGTTTTAACTTTTTCATCTTTTTCATTAGCTCAATTAGCTGTAACTACATGTTGTGAGAAAACTTTAAATGGAGCTTTCTGCCAGAATGTAGATTTAATCCAATGCGATAGCAAATATTTATCTTCTCCAACTTCATGTGATAGCACTTCTTATTGTCAGTTAGGAGTGTGTTATGATTCTGATGAAGGACTTTGTATGGAAAGAGTTCCGAAGAAAGCTTGCGAAGAAGCTAATGGTTTATGGACAGCTGATGAAAATCCTCCACAATGTGATTTAGGATGTTGTATTGTAGGAGAACAAGCTGCGTTTACAACATTGCAAAGATGTAAAAAAATTGCAGGACAATATGGATTGCAAGCTGATTTTAGGCCTGGAGTTAGCGATGAAATTTCTTGTATTGGTATTGCCAATGCACAAGATCTTGGAGCATGTGTTTTCGAGAGCGAGTTTACTAGAACATGTAAATTTGGAACAAGAAGTGAATGTGATGTAACAAAACTTCCTAAACTAACAAATAATACAGAAGTTCAATTTTTTAAAGATTATTTATGCACTGCAGAAGAGCTGAATACAAACTGCCAAAAAACAACTAAAACAACTTGTATTGAAGGAAAAGATGGAGTTTATTTTATTGATAGCTGTGGAAATCGTGCAAATATTTATGATAGTTCTAAAGTAAATGATGTTAAATATTGGACAAAAATTGTTCCTAAATCAGAAGCTTGCTCTTCCACATCTAAAAATTGTGGAAACTGCGATTATCTTGGAGGAAGTATTTGTGCTAGAGCTTCTCAAGGACAGAAGCCAAGTTATGGAGATTTTATTTGTAGAGATATAAACTGTTATGATACTTCAAATAAAAAAGATTACAAAAATGGAGAGTCTTGGTGTTTCTATGATAATGGAAAAAGCAATGATGATAGAGTTGGGTCAAGGAATTATAGACATATTTGTTTTATGGGAGAAGAAATAGTTGAGCCTTGTGAAGATTTAAGAGGAGAATTTTGTATTGAAGATTCTATAGAAGGCGATGATGGAGAAAGCTTTTCACAAGCAGGATGCGTAATTAATAAGTGGTCAGATTGTTTAATTCAATCAAGAAAAGTAGATTGTTTAAATTCAGATCAAAGAGACTGCAAATGGATTCCTGTTGGTGAAAATGCAGGAAATATTGTTGCAGGAGTTGCTGAACAAGTTACAGAAGGAATTCAGGGATTATTTTTAAATGTGCATGATTCTAGAAGAGATCAAGGAGCTTGTGTTCCTAATATTTCTCCAGGATTAGCATTTTGGGATGGAAGTGCAGCTAGTCAATGTGATTTAGTAAGTTCTAGTTGCGTTGTAACTTATGAGAAAGGTTTGCTTAGTGGAAAAAAATGTGTTGATAATTGTTTTTGCGATATAAAACAAAATCCTCAAGCTGCATTACAGGCATTAAATATTTGTTCTTCAATAGGAGATTGCGGTCCTAAAGCTAATTATAAAGGAAAATTTGTTAACAAAGGATATGAATTTGTAGTTGAAGATGAAAGAGTAGGCCCTAATTTAGATTTGGGAATTTTTGATCCAAATAAAGCTAAACAAGTTGGCCAGCCAGCTGAGCCTGTTGCAAATCCACAATTTACACAAAGCTTTCAAACTAGTGAAACTCAAGCATTTAGCCAGTCTTCGCAAACACAATCACAATCAACAACAGGAAATATTGTAAAAGAAATAATTACAGAAGCTTATAAAAAGCTCTCGTAGAAACATTTATAAATATAGTACTAACTATAAAATAGTAACAATGGAAAACACAAAAACACTAAGACAAAAACTTGCAAGAGGATTAACAGCTTTAATAGTGCCTATTGTAGCTGGTTGTGCAACATCTACTTCTGATTATTTAGGTGCATTATCTTGGAAAACTTATTCTGGAATGGCTAAAAGACCAGGAACAAGAATTATGTCTGGTTTAATTGGAGAAACCATGGCATTTGAAGCTCAAAAAGAAGCTATGAAAGAAGCTGCAAGAGAAGGAGTTGATTATGAAAGAAGAACTCAACCTAACAAAAGTCAGCAAGAAGTTGAAAAATTAATATATCCTTTTATGTGCAATGACTGGGAAGATTATAATGACAACGCTATTCCTGAAACAAGTGAAATGTCTGGTATAAAAAGCTCATTTAAAAGAGATGAACAAATAACAACTGGAATTTATTTAAGAAATATGAAAGGAAGCTTAATTTCATATAGATTAATCCACCCAAATGGAAAGGTTGAAGAAAAGATCCTTAGAAGTGTAAATTATTTTCATGAATGGGCACGTACAAGAAATCTACCATATGAATTTAACAAATTGGGGAGGTATAAAAAAGAATGGTTTGTTGATGGAAAACTTTCAGCTTCGCAAATATTTGAAATAATTGAATAAAAATAATATGTAAAATAGTAACAATGGAAAACACAAAAACACTAAGACAAAAACTTGCAAGAGGATTAACAGCTTTAATAGTGCCTATTGTAGCTGGTTGTGCAACATCTACTTCTGATTATTTAGGTGCATTATCTTGGAAAACTTATTCTGGAATGGCTAAAAGACCAGGAACAAGAATTATGTCTGGTTTAATTGGAGAAACCATGGCATTTGAAGCTCAAAAAGAAGCTATGAAAGAAGCTGCAAGAGAAGGAGTTGATTATGAAAGAAGAACTAAAAATAATGATAAAGTTTACAACAATCAAAGACAACAAACTGAATACTCTGCTCCTAGTTATGAATTGTTTACATTTAGAGATTTAAATAAAGATAAAAGACCAAATGATATGGAATTAAGCAATGAATTTTCTGAAGGAGAAATAATTTCTGTCTTTTTTAAGTATAAAAATCTTCTTCCAGGACAAAACATTCGTTTTTTATTAAGAAGGGAAAATGGGAGTATTAACACTTTTAAAGAAACAGATTACATAAATGAATATAATTCAGCATCTAAAATGTTTAAATTTATTTGCGAAAAAGAACATATTGGTTATAATGAAATCAAAGCGATTGTGAATAATAAATTCGTAAAATATTATAATTTTTTTGTAATGGATATTAATAAATAAAATGAAAAAACAAGGGGTGAAAAAAAGACGTGAAGTTTTATTGATAATTGCAAATTTAATTATTTCTATAATTGCAATTGCATTTATGATTTCTATGGAAAGTGGTGTTGTGAGTGGACAATCTACTAATTATCCAACTTTAACTAGCCAAGAAAGGGAAAAAATATTAAATAGTTTGAAGGATGGTGATAAGACTTGGTATGATTCAGGTTATGGGCTTAGGCTATCTAGTGAAGGCATTTGGGAAGGATATAACAAAGCTACTGATAAATCTATTAATTATAATATAGGCGATAGTTATATAGAAAAAGTATTAGGTATAACTGTTGCTGGTGTTACTGGAGAAATTGTTTCATCGACTGCTCCATTGCCTAGTAAAACTAAAAGTCTAGCAGGAAGTTTTAAAGATGGTGATACAAAAATAATTAATGGTAATACATGGACCAGAAACAATGGCTTTTGGACAACACCTTCTAAGCCTAAAACAAAATTTAATGATGATGCAATTAAAGCTGGTTTTGCTGGTAAAGGTGACGGTGGAAGGGGGCCTTCTTCGACTAATACTCCTACGGAAACAGACCCTGAAAGACCTGAACTTGAAAAACTTCGACTGAAGGGTAATACTGACAAATTTAAATCGCGATTAAAAACCTCTGCAACATATGCAGGAATAGGTTTAACAGCAGGCCAGATAATTAAAGAAATAGGAGGTGATAAGCCTTGGAGTACTGCTTTAGGAAATAGTTTGCAAGCAGCAGGTTTAGCTGCAGGAGCATCAAATCTTTTTGCAGAAAGTACTTTTTTTGGAGGGAATGCTCCATTTATAGGTTTAGGAGTTGGAGTAATAGTATTTATATTAACATATAAAAAAGTAGAATATGAAACTGTTTTTTTTACATGTAAATCTTGGGAAGCTCCTATTGGAGGTAATGATTGTGAAAAATGTAATGACGGAGTTCATCCATGCAGTGAATATAGATGCAAGTCTTTAGGCCAGGCTTGTGAATTAATTGAAGAAAATATTGGAACAGATAGAGAATTATGTGTTTGGAAAAATCCTAAGGATGTAAAAAGCCCTGCAATAAGGCCTTTGCAAGGAGTATTAACAGAAGGATTTATTTATGTGCCTTTAGCTTCTCGCCCCCCTAACTGGGGAACTAAAATAAAACCTTTTGATGAAGAATGCATTCCTCCATTTACACCAATACAATTTGGAATAGAAACAGACAAGCCTTCTCAATGTAAAATTGATTTCTTAATTTTAGGAGGAGCTGGAGATGTAGATATTGAACCAAAAGGTTATGATGAAATGAGATATGATTTTGGAAATTCAAATTTATATGATTATAATCACACACAAACATTAAGCTTGCCAAGCCCAAGCACTATTAATAGAATTGGAGAATTAAATACAAATACAACAGGTGGATTAGAAATTAGAAATAATGGACAATATAGCTTATATGTAAGATGTAGAAGTGCAAATGGATATTATAATGCAGATCCTTATGCAATTAATTTCTGTGTTGAAGATGGCCCTGATTTAACACCTCCAATAATTGAAGAAACAAGTATTAGAGATGGACAGCCTGTGAATTTCAAAGTTGATAATTTAACAATAAGTGTATTTACTAACGAGCCTTCAAATTGCCGCTGGGCAAGAGACAATGATTTAAGTTTTGAAGAAATGACTAATAACTTAGTTTGTGCAAATAACCTTGAAGATATAAGAGCTAATAATTTTTATGAATGCAGAACAACTTTAACAGGAATTAAAGACAGGCAGGAAAATTTATTTTATTTCAGATGCGAAGATCAGCCTTATGAAGAAGCTAGCAAAAGAAATAGAATGCAGTCTGGAAAACAATTAAAAATTATAGGAACTCAAGAGCTAAATATAAAAGAAAATTCAGTTATTCCAAAACAAGGAGAAACACTAAGTGGTTCAACTAATACAGTAACTGTTCAATTAGGATTAGAAACTTTAAATGGATATAAAAATGGCGAGGCAACGTGTTTATACTCGCTAGATAATGAAACATTCATAAGATTTTTTGAAACAGGAACTCATTTACATAAACAAAAACAAGATTTAGTAGGTGGAAGCTATACTTATTATTATAAATGTATAGACTTAGGTGGAAATTTAGCAGAAACATCAACAAGCTTTGATGTTTTTATAGATAAACAAGCTCCAAGAGTAGTAAGGGTGCTAAATGATGCTAATAGGTTAAAAATTATTACAGATGAAGATGCTATATGCAGATATTCAAATGATGAAAACATTAAATGTAATTTTAATATTAATGAAGACCAAGGAACTCCAATGCAGTACATACAGTCAGATAATAAAAAAGAGCATCTAGCTTTATGGGATCTAACAAAAAATTATTATATTAAATGCATGGATTCTGGATCTTCTCAGCCAGCAACAACAGAATGTTCAATAATTGTTAGACCAGTTGAACTTGGAGAATAATTATTCTTTTATAAAGTGATGATCTATATAATCGAGAAGTTGTCTTCCTGAAAGTTTAACACTGCTTGGACCGTTTCTAATATAAAATTCTTCTTCTTTTTCTGATTTTAAAAAAACAGGCTTCTTGCTTGTTAGACAATCAATCTTTAAAACATGCCTGTCTTCAAAAGGATATAATTCAAAATTTATAAAAGGAAGAAACTCAGAGCCTATATAAGTTTTAAGCAAATTTGTAAAATGAAGACTTAAAGCATCATTGTCTTTGAATTTATCTCTTTCAAGGCCTTGAACTTTTCCAGAGTTATCAACTCCTATTAACAAAGTTCCCCCATTAGTATTAAGAAATGCAACAATACTCTTCATATTTCCATGTTCAATTCTATTATCTATTTCTAAAGTATGTAAATTAGTTCTTAAAGTACTTTTAAACTCAAGCCGCGTTCCTTCACCCTTAGAAATTAAATTTAGCATTTCTGTCGAAGATTCTTCTAAAGTGTTTCTTTGTCCAAATAATCTAGGGTTTTTCTCTATTTGCTTCATAATAAATCCAGAAACAATTTTTATTTTCCCATTTTTCATATAAGAATATCCAAATATTGAAACTAATAAAGCTCCAAGCATATTTACTGCTAAATCTTTCATTATATCTAAAGCAGATTTTTGAAGGGTAAACCCAAAAAAACTGTCTAAAGCAAATTCAATTACTTCCCAAACAGTTCCTATAGCTAATGTAAAAGAAAAAGTAAGAACTAAAATAATAAATGGATTTGCTCTTATTCTTTTATCTTTATATAGTGCAAATAAAACTGTAAATCCTAAAACCCCAAGAGCTATTGAAGCAATAAAATTAAGCAAAATATCCCACCACCAAAACTCAAAAAAAACTCCTCTAACATCTCCTAAAAATAAAATACCATAAATAAATGCTATAATTAAAATTTCATAAATAGCTGGAAATTCAAAACCAAATAATTCTTTTAATATTCTAGGTAGGAAAGTTATAAAAAAGCCCAATATTGAAAATATCATTACTAGATTTCTATTTTTATATAAAGATCCTAAAAAAGCTAACACTAAAAGAACACGTATAAAGTTTATTAGCGCAAATCTTATTCCTTTATCACTCTTTTGCATAAATTTTCTTAAATTAATAAGTATAAATAAATAATG
>ERZ1292623.998-Hain-H51-01um-R1-998-length-28292-cov-48_pt1 | contig 25396 bp, 30 predicted proteins | sample MGYA00564398_ERZ1292623 | MGnify/ENA primary metagenome ERZ1292623 (study PRJEB36523, sample SAMEA6512633) | groundwater metagenome | collected 2019-01-07 | study: AquaDiva: Metagenomics assemblies of 32 groundwater samples | reverse complement strand
GCGGCGGTGGCGGATGAAGAGTCGCTTGTACGCCATCTTTGCCACGCCGTTTTCATAGAAACCGGCTGTCGGGTTACCTTCTTTGTAAGCTCCCGTGCCGCCATCTCGGTAGTAATCATCAACAAACTGCTTCGTTAAGCCTGGCGTCGTTTTGAATTCTTCATCTACAATGCCGTTGTCACTTGTTCCCAAGATTTCAAACTGCTCGGGGTTGTACTTGTCGAGGAAACTGATGGGGACGCCCATCACGCCGTCATAGTCACTTGGTATCGCGTCGGTGAAAGGCACCTCGATGGCGTCGTAGTTCTCATACCGGTCGTAGGCGGCCTTTCCTTTGATCTCCTTGTGCTTGCTGAACTTTAGGTTGTCCGTCATGGTCATGAGTGGCAACCTCTCGTGGCGACGCCCGTGGTCGAGGTTTGTGAACCAACCTACGTTGCGAAACTTTACGAGCCCCGTGCTCTCGTCGTAGACGCCGTCCGCGAACTCCCGACTGGCGTGGGAAGGAATACTGAAATAGGCGTTCCCGTTAGCAAACCCTGACCCAAGCCATAGCTTCGTTTCTTTGATGAGTGGGAAGATCTCTTTGTAGGTGATGGCGTTCTTCGGTCCGATGATGACGAACTTCTTTGCGTACTCCATGAGCTGGGCGATGTACTGACGGAAGAGGGAGAAGGGCGGGTTGGTGACCACGATGTCCGCCTCTTTCAGCAGCGCGATGCACTCGGCACTGCGGAAATCGCCACCAGGGTACTTGTCGTCTCCCTTCAAGGCTCTTCGTGCGGCCTTGTTACGCTTGAGGAAGAGCCTCACGTCGTCGATGTTCGCCGCACAGTCTCCGTCCTCGTCTTTCACATGGTCGAGGATGACGGCGAGTGCCTTGGGCTTTTGTCGCTTGCCATTCCCCTCGTTGTATTCCGGGAACAAGGTTCCCTGTCCGGCGATGGGCGAGCCATCGTAGCTGGTGGTAATGAGCTTCCTGAGACTGAGCTTATTGAAGTTGGCAGCGAAATACTTGAGGAAGTTGCTCTCGAATGGATCGTCACAGTTGCAGTAGACGACCTTGCCGCGGAAAGTGTCGGGGTCGAACTCCCGGTAGGCTTCGACCTCTTTCTGGATGTCGATATACTGAGTGTAGAACTCGTCCTGTTTGGCCGCCTTTGCGGCGTGCATGCTTCGATTCAACGACTTGCTTGGCAACATGGTTGGTAGGGAAGAATTTTACCATTCCACCGGAGAAGAGTCAATCTACTTGCCATGCCCCACCAGTCTGACGTGTTGGGTTGGGGAAGTATATTATTACCTTTATCCCTGCGTCCCGCCAACCACGCCCGCGTGATCACGAGGGTGACTATTTGTGAGTTGGCTCTGACGACCAGCCACGGTCTGAATCTGCACCTGACCGTTAGGATAATGGACGTACACGTGAATCGGTTCGAGCTTAACCGACGTGGTTGCCACGCCGCGCATGGCGCCGCGCAGAAACCCCATCGGTGAATTCGTCGGGTAGGTGTCGGAGGCTACCCCGGTTGCCGTCATGTAGTTCATCGCCTGCTCAAATGACCGCAAGCCGAAGTGGGGATTATCAACACCGCGCATGACCGCGGCTCGCAGTGAAAAGGCGGGCGAGATCCGGCCGAACGTGCTGGGCATCCCCAGGGCAAGGCTGCCGACTCTACCTTCCCACCCCACCGCCAGTTCATGGTGAATGCCGAGCATTTCCTCCCCCAGGCCGAGACGCTGGTGCATGAACCGCATGCGGATCGCGTCACGATCGGCGGGATTGGCGCGGGCCATCAACCATTCCTCTTGACGGTCCAACCCCGACATCTGGGCCCCGACGTTGCGCAACCTGCCAACCTGCAGGGCGCGCACGTCGCCCGTCAACCCCGGTACCAGTCCGAGCGCACGCTGACCGAAGCGCAGTTGCATCGACTCCATCGTGAGCCCGGGTGACGGCGTGTACTCGGTGGCCGCCAGGTTGGCTTGCGTTGCTTGGGCCGACAGTTCGGCCACCTGGCTTCTCCAGTGGAGCGAATCAGGATGACGACGGAGGTTCGCTTGCGCAGCCGCGAGTTGCGACTGCAGACCGGACAGGCTCTCACCGGTCAGCGACAGGGCAGCCAGCGAGCCACTGCGGACAGTAGCAAGGTGGGCGTAGGTGCCAGCAACCCCAGCTTCACGCCCGAGATTGAGAACACGCGAGCGCTCCGCGTTCTCCCGAGCAGCCAGTAACTCGCCGTCACGCGTCGCGTGCAGTTTTCGTAACTCAGCATCGTATTGCTGGACGGTTATCCCCCGGTTCCTCTTCATTTCGCCGAGGTGACGTTCGTCTTCCTCGGCCTGCGCAAGGATGACCCCGACCCGTCGCCGCTGGGCCTCGTAGATTTCGCTTGTGCCGCCGAGCATTTCGCCCCTGGTAACGCCGTATTCGGTTTCCGCCCGGCCTGCGGCGATGGGGGCGAGTCGCAACTCGTGTTCCGTCGCCTCACGGCGTCGGGCGACACCGAACCGACGCTCGAACTGCATCTGAGCGCGCTGCGTTGGCGACAGGTAGCGAAAGCGCGGATCACTAACTGCCGCGCCGTACAGTGACTGTTCGGCGTCGAACGTTCCGAGCAGCCCGGCGTCTGTGCCAGCATCGGGCCCCACGCCCATGACGGACCTGGAAATGCCGATCAGTCCGTGGGTTTCCTCGAATTCGCGACCAAACTGGCCGCGGTAGACACCCAGCCGCTCGCCACGGAGTGCGGTCCCCCGCTGCATGAGTTGCAGGTACTCCTCACGCAAACCCGGAGTCAGGTCGTTCGGAGCGAGCTGGTTGATGATCCTCATTCGGGTCGCCGTGGCCGCTTCCTGCCGTCCGATCATGGCGGCCTGCTGTTCGCCATAGCCACGCGCCGCATAGGCCGAGCCTCCGGACAGGCCCACCAGACCAGCCATCCCCCCGAACACCCCGGCCGATAGTCCAGCGATGTCACCGACCTGACCGAGGGCCCGATACAGGTACGTACCGGCCATCTGTTCGGCGGTGAGGCGCGACCCGGACGGACGCATGAGTGCTGCGGCCTGCGAGTAGTCACCGTGGAGCGCGGGAAGGACGGCATACTGCTGCAACGCCTGTGGCGTGATAGCATTGCGGAGCATCTGGATGGCGAGCAAGGGATTCGCACCGACGGCAGAAGTAATGCCCTGTGCCGTGGCCGACATCACATCCGCGCGCTCACCATGGACGCCATAACTGCCCTGCACCAGATTGAGGATGTTGCGCGCCGCGCCGGGTTGCTGGCTGGCTACCATGGGCAGCGTTTCACCCGTCCACTGACTCCGAATGCTGTTCAGACGCAGTTGATGGGAGCGGTCGCTCTCGCCCGGATAGGGCGCAATAGAAGCCAAGTTCACGCCAGGCGTGTAGGAACCCACGCTTTGCATCCAGTACTGACCGAGTCCGGGAAAATTACGATCTCGAATCCAATCCGGCCCCACCCAGCGCCGCGACACCGACGTGGTCGTCGGCCCCAATCCCGCTTCCTCGGTCAGAATACCGGCAACGCGCCCGCGCTCGTGGAACTCCAGTTGTGCCGAATCTTCCTCAAACTTGCGCTGGCGGTACGATGAATATAGTCGGGATCCGGCAATGACCGCCATACTCAATGCGCCGAGCGGTCCGGCCTTCGGCATCTTGGAGGCGTACATCATCGCCGACGCGCCAAGGCCCAGTTGTCCGGCCGACTCGGCTACGCCCGCATAGGACTGCCCCATGCGTAGTGCATACTGCAACTCCATGATCTGCGCACGCTCCGGCGAGATGTAGTGACCGCCGGTAATGGATTGCGCCCCAGCATGGGACCAGAAGTTGGCAGGTGTGTCGAGCAAGTTGGCACCGGTTTGCAACATCCGATTCGCAAAGTAGACCCCTCCCAATCCCTGTGCAAAGCGTTGCCAGAACGAAGCGCCTTGAGGTTGCTGCGACGGGAACATGCTCTCAAGCAACTGTTGGGCTGCTGCTTGCTGGGCGGTGGTTCTGCCGCCGGTACCAACCGCGGCAACTGAACTGGCCGTACCAACCGGCAGGACGCCGGTGGCGGTCGTGGTCGCGACGCCCGCACCACCCAGCATATTCACAACCTGGCCGGTGACGTTGACCACCTGTGCGTTGATGGCAACGGACGGCGTGGTGATGGTGCTGCTCACCATCGGCGGGGCCACCATGTTGTTGCCGGATCGCCCGATCGTTGTCGTGGTGCCACCGTTCAACGGTTGTGCGGTGAGGACGGGAACACGACCATTTTGCGACTGCGACTCCCACGCCTCTGCGGCGGTCATGCGATTGAAGCCACCGGTACCCTGGAAGGAACCGGTGATTTTCGCGTAAACCTGGGCCACGCGCCGCTCAAGCTCGTCAAGCCCTTCGGCGGTAAAACGAAGCGCTACGTTTTCGTCAGGCATATCAAAATTGTAACGGTCAGCGGGACTTGCTGGCTTTCCGCGCCGGTTGCGATGGGGGCGTCGATGGCTGTACCAACCGGTAGACTTTTATCCGATCAAACCTTCCGACCTCCATGCGTCCATCGCGGACCATGCAGTAAATGTGCTCGCGCGTTGCACAGTTTGACAGGCCCATGGCCTCTCCCCACAGGATCCGGGACAACCACTTGCGACCCGAGCGAACCTCGTCGGCGGTCAACGCGACCTCCTCGCGGGGAATTCGAGCTTCACGTTCAACCGTGAATTCGTTGCGTAGTGCTTCCCAAAGGTCGCTCCCGTCCAGCACAGGTTTAAGCAATGTCAACCACCTTCGTAACCGGAATGGGATAGATCACTTGTCTCACTTCCGGGTACTCCTCATCGCCGAAGATCACGTCGATGAAGCCGATTTTGGGGCGCATGCGATAGAACGCTTTCTTCACGGCATAGCGGGTCTGGAGTTGCCAGCAGGGTGTGAAGATCGCCGTGCGTCCGTACATCTGCACGATGCCCGGAAAGTGTGTGTGGGCGCGGACGATCACATCGGCCTGCGGCACCTCATTCATCGCGGAGGCCAGCATGGAGGCAACCAAGGTCTTTTCCATCGCGGTCGCCCGGTAGATCACGCCCCCCGCGTCCGGATGATGCGCGATATTGACGACACGATCGCGAATGCGCAGGTCAAGGACTGGCCCGCTGCGCGATCCGTCTGGGAACTTGATGGCCTTTAATTCGTTGACAATCCCGAGCCAGTACCTCTCATGGTACTGCGTTCCTTTGACCATGTACCACTGCGGACATTGTTGGACGAGCGGCCTCATGACTTCGATCGCCGCCGCCTGTTGTACCTCCGGGTCTGCGGTTTTCACTCCGACACCGCGGTCCTTGGGCGCCATGCCATCGACAATGTCACCGGCATGAATCAACAGGTCGGGTGCGGGGTACTGGTCGATCATGTGTCGCCAGCACTCCCATAGCCACCGATTCACCTTGTTTTGCGCATACATCTCGCCCTCGTATTCGAAGTCGGGCGGCCAGAGGCCGAGATGGTTGCCGCAGTGCGTGTCACTGACAATCCTGAGTCGAAATGGGGCCTTCGCCTTGCTCATACCCTTGCCAATCCTTTCGCCAGACGCTGAACGACGGTTTCTCGCAAGTGTTCATACGTGGTGTGAAGTTCTGCCCGTGCTGCGCGGTTTCGTGGATACAATTGACGAGCAAGCAGGGTAAAGCGAATGTCGATGTCTGCCAGGAGGCAGTGCGCCACCTCGTGGATTACCGTATCGCGAGCACTCCGTGCGTTACGAATGCGGCGCGTATCGATGGTGATGATCGCATGCTTTTCGTCCAGGTAGTATCCGCACGAGCCGACGTTCGGTCTGCCGTCGCCTTCCCCGGCATTGCCAACGCGTATGTCGAGCGTCCAGTCGTCCAGTCCGAGTAACTGCCGGGCTTCGTCAGCCCATGCGACGAGACGACGATGTGCAATGCGCATGTGGGTTTCACGCCTCGCTTTCGTCCAGGAGCGTCAGGAATCCCAGCGCTACGATGCGCGGCAACGCATAGAAGTCGTTGCCAGGCAGTCCCAAACCAGCGCGGTGATTCAAGAAAACCTCGACCGCGGAGTCCTTGCGGACCATGTCGTCAATGAGTTCCCATGGGAGTTTGGTGGTCTGTTGATTACGGATCGCTGCTGCCGCGCTCTGCCAGAAAGAGCAGGGTCGCCGCGTCGGGTTCGTTCAGTGCGTGGAACTCGCGTGCCAGCGCGGTGAACACCTGACGGGCTAAACCCATCAACTCCTCTGCTTTGGGGTCGACTGCACACTGACGGATCAGGGCGTTGAGTCGCAGGTCCACGTTGACCGCCACTTCGCCGGTTTCGGCGTTGTGCTCCTTGGCCTCGCGGTCTGCCGCGATGTAAGTGCCCTGCGTCGCCTCCCGCAACACAAAGTGGCGTGGTTCGCTGCGCGACAGACCCTGTTTGCGCACCCATTCCTGCGCATCGGCATTGTAGGCAGCCGCCTCGGCATCGAGTTTCCACCCGCGACGCTTATCCTCACTTGGTTCGTCTGCCCCGCGCTGGTCTGCAAGACGCGCAGCCGCGCGCAAGCGGGCGATGGAGGCCTCGGTCGGCAATACGCAGACCTGCCCTTCCGGGCCGGTCACGACATCCAGGACGATCGTGAACTGCCTCGTCATTTGTTCTTCTCTCCTGATCGAACCCGTTTCTCTATGCGAACGAGAAGGGGGCCTGTCCGGTGGCACCACCACGACAGATGGCGCTGAAGTCACGGGACTGGCGATTCGAGGGCGACATGCCGCGTGCATCCCGACCCTGCCAGATCGGATTGGGACAGGTCAGTGTCATCGCCGAGCCACTGGGTGGCGTGATCACGGCGGCCACCGACGTACCGTCGCTGGGCGGACTCGCGTTGGACTGCAGAGAGCACGAGAGACGACCGGTCAACCGGCCGAAGTTGATTTCCGTCGGCTTGACGCCACCCGTGGCCGTCACCAGGTTGGCGGTGTCCCCCATTTCCGGGTTCGGCGTGCACCCATTGTCGCCGCTGAACGACCACGAGAGCGGACTCGTCAGACCAGTGAAGTTGACGTGCTGGCTACGCGCCGGGTTCTCGCGGAAGGTGTCGAGCAGCGCCGCCGACGGATCAGCGTAGGCAGCAATATCAAGGCCCATGAAGCGCATGCGACAGTTGACCCACGCCCCCTTGCCCTGCACCATCAGATCGACACTGCAGCCCTTTACACTACTGGCCTTGAGACCCGCAACGCCGTCCCAAAACGCGATGCCGCCGTCCGGTATGACCGCCAGGTCTTCCACACCCACGGCTCCCGTCAGGGTCACGAAAAACGCATTCAGGTTGGCGGCGTTGAACCAGGTCGAGCATACCGCTGCGTTGAACTCGATGACCGGAATTTCCAGCCCGGCGACGAAGTTGACCTCATAGGCGGTGTTGCTGATGGCGTCCTGGGTCTCGTAGCCCTCGGGGCGCATCAGGATGCGCGGATTCGGCAGAACCGGGATGCGAATCGGTGTAATGTTGTCTGGTTTGAGGACCAGAATGCTCCGGTATGGATGAACGATTCCAGACAATTGGCGTCACGCTCCTGAAATGCAACGAGCCGCCTTTAGTCCCCCCCCGGGGGGGAGCAAAGCGGCTCGTTGGCCTGAAATGGGTTTGCTGTAGATTGTGGAAACAGTATGCCGCGTTTAAGTGATTGTCCGCTCGACCTTGCCGTTGATGCGGAATACCCCGGCGGTTCCGCTGCTGGCATTGATAGCGACGGTTGTTACGTCCCAGCACCGCTTGCCGCTGCCGTTGGTGGCGTTGACCTTGGTGGTGGCCGTCGGATCTACCCCCGCGAAGGTCGCTGTCCAAATCTGACCGGTGGTGCCATCGGTGGCCTTGCCGGTGATGGTCAGCACGGGTGCCACCGTCCCGCCGGTGATGTTCGTCGTAACCTCGGCCTCCAGATTGAGCCCAGCGTATTTGTCGGTGTTGACCGCAGCGCTGTCGGCGAACCCCGCGCCCCCCAACGTGAAGGTCCCCATCCCCGTCCCAGTGTTGATGGCCGGGCTGAATACATTGGCCTGGCCGTCCTTGCCGTCGACCTTGAAATCAAAGGGCCAGGTGGTCAACCCACCGACGACCATGAACAGGTCGGCAAAATCGGGTGACACCATGCAGGTAAATGGCGACGGAATCTGCGGAGCACCGGCGATCACGGTATCCGGCGTGACATCGGTGTACGTCGTCGTCGTGTTGTCGTTGATGGTCTTGACCAGACGCTCGGTACCGGCAGCGCCACCGGCTGCCGTCCGCCAAATCCTGCGACCGGTTGTGCCGCTTGGCCCGAGTGGAATGCTGCTGAGAGCCACCGAACCATCGCCCGACCCGAGTACGACACTCGCCTCACTGCTGCCGATGCCGGTCTCTGTTGCGGCAACCGTTCCGGATCCGTCCGCGTAGAACGTGAGGGCATAACGATAGGTGGAACTGGCGGTCAACCCGCCACCACCGGCCGCTGGTGTTAATGTCGCGGCCCCGGTGGGAGCCGCCAGCCCGGGTGCGAAAACATTGAAATGCTTCGCGAACTTATTGACGCCGTCGATAGCATTCATGTACAGACCGCTGGCCGCGTCACGCACGTGACTGGCGATCTGATTGATCGGATTCTGCAACAGTGTTTCCGCGATCTCGTCCGCACTGGCGCTGTTGCGTAGGGTCTGGGCCGACTCGAGGAGGTCGATCAAAGCATCAGGGTCTCCAACCGCGGCGACCACCACCAGGTAGTCGTCGGCCTTGTCGCTGAACAGTCCGGTGCCCGGATAATTGCCGATGCCCGTCTTGGACTGCGCATAAGCGGCACCCAGTTTGTCCGTCAACGAAAGGAGGTCGGCGCGCGCGATCATGGCAAATCCCTTTCCAGCAGACCGTTGACGCGGAATTTACCGGCCGTTCCGCTACTGCCATTCAGGCTGATCGCGTTGATGGCAATGCACCGACGGTGATTCGTGTTAGTCGCCCCCATGACCGTGCCCAGCGCCGGGTTAGAGGCGTCGAACGTCGCTGTCCAGGTGGATGAATTGCCATCGGTATCGGTACCAGTAATCGTCACTACGGGGGCGACCGATCCACCGGTAACCGCGGCGACGACCTCGACCTCCAACTCAACACCCGCATACTTGGTGGTGTCAACGGCGTCTCCATCCGTGTAACCAATGAGTCCGCCGATGGTGTAGGTTCCCATCCCATCGCCCGTCGTGGTCCCACGCGTTCCGATGGCCGGGCTCATCACAACGCCCCGCCCAGCCTTCCCGATTGCCGCAGACAACGCCGCGCCCAAGACCAGCGTGTACAGGTCTGCAAATGTCGGGTGCACCAGGGCCCCGAAGGGCAGCGGGTACAACGGTGAGAACTCAATGTCCGTATCGGACGCTGCATCGGTGTACGTCAAGGTCGTGTTGTCGGCGACTTTCGCCACGAGTCGCATGGTCCCCGGCGTTCCATCGGCGCCCGAACGCCAGATTCTCCGCCCCTTCGTTCCCGACGGTCCAACCGGCAAGGCCGACAACGCAACGACGTTCTGTCCGCCAGTGAGTGTCACGGCGACCTCGCTGGAACCGATGCCCGACTCGTCCTCGTCGCGGTAGAACGTAATGGCATATCGATAGGTGCCCAGCAAGGCCAGACCGCCCCCCGTGGCGGCCGGGGTTAGGGTCGGTGCCGCTATCGGGGCTGACAACCCCGCATTGAACGTATTGAAATGGACCAAGGCCGCATCGAGATCGTCAATGTCTTTCATGACCAAAGCACTGGAACGGGTGGCGAAATGATCGTTCAACGCCTGCAAGCAAGGCTTCAACAGCAATGCCGCCAGCGCGTCAGCACTGGCCGATGTGCCCAGTATGCGTGCGCTGGGGAGCAGGGCAGTCAACGCCGTGGAATCACCCACGCGGGCCGCCAGGTTCAGATAGTCGCGCGCCAAATCCGATACCTTCGCGGTACGCGGAAAGTTGGCGGGATCGGTCTTGAGCTTGCTGTAGGCGGCGGCGAGCACGTCAGTGAGACCCTCCAGCCGTTCGCGTGAAAGCATGGGGCGTCATTCGGCTACGGCGCGTCTGGCGTCGCGCCCTCCCGGTTGGTTGTGGTTGGCGGCGGCGGCGACGGGACAGCAGCCGCAAGCCGTTCGCGATGTTGTGGGCTGAACAGCAACGGATCGCCAGACTGTTCCGCAACCTCTTGGGCGAACGTTGTTGCCAGGGGACACTGCAGGCCATTCCCCTTGCACCCACCAGAGCCACAACACGCCAGAACGGCGGCCTTCAACTCGGTGACGACACTGTGCATTGATGCTCCTGATGCCCCTAAACGCAAAGAGCCGCTCCGGTCACCCCATCAGGATGAAACCAAGCGGCTCGATGGCCTTGCGGGCGTATGTGATTGTACGGGCTTTACTCTTCGGGCTGCTTCCTGCCCAACAGCCAGTCTAACGCAGCGCGCAGGATGCTGGCTCGCCCAGTTGCCGAGACGGTCAGGGGACGCGCAGCCAAACCGGGATGTTGGACGGCACGTCGGAACACAGATGCACCACTGCCATCCAGGAAATGCAGGGCACGGGCATTGCGCGCTCTGATCACATAGGGGCCAGTCCCCCGCTGATGAAACTTGGCATAGGGGATCACGCTGTCTCGAACGCCGAACTCGGCATGATCCCGCGCAATCTCGGTCAGGTTGCCAGTCACGTTCATGATCGACGCAGCGTCGCGGTAAGCCCCGGTCCGAATCAAAATGTTGGATGGACCGAAGTTGCCGTTTTGCATTAGGCGACCGGGAATGCGTCCGGAACGTGAAACTCGTGGTAATCGCATCGCCGTCTTTTGGGCGATGGTGGATGGCGCCAGTGGTTTCCAGCCCGGCCCACCCGACTCGAAGTTGCGACGGAAGTCAGCGCGCACGATCCGCCCGACGGACAACCAGAGTGCCCGACGTTGTTCGGCCCACTGCTTCAGCAGGCGTTCGATCGTCCCCGCGGTCGTCACGGAGAACAGACCGGATGGATGACGATGTTCAGGCACGACGATTACACCTCACGATGCCCCACCAGGTGACCGCCACGACAAAGGCAATCAACGACATGGCGAGAATGTAGGGGTCGGTGTTGATCAGGTCAAAGACGAGCATTTACTGCCCTCCCCCTCCCCATTCGCCATGCCACGAGAACTGGAACGAGGCGATGAATCGCTGTCCATCATACACGTCGCCGATCTGCAACTGCGTGGGGCTGACACCCTGTATGCCACTGATGACGAGACCACTGCTCAACGTGATGGTCTCGTAAGCCTGCTGGCCCAAGATCAAGTGGGCCGCGCGACCGGCGGCACTGATGAGTTCGATCTCCAGTGTAGGACTTTCGTGAATGAAGTACCCTTGGACGAGGAACGACAGTTGGTCCAACCGGTAGAATGGAGCCGCGTAATACTCCTCACTCAGCGCCCCCGGATTGACCGCAATGTGCAAACCCTTTTCGTTCCGAAAGGCACCGCCGAAGGCGACGGGGCCGAGCGTGGCCGACGCATAGACGGACCGCATCGCCTTCTCGATTCCCTTGCGGTTATCCACCAGGACGGACGCGAGCTTCTTCCCGACCTCGTTGATGTCGATGTCATCGGTGTTCAGCCGGATCCACACTGCTTCCGCCGCGGAATCGCCCTGTACGTCCGTGGCAATGATGTACCAGAGTTCGCGGGCTTCTGCCGCCGTGTTCTTCGCCGTCACCCGGTAGGTCGTCCCACTCTGCAGTACGAAGGCAGCCGCTGCGGTTGTAACTGCCGAGGGAATCCTGCCAATCTTGAACGCCGGGCTGGCACCCAAAGTCCGGTCCAGCGTGACATCGCACTTGATGCCGTCCTTGACGTTGACGATCGCGGTAATGACGGGGGCGGCCATGCTACGTCTCGCCCCCGATCAGGCACAGTGAATTCTCCATGTACGACGTGATAATCTGTGTTGCCTCGTGGGCTCCGTGGGCCACGCAGACGGCGTACCCCTGTCGCGTCAATTGATCGAACCACCATTCCTGATTTGGCGCCAGACGGCTACCGGTCTCGCGCTTCAACTCGATGAACAAACCGAAGAAACCCGACCGACACACGGGCAGGAAGAGGTCCGGAATGCCCGAACGCCCCCCCTCGCGCTTTATCATCACAGCCGTGACAATGCCTCGCTTTCCCCCGTTCGGGATGGCGAACAACAGCCTCAATTCAGGCCAGCGACTCTCATTCAGCGCCGCCCACCCAATCAGGGCGACCTGCTCAGCGTGTTCGGATGGTGAAGCGGTGCGCCTCATCGCGTCATCTGCTTCCACTCGTTGAACACGTCCCCGCAATCGACCGCCTCGTCAATGGGCAATACGCCACACTGGTTGCCGAGCAGAACGCCGTGCTTCCACGCCAGTGCCGCGGCAAACCCGGTGGCACGCTGCATGGCGGTCAGGCCATCAGCGGGAGGGATAATGCATACCACGTGTAGCGTGCACGCATTCTCGTCCACACAACAACCCGCAAGCACAACGATGTCCCTGCCGGTTACCGGAAGCGAGGAGATAAATCTTTGGCGCGCCGGTTCTGATTCCAGCAAGCCCGCATCGAGAACGGCTTTCATTAAGTGAAAGTGCCCCCTGTAACGCAGGGTACCATAGGAAAGAATGGGAACCGGTAGGCGATGCACGAGGGTGGAGAGTCCACCGCGTGTTGTGGCCCGCTCTAACCCCGTGACGTGCCAGGTCTCGTTCCGAATGACGCCGTGAAAATCCGCGATATCGCTCAGCGCGGGCACGTTGATCACCTCATTCCCGAAGCGCGCCTCGGCGGTGCCCGAATACTCGGCGACGAGCCCCTCGACATTCCACGTGCATTCGTACATCCACGGAGGAGATGGAGTCTGCGGCAGCCCTCCACAGGAAATTCCTATCGCACGGGGCTTCGCGAATGACCCAAACAGCATTCTCGCCAGCACCTGTGACATACCCGGGGCCAGTCCGCAGTCGGGCAAGCAAATCGACCCGTGTTGCTGCGCTTTCCCGTTCTGTTCCCACTGCGACGAGTCCGCATTCAGGTCAACCCAATGACTGTGCGCCTCAATCGCGGTCTCCATCCACCCGATATTGTCCGCGGGCCCGAGAGTGGAGAAGACGGTGGTCCCACGATGCAACTTGGGCGATGCCTGTGCATCGCAGGCCGCATAGATAAGTGGCGACTGCTGCGCGTCTCGCTCCAGATTCGTCATCGCCTCTACGTCGCGATCCCACACGCGCACGCGCAGTACGCCCAGCTTGCGCAATCCAGCCGCAATGCCGCGCGCCATGCGCCCACAACCGATGATGAGGAAGTCGTTGTAAGTTGTCACGACCGGAACCGATCCCTTTCGCGCCACACCATGGGAACGCTCTGCGGTAACTTCACGCTGCCCACAGCCCGCCGACGCCGCGCATTGGCCCCCAGGACTTTGTACGTCGGCGAGGCATAGAACTCCACGGTGTAGATCGCCCCAGCCGCTGGCTCGTTGCCGCCCGGTGACCACGACACGCTATCTGCCGTGAGCACGAAATCCGTGGTCGCCACGTAAGTGCGAACAGCATCCTGAATGGTGCCCAGGCGGGTCACATAGGGGCGGCGGAGCGCATCCAATCCGCCCGCGGTCGTCCCGCGCATCACCGGCTGCTCATCTTTGAACTCCCTCCCCGAGTTGGTGAGCACGATGAAGTCGTTTTCCTCCAATTCGAGGTCGCCGGGCATGAACTGCACCACGATGTCCCCGACGTTCAACACGCCCTGTCGGACATACTGGTGGTTGGGTCCCACGTCCTGCCCCCACAGCGCCTTGTTGGTCAGGGTCTGCTCGGCCTCCAGGAACCCGGTGCCACCGCAAGCGGAGTGTGTGGGGTCATGCGCCATGGTATCGGGGTTGGTGCAATAGCACAGACGGCGCTTGAACAAGCGGAATTCCGCGCGTTCACCGCGTGCGTCCATAACCTGTTGAAACAGTGCGGGATCGATGTCCAGGTCGGCCATCAGATCACAAACCCCTGAAACGGCCCCTCAATGCGATTCCACCGCTGAATGATGTCGATCGCCCGCTGCTCATATCCCCCGGCCTCCTGTTGAAACCGTGCCGATGGAAACGACTGTGATAATCCGTCGCCCCCCAGCGCGCCACCTCCGGGCATGACGCCACGCTCGACCTTGCGCAGTATGTCGGATGTCGCGAGGTACCTCACGGCCTTGAGCAACTCGGTGGAATCGAAGTCCGGTTGCCCCTTGGTAGTGTCGGTGTCGAGCGGATCGTGAATCCACGCGTCGAACGTCTTGGGCAGGAAGCCGGCGGTGTAGTCGATCGTCATGACGTTGGGAACGTGACCGCGTTGGAATGCCGCGGCAATCAGGGGGACCGTGAACACGGCGGACAACAACGTTACGCTGCTGGAGCCGGTCAGGGGTATCAGGTGCAATTTGCCCATGCGGGCATCGATCACCTGCCATTCTACGGGCCACGTGATGACCGCAGACTTGTCGGGATACCGGACTGCTGTCCGCTCGACCGAGATCACCGGTCGCTTGCGCAGCGTCGTCTCGGCAAAGCCACCCAGGAATGCATCCCGATTGAAATCGTAGGCATCTTCGACGATGTCGTAGTTGGTGCCGCGCACCAACCCGTTGTCGAGCGGACGCGACTTGATGACCTGCTGAATCAGATAGGTGCGTGCATCCTGTTCGATGCGCGACATGGCCTCTTGAATTGCCCGCAGGACTACACCCTCAAAATTCGCCTTGTAGATTTTGGTGGCGTCGGCATGGGATGCGATCTTCGATCCACCGAATCCGCGCGACAAGGTCTTGCTATTGGAGGCACCAGTGGCAGTGACCTGCATGTACTCGCGGTCAACGCGAATCACGTCCTCCACGTCCAGCGCATAGGCAATGGTCACCGTGATCGGATTGGTGGTGTTGTTGAGCCCGGACGACGTTACCGCGGTATCGACATCGGTGTGCACCTTGTCGAAGTACGGCTTGGTCATCGAGTTCTGAGTCAACTCATACAGTACGGAGCGCGGCGTGATGACGACCGGACGGCTCATGGGTCACCGTCCGGCTCGCTGTTGCGCCTGCAGCATGAAATCGTCGATGCCGTCGCGCAGCAGCTTCAATGAGTCCAGGTATAGCTCCAGCACGTCGTGGAACGCAACGTGGGCCTTCTCCAACACATCGGGAGGAATGTTCTCGAAGACGAAAACGCACTTGGATGGTCGTTGTTCATCCTGTTGCAGCCTGGGGCGCCACCGAGTCACTCCGGCGGTTTTGATCATGGACGCCAGCAGGGCAGCGAAATGCAGGTTGCGTGTGGAATAGTTCACGCCAAGTCCCCGGGCAGATTCGTAGTCAGTTGCGCCAACACTCCCATGGTCGGATGCGCATCCACCAGGGACAGATTCGGCCCACTGCCGGTGGGCACCACCCTCGTGGCCGAATCATCCAGAATGGAGTCGGGGTAGACGGCCACCATGGCCTCCGCGGTCTTCATCCCACACGTCCCCCAACCGTCGGGACCGAAGTTGATGATGCAGTTGTTGGGAGCGCGCACCGGCTCGTTGGTGAACCGTGGCCTGTTGACTCCGGTCTCAAGGGGACCGTCCGGAATGAACAGCCGCACCGGAGTACCCGTGTCTTCCAGAAGCTCGGCCTCGCCCCCTCCAGGACCGCCGTCCGTGCGTGCGCGGAATGCATTGATGCGCTCCGCGTCGTCGCCGTTGACCAGGGAGAAGGACAGGCACTGCAGCAGGGCTACCGCGACGGCAATTGGAGTCTCGGCAATCCCCTGCGTATCGAAGGTTGCAGGACCAGCGATCGTATTTGTGGTCTGCCCGCGCAGGTCGGTCACAACAACAGGGTTGCGCCCCTCGCGCACCACCGGGGTATGGCGAATCAGAACGATCTCTGCTGACATGTGATGTCCTTTCGTTGACCGGAGGGAGGCGATGACCGACACCACCGCCTCCCTCCAATTGTGAAGGTTTATGCGAACGTGATTGCCGGGCTGGAGAACACCTGCCCCTGCGTCTCGATGTTGAGGTAGAACGTCGGGGTGCCGGTGTCAGTGACGTTGAGATCGAACTTCCCGGCCGCCGTCGTGATGATGTTGACCTCTTTGTTCGCCTGCGGAGACGAAATGACCGTCCCATCGGTGCCGACGGCGACGCCGCCGGTCGGCGCCGTGGTGACCACGACCGCCCCGGCCGTCGCGGACAGCCAGGCGTAGACCTTTCGCTTCGTTGCGACCGCCGAACCGTTCAGGTCCTTGACGACGACGGCGACGTTGATGACGTTCGCCGCCTCGGCGCCGACGGTGAACGCTGGCGTGCCGTCCACCGCATTGACCATGTCGTCAACCTGCGTGCCCAGCTTCTTCGTGATCAGACTGGCCGCCGGGCCCATGGCGTTCAGCCGATCCTTGTCCTTCTTGGGAATGCCCATGTGGCTCCTCCGGGTATTGGTGGGGGTGACGGGAGGTCCATCCCGTCACCCACTCACCGCGTCAGCTACGGCGTCAACTCGCCGACGTTCTCGATGACGAGGCAGAACTGCGGCTTCAGCAGTTGCGGAGTGCCCGCGAAGAGCCATCCGCCGTTGAGCGCCAGCAGGTCGCGCGGCAGGTCGATCGGGGTCAGCGGGAATGCCACACGCATCATCACGTCGTTGGCGTTGGGGGCCGCTGCGTTCGGACGCGCCGCCAGCGCCACCACCCGGTTGGTGCCCGGGTAGAACTCACCATCGTCGTTGAAGGTCACGGTGCCGCCCGATGCAACGCCGTCGGCGCTGATCGTGCCCAGGAACTTGCGGTTGGTCGCCGAGGTGCCGCGGTACACGCGGAACATCACGGTGTTGGCATCGCCATTGGTGATGACGAGACGCGCAAGCTGCGTGGTGCCGTTGACGGTCACGCTGACATCGCCCGCCCGCAGGTCACTGCGGCCCTTCAGTCCGACGGCCTCGACCGAGTAGAAATAGGTCCCGGACGCGAGGTAGGTCGACCACACATTGGAGGCGGCGGCGGTCTGCGCCGTGACCGCTACCGTGGTGGGCTTGGTCGGCGCGCCGGTCTCGGCGGTGGACAGTTCCAGCATGAGGGAACCCATGCCGAGCCAGTAGTCGCGCTTGAACGACGCCCTCTGCGGGTCTCCGCCGAACTGCTCGACCAGGTAAGCGTCGAGCGGGTTGCCCAGGGTCAGCATTTGACCGGGCGCCGTGCGGTTCGTCGGAATCATCTGCTGCTTGAGCGAGGACAAAACGCGGGCGGGCCACCACATCTGGTTCCAGTTGCCGCTGCCGTTGTCGAACAGCATCTGTTGAACAACCGGGATGTGGTCGGGGGTCATCGCGTTGCCCGCCAGGTTGTAGCGGGTCGGACGCGCCGTGCTCGACGCATCGCGAATCTGCTTGATCACGCCGTCCCACTCGTTCACGTTCTTGGACGAATCGCCGTGCCACGCATGGAAGTTCAGGTGCTGGTACAGCATTTCCAGCCGTGCCTGCATCGAGAGCCGATGCGCGTTGCCGGTCATCGGGTCCACGTTGAGACCCAGCGTGCGCAGGGCGTTGACGGACATGTTGGTCGTGTAGCGCCCGCCGTACCACTTCACCTTCAGGGTCTCGCGCTTGAGCGTCGGATCAACCGCATCGATGCCGCCCGTCACGTTGTTGAGCGACAGGAATCCGCCGCCGATCGAACCACCCAGCGCGGTCAGCGCCGTGCGCTCGGCCACGTCGTTGTACAGCGGAACCTTCGGCAGGTTGCGGAAGAAAACCGCGTACTCATCGGCGTTGAGGTCCACGTTCTGGACCATTGCAATGATGTCCTGCATTTTCAGGGCGTCGCCACCAGAAGTGCTCTGGACAGGGATGGCGCCCGTGGCCTGCAGGGACTTCTCGATCATCGAACGCACGTAGGCATCGGCCAGTGCGTCCGTCACCTCGCTCGTGCCGTAGGGCCCGATCGACTTTTTGATCTCGGTCTTCAGCCCTTCCTCGAACTCCGGAAAACTGAGGTACATGATTCCAGCCTCGCTGGGGGCACAAATCGACAATGCGATCAGCGCCACGATTTTGCTCATGCTCATGCTCAGTTTCTCCTCTGCTCGTGATCGGAAACGGACTGGGGGTCTAACCAGTGAATCCGTACTCCTTGGCGATCGTGACGACCTCGTCGAACCGTTCCTTCGTCAGAAGATTCAACTCGGCCATGTCGAGCGACTGCACACGCGCGTCGCCCCCCTCTTTCGCGGCGGCCAGGCTCTTGACCAACTGCACGAAGGTCAGACCGGACCTGTCGGCGAACACCGGATGTCCCACGATCGCCTCGGTGCCAGCGATACCGGGCGAGCGAATTGCGTCACCGGTCGCGCTCTTTACCAGCGCAGCCGCCGTGCCCGCAGGGGACTGACGAATGCCATCGATGAAGGTCACGGTCTCACCGACCGATTTCTGGAGGTCGGAAACCGATTGCTGCAATGTCACGGCCCAATCGGGCGGCGCCAGCGACTTGGTCGCATCGTGGACGACGTTCTTCTGCAGTTCGTCCACGCGCTCACTCAGTGTGTTGAGCGCCTTGGTGAATGCATCGATCACCGGACCCATGTCCGTCGGATCGATCAGTTCGTCGAGTTCGTCCTCGAGGGACTTGGTCACAGGGTCATCACACGTGCACTCGGCGTACTCGCGTCCACAACCGGGGCACTCATCGTCGTCGGAATTTTTCTGGTGGCCCTTGAACAGTTCGGTGAGTTTCCCGGCCGCGCCGGTGATCCGTTCGAGCAACGACTTGCGAACGGCCTCGTCGGGAAGGGCCTCAATGTCCGTGGTGAGGTCTTCGATGCTCTTCACCACATCTTCGGGCGTTGGCGCGGGCTCGCCTTCCTGCGGTGCGCCGCAGTCGGGACAGAACTTCACCGACTTCACCAGATCGACTTCACACACAGCACACTTGAGCATTGGTTCGTCCGCTCCTGTTTTTTCACACTTCCCTCAAAACGCAAAAGAGCCGCTCCGGTCACCCCATCAGGGTGAAACCAAGCGGCTCGATGGCCTTGCGGGCGTATGAATTGTACTTCTGGTTGTGGGTGCGAACACCCACGATTCAGAACGAATTACGACACGCTGTTCATTCTGTCGCACAATTGCGACAATCGGGAAAGGGCCTTTGTGTACATCACGCCCCAAAGTTCCTTGGGCATGCGTCGGTCCGCCGCCTCGATGCGACGACGATGGTGCTCGAACACATCATCCCCGGCGTGAGCGCGCACCCCGGCCTTGAAGTGGCGCTGAGCGCCAACTTTTTGCTCCAGAGTCAACGTTCGTCCATGGGTGTGTTTCACCGCAGCCACATGAATCAACCTGTCGGGATCGAGAATACCCGTCGCTTCCGCAAGGTGCTTTCCATACCGGGCGCCAGCCCGGTATGACGGGTGTTTCTTGTCGATCGATACTACCGACTCGGCGACAGACTTGAACTGACGCTCGTACTGCTTCTCACTTTCCAGCGCTGCCGCGCCCTCCGCGCCACACTTCTCGCAGTGCATCGTCTTCCCGCGCGGGTAATAGAACGCATGATCGCCCGCCTTGATCGGTTGCTTGCAACCGTGACAACTGCCCGCATACTTAGCTCGAATCCAGCGAGGATCGCCGGAGTAGCTGCCGCCGGGATAGCCCTTGGCGACAGACTTGGCGGTCGCGTGAGGGATGTGATCCACTGCATCAGGCATGCGCCGCGTGTGATGTCCCGCTGCGCGCCAGTGTGCATGGGCAGCGCCGGCGTGCGAGGAATGATCGCGGGCAAACTGACGAAGGGCATCCTTGTGGTGACCCGCGTACTCTTCGCGACCAACACCAGACACTCGATAGTCCAGTGGCGTGCGCTGTTTTCCGAATGTCTCGCGGTGCGCTTGGTCGGCGGTTTCGCCCCATTTGCGCTGTGCGTCATGAGCGGCACGAATGTGGGTCGCGGCTGCGTCTCGATGATCGTCTTTTGACCAACACGGCAAGCGTTGACGCAGGAGCCTACCGCCCACGTCGGAGTCCATTAGGGGGGAGACCTTTACGTTCCACTTCGGCTGGCGCACGTGCTCGGTGTAAACCGAATCGCCGTGGTGCGGGATGTCCTTGCCGGACCTGGTCTGACCGATGGATGTCGCAGACGACTTGGATATCGCGTGGGGCTTGTCTACGTCCCACTCGTGCAAAGTTTCGCTGCGTGGGTGGCGCGCCGCGACATAAGTGGCGGGTGCCGTCTTGCTGGCTGCATCCTTCCAGCCCTCTTTTGCGAGCAGGGAACGAATCTGCTTAGCCGTCTTCTCCGGTTCGTGCGAGTGCAAGACGTGGTGCGCATGATCGCCTTCGAGCGAACCATACGACGAAAACAGCGTTGCCCCGACCGCCCGCGCCACGCGCGCCCCGGTTTTGTGCGCATTCATTCGGTGAATTGAAGTGCCGGTCATGCTCTTGGTGGCGTGCGGGTGGAAATGCAGCGTCACGCTGCGGCTCCCCGAGTTCATTGCCACCGTGTGAACCTGCCCGGAGGTAGTGGTGCCCGCGTGATCCCACCCTTGCTTTTTCATTGCACGCACTGCGTGTTGTGCGCTCGCCCCCGGCGTCGAGGTCTTGTAGTGATGGCTTGGCTGTTCGGCGGTTCCGCCCGACAAGAAATGCCTGGAGTTGCCGTCGGTGAATCCATGCATTTCCACCGACTTGGTGGCATGCGGTTTGCTGGAAATTTCACCGTGATGTTCTGCGGCGCGAGAAGCAGCCCTTTGCGGCGACGCGTGTAGCCCCAGGTTGTGCCAGAGCCCTCCATGCGGCAGATTACCCGTCCCCTTCGTGTGAGCGAAGTGCAATTGATACCCCCGGTGCCTTCCCCTTTCGCTGGTGACGGGGGCAATGTGGTATTCGCCGTGTTCCGTGTGGTGCGAATATCCGTGTTTGCCCTCGGCGGCAGATGTGCCGCCTGCAGACATGTGCCACTTGCTGACTCCCGGCACGCGAACAAATCCTCCGGCATCGCCAGCCGCCGACTTGCCGAGTCCGACTGCCTTCACCACCTCGCGCAGCGCGTCAAGGGCCCTGGCGACCCGGCCGTCGCGTTTCTTCCGGCACTTGCACTTCTCGCCGCCACCACACTGACAAACCTTGTCAACCTTGTCGCCGACCTCCTGAGTTTTCAACGCGTCTCCCCCGCCAGTGGACTGCACCGGAACTTCGCCGGTGGCCGCCAGTGATTTGCCGATGAACAGTGTCTCAACTGATTCGGATGAACCATCCGCCGCCTCCGGGGGTCAGGTGAAGGCATCGTGCAACGATTTGACCATGCGGCAGGGCGCCCCCATATTGACCGGATGGGGCGTGATCGCGATGCGCGAATAGAACTTCGGCACCGCAACGGTGTACGACTTGCCCGACTTGTCGATGAACTGTTTGCGCTCGCGCACCGGACCATGGATCGAAAATCCCATGCGGGATCCGGACTTCAGGTAAAAGTGCGCCTTCTTGAGGTCTTCTGGCGCCAGCGCGGGGTCCCCGATCGACAGAACGTAACCAGCCGCATAAATGCCCTTGCCGACCACCGGTTGGCCGTTGAGTTCATCCCGGAAGTGACTGGCGATTTCCGGTCCGTCCATCAGGCATACTTCGGTCACGTCGCCAACGTGGTTGGCGCCATGGTCGTAATCGAACTTGGTCCACCCCGCCCGAGAGTATTCGAGGGCGTCATGGACGGCCTTCACTACCTCATCCTGCAGGTCGAGACGTTCGTCGGTCGCGATGCCCTCGACGCGAATGCGCCCATCGTCGCATGCAACCGATTTGAGAATTGGCACCCACAGACGAACGGAATTCTCGCCACTCATGCCTAATACCGTAGCGCAGCAGGTGTTTTGTCGGCTTGTGTTCGGAAATCGCCGCGGAGGTCTATTCGACCATCAAACCGGAGGTCACGATGAGAACCTACCACCGACGGAACACACACACCACGCGCCGAGTGTCGGCACCGGCGACAACTGAAACGACTCGCATTCTCGGATCGCCACAACAGATGGCGATTTGGGACGAACTACAAGACGGCACCACGCACCTCGTCGTTGTGGCGCGGGCGGGAACCGGCAAGACCACGACCATCGTCGAGGGACTGCGCTATCTCTCGCCATCCGTCAAGGCCGGACTGGTGGCGTTCAACAAGCACATTGCCAACGAACTCAGCACGCGAATTCCACCGGGTGCTGTGGCCTGCACTCTGCACTCACTCGGATTCAAGGCGCTGCGGAACCGCTTTGGCGGCGTCCGCGTCGACGACCGGGGCGACAAGGTACAGACCATCCTGACCGCGCTGTTCGGTAACGATGACAGTTCCAGCGGACGGTTTGCCGTGAACGCGGCCAGCCGGTTGCTCTCGCTCTGTAAGGCGACTCTCACCAGTGCCGACAACTGGGAAGAACTCGAAGCACTGGCCGCCAATTACAGCATCGAACTCAATAGCTGCCGTGACCGCGTGTTCGAGGTGATTGCCCCCGCGCTTCGCCAGTGTCGCGACGACCATCGTACAGTCGACTTCGATGACATGATCTGGCTGCCGGTGGAGTTGGGTCTGTTCCCCGAACAGTACGATGTGCTGTTGGTGGACGAAGCGCAGGACCTCAATCGTGCGCAGCAGGAACTCGCACTGCGCGCATGCCCGAACGGACGCACGGTGCTTGTCGGCGACGATCGACAGAGCATCTACGGATTCCGCGCCGCCGACACCGAGAGCATCCCGCGCATGACCGCGCGTCTGCGCGAGACTGATCGCGGCGTCAAGGTCATGCCCCTGACTGTTTCCCGTCGTTGTCCGGTCAACGTCATCCAACTTGCACAGAACCTCGTGCCCGACATCGAGCACCTGTCTGATGCCCCCCCCGGCGTGGTCGAGGCGATGACCGATGAGGCGGCGACCGATGTCATGCGGCCGGGCGACATGGTGCTGTGCCGGACCAATGCCCCGCTGATTCAGAAAGCGTACCACCTCATCCGTCGGAACATCCCGTGCAGGGTCGTGGGGCGTGACATTGGCAAGGGGTTGCAGGCGTTGATCAAGCGGTTGCACCCGAATGATCTCGACGACCTGCTGGTGCGACTCACGCGCCACGAAGAGAAGGAACGCGAGAGCATCGTGCGGCGCACAAACGGCAAGGGCAACAATCAGGTGGCGGCCCTCGAGGACCGCTGTGACTGCCTGCGGTTCCTGGTGGCGGCATCATCGGACCTGACCGACCTGAGGAACAAGATCGACGAACTGTTCGCCGACCTCTCGGAGGGCGGGACGCCCAAGGACAAGGTGGTGCTGAGTTCCGTGCACAGGGCCAAGGGGCTCGAAGCCCCGCGTGTTTACATCCTGAGGCCGGAGCTTATGCCGCACAAGATGGCAAAAACTCCGGATGAGGTGCAGCAGGAACGCAACATCGCCTACGTGGCGGCCACCCGCGTCAAGTTCGAGCGGGGCAACAGCCACACCGGCAGGCTGATCTTCGTGGGCAACGTGTCGCCCGCCTTCAGCCCGCCACCACCCGCGTAAACCACGACGTACCACAGCGTACCAGACGGGACCGGAGCCAACCACTCCGGTCCCGTTTGCATTCTCATGGAGGTCAGTCGCAATGCTCGAAGTCATTCAGGTCGGTCGCAACGAAGTGCCGCGTATTGTCGCGGATTGCGGACATCGGTTCTTCACCGTCCGGTTCGTCAAGCGGACCACCGGTGAAGAGCGGACGATGAACTGCCGCCGCATGGTGCGCAAGCACCTGCGCGGCGGCGAGTCCGCCTACAACTTTGACGAGCGCAAACTCGTCAGCGTGTTCGACGTGCAACGGGGCGGCTACCGCTGCTTCCCCATCGACGGCGTGCGCGAACTGCGCGCACACGGAAAGCGCTACGAGGTGCGGTCGTGAGCAACCCCGCCATGCCCGTCGAGGTCCGGCTGGCGTTCGGTCGTCTTTTCCGCATCCTGTCACGCCCATTCGATGATGGCGACATCGAGGACTATTACCGCTGTCGCTCAATCATCATGGACGCAGCCGAAGCCGCTGGAATCAATGCGGAACTGCCAAGCATCGGCGACCATCGTCCCGGGTGGAACTTCGGCAACCTGACCCTGGACTGACCATCCCTTTGTTCGGAAATCGCCGCGGAGGTCTATGGAGGTATCACACAAAACAGGAGGTCGGGGACATGGACGAACTGGTTGGCTTGTTGTGCGATGGAACCATGCGGGCAGCGGCGGAGATTCTGTCCGGGCGATACCCGGGCATGGCGGCACAAGCGAGGACCATCAACGCCGACTCGCGCGGGTTGGACTTGGTGACCGCTGCCATGCGCCAGCAACTGAAAGCAACGATCAACGACGGCTCGCTGGTCGCGCAGATGAAGGAACTGGTCGCGATCCACGCAAGCAGAGAACTCATCCGATCATCACTCAATGCGATGGCATGGGAACAGGCAATCAACGCGGTTCAGTGGGTTGGCGATGAACTGGCGGAGGTGCGGGCATGACACACCAGACCACCATACCATTCACCGGTTTCCCGGTGCTGGGTAACGCGTTGACTGGTGAGCCCAATTTTCTTCCCCCTGGCACGCCGTGCAAGATCATCCAGCGCGGCAAAACCACCAGTCGGGTACTTATCGCCACGGCAGTCCCTCTCTACGCTTGGGTCTACCCCGACATGATCGAAGAAGTCACGGAGGAGTGATGCAACTGCACGAGAAGTATCGTCCGGCCACTCTCAAGCTGGTCGTCGGTCAGTCCGACGCTCTCGCCCGGATCCGCGCCGTCACCGACCGGCGCGGGTTCGAGGGCGGGGCATTCTGGATTGCCGGGCCCTCCGGGGTCGGCAAGACCACAATCGCCCGCTGCCTCGCCAACAAGTTCTGCAAGCACTCACTCGACGTGCAGGAACTCGACGGCGATTCCTGCACGGCTGACGCGGTGCGGCAGTTCGCTACTCATCAACTCTACGCCTCGTTCGGTGGCGGGTTTCGCGCCGTCATTGTCAACGAAGCGCAGGCCATCACGTCCCGCGCCGTGCAGGCGTGGCTTACCGTGCTGGAGAAGCTGCGTCCGAAGACGCTGGTCATCTTCACCAGCACCGACGACACCTCGGAGTTGTTCGGCGACTACAGCAACCCGTTCATGTCGCGCTGCTTCGTGGTCAAACTGACTCGTAACGTGCATGAAGCGTTCGCACTGCACGCCCAGCGGGTGGCGAAGCGCGAGCGGCTGGGCGTGCAACCGATCGACGCCTACAGGCGCCTGGTCGCCGAGAAGCGCGGCAACCTGCG
>ERZ1292623.1115-Hain-H51-01um-R1-1115-length-26583-cov-9_pt2 | contig 25399 bp, 26 predicted proteins | sample MGYA00564398_ERZ1292623 | MGnify/ENA primary metagenome ERZ1292623 (study PRJEB36523, sample SAMEA6512633) | groundwater metagenome | collected 2019-01-07 | study: AquaDiva: Metagenomics assemblies of 32 groundwater samples | reverse complement strand
ACTGCCGATCTTCTTCTTCTTCGTTGCTTCGTCGATCTTGATGACGTTCAGCCGCTGCTTCTTGAGCTGGCTGATTGCGTCCTCACGATTCTGCGCTTCGACCGTCGCGCTGGTCAGCTTGCCGCCGGCATCGCGGGCCGTGTACGTGAATGAAGCCATGTCGCTTCTCCTGTTGTGCTCGCGCGCTACTTCTTGACGCCGGGCGCCGCCGGCTTCGGGGCCGTGGTCGGCGCGGAACCGTCGGACTCGAGCGCGATGCCGCACAGCCGGGCGAGTTCCACGGGGTCGCTCGACGCGCGCGCGCACTCTTCCCACGACACTTCGCGGCCCTGGTACAACTGGTACAACGCGTCGTTCATGGTCTGCATGCCGTACTTCTTCCCGGACTGCATCATCGAGTAAATCTGGTGGATCTTGTCGTCGCGGATGAGCGCCCGGATGGCGGGCGTGCAAACGAGAATCTCCGCCGCCATGGCGCGACCGCGACCCTTGGCCTTGGGCAGCAGCGTCTGCGTGATGATGCCCTCGAGACAGAACGCCAGCTGCGCGCGCACCTGGGACTGCTGGTGTGATGGAAAGACATCGATGATGCGGTTGATGGCCTCGGCCGCCGAATTCGTGTGCAACGTGGCGAACGCCAAGTGACCCGTTTCGGCGATGGTGATGCCGGCGTGGATCGTTTCCAGGTCGCGCATTTCGCCGACGAGCACCACGTCCGGGTCCTGGCGCAGCGCGTACTTGAGCGCGTGCCCGAAGCTCTTGGTGTCGGCGCCGACTTCGCGCTGATTGACGATGCAGCTCTGGTGTTTGTGGATGAACTCGATCGGGTCTTCGATCGTGATGATGTGACCCTTGATGAGCTTGTTGATGCGGTCGATCATCGCGGCCAGCGTCGTGGACTTGCCGGAACCCGTCGGTCCGGTCACCAGGATCAGGCCGCGGGGCTTGTCGGACAAGTCCGCGATCACCTGCGGCAGCTTGAGATCCTGGAAGCTCTTGATGTTGAACGGAATCTGCCGGATGACCATCGAGATGCAGCCGCGCTGCTTGAAGCAGTTGCCGCGGAAACGTGCCAGGTTCTGGATGCCGAACGAGAAATCCAGCTCGTCTTCCAGTTCGAAGCGCTTCTTCTGGTTCTCGGTGAGCACCGAGTACGCGATCTGCATCGTGTCCTTTGGCTGCAGCACGTAGTCGATTTTCGAACTCGTGATCTCGCCGTCAACGCGCAGCTTGGCGCGCTCCCCGGCGGTGATGTGCAGGTCGGACGCGCCGTTCGCGATCATCTCCTCGAGGAGGACTTTGAGGTTGAGGCTTTGCGGCGGGCCGGCGGGGGCGGCGGGAGCGGCGGGCGCGGCGGGGGCGGACGGAGGTGCGGTCATTAGACGGTTGTCTCTCGAATCATCTGTTCGAACGTGGTGATGCCCTTCATCACTTTCATCCACGCATCCATTCGGAGCGTGAGCATGCCACCCTCGACTGCGGTTTCCTTGATTTCCGTGGCGCCGGCGTTCTGCATGACGACTTTCCGCACCGCCGGCGTCATCGCCATGACTTCATAGACGCCCTGGCGGCCCTTGAGCCCCGAGCCGCCGCACTTCTCGCAGCCCTTGCCTTTGAAAATGGGCACCTGCGACATCGCGGACTCGATCGTGAGGTTCGCAAGATACGGCGCCGCCTCGGGAGTGGAGCGCTCCTTGGCGGCGTCGAGCTGCTCCTGCTTGAACTTGAGTTCCTTGAGCTTCGTCGTGGGCGTGCATTTTGCCGCCTCGTATTCCTCCGGCGTCAAGTCCACCTTCTCCTTGCAGTTGCCGCAGATGCGGCGCAGCAGGCGCTGCGCAAGAATCAGGTTGAGCGCGGAGGCCACGTTGAACGGCTCAAGGCCCATATCCAGCAGACGCGTCACCGTTTCTGGCGCCGAGTTCGTGTGCAGCGTGGACAGCACCAAGTGGCCCGTGAGCGCGGCCTTGATGGCGATACCGCCCGTTTCCAGGTCGCGGATCTCGCCCACCATGATGATGTTGGGGTCCTGCCGCAGAAACGCTTTCAGCGCGGCCGCGAAAGTCATGCCCACTTCGTTGCGTACCAGCACCTGGTTGACCCCGTACATGTTGTACTCAACGGGGTCTTCCGCCGTCATGATGTTGGTGTCGATGCTGTTCACTTTGGCGATGCAGGAGTACAGCGTCGTCGTCTTGCCGGAACCCGTCGGGCCGGTGACGAGCACCATGCCGTAGGGATTCTGCACGGCCTCCATCAGTTCTTTCTCGGACTGCTTCTCGATGCCGAACTTCTCGAGGTCGAGGGTCAGGTTGCCCTTGTCGAGAATTCGCAGCACGATCTTCTCGCCGAAGATCGTGGGGCACGTGGAGACGCGGAAATCGATGACTTTCTGGCCGACCTTGAGCTTGATACGGCCGTCTTGCGGCACGCGGCGTTCGGCGATGTTGAGCGCCGACATGATCTTGAAGCGCGAGATGAGTGCCGCCTTCATCTTGAGCGGAGGCTTCATGATTTCCTGAAGTGCGCCGTCCACGCGATACCGCACGCGGATGTCGTGCTCGAAGCACTCGAAGTGGATGTCCGATGCGCCCCGCTTCACAGCGTCCGCGAGGATGCCGTTGAGGAGCTTCACGACGGGCGCATCGTCCACCGCGGCGGCAAGCGCCGCAGCCGACATCTCCTCCTCTTTTTCCTCGACGACTTCGACTTCCTGGTCTTCATCGGATTGCTCGATGCTCTTGAGCAGGCTGCCGAGCTGCGCTTCCGTCGACTCGAAGATCTTCTCGAGGACATTCTTGATCGTGAATTCGCCAGCAATGACCGGGAAGACGTCGTAGCGCGTAATGAACTTCAGGTCTTCCAGGACGCCCATGTTCGTGGGGTCCGCCATCGCCACCGTCAGCGTACGTCCATCGCGCTTGAGCGGCAGCACCAAGTGCTTCACCGCCAACTCGCCCGGGATCAGCTTCACGATCTTCGGGTCCACCTGGAACTTGGACAGATCCACGGCCGGCAACTTGTACTGCTTGGCCAGCATCTTCGTGAGCTCGACTTCGGGCACAAAGCCAAGCTTCACCAGGTTGTAGCCCACACGCGTGCCGTTCTGCTTCTGCTCCAGCAACGCCTGGTCGAGCTGTTCCTTGGAGATCAACCCCTCTTTCATGAGGAGGTCTCCAATACGCATCGAGGAGGTGGCGGCTGGTGCGGCCATGGCAGCGGAGTGAGGTCGAGCGCGCGCCCGGGGCACGCGCGTGAGCAGTGCGTTCGACTGAACCCCGGGACGCCGGACAGCGGCCCGAGAGACGGAACCTGCCGTCACGTAAGCTCTATGTCAAGCAATGTCTTAGCGCACCTTTCCACGATTTGTGACGTGGCTCTTTGACGAACGCGTCGGGCGCTGTTCGCATCCGCCTGCCTCCGGGGAAACCCCCGAAAAAACGACCCGCGGTCGCAGCCGGGCCACCATCGCCGGACCGACCCCGCGCACGCGACACAACGCGCCGAGGGAGCCGAACGGACCGGCGGAGTCCCGATGCGCCACGATACGCGCGGCCAGGGCTGGCCCGATGCCCGGCAGGGCCTCGATCTCGGGCGCGAACGCGCGGTCCAGGTCCACGACGACAGGGTGCAGGGCGCGGGGTGCCGGGTTCGGGGCGGACGGGCCGGCGCGATCGCGGCCAGGCTTCGCCTTGCCGCGCCGCTCGCGGGCGGAGTCGACGCGCGCCAACTGCTGTTCAAGACGGGCGTCCACGACCCCCATGGCCGGTCGCGACGAACGGGCACGCCCCAACCGTACGACGCTTCCCGACAGCGCCACGATCGCGAGAAACCAGAGCGCGCGACGTTCGTTTGATGTCCGCATCACACCATTCTTGCGCCGACTTGACTTGGCGTGGCATCAAATCGCCGCGCGCCGAATCAAGATCATGCCAACTCGGTGGCGGTTGCCTGGATGCGTGCCAGGCCCGACGGACTATCGCGTCACCAAGGCGAGTGCGACGTCACCCACGATCTGGAGACTCTTCGCGCTGATCCGCTCGATCGTGTCCCCGGTCGTGTGGTGCAGGTTGCGCTCATCACCGAGGCAATCAACGCCGCCGTCGGAGCAATAGTCGTAGTCGATCACATCAATGACGCGCAGTCCACGGCGGATGAACGGCAGATGGTCGTCCGCAATCGCCGTCCCGGGTTGGGCGATGAAGTACCTGGAGTATCCAAGTTCCTTGGCCGCATTCCACACGCGCGACACCACTTCCGGCGCGGCATTGGCTGAGTAGCCCTCCTGAAAAAGCTGCAGCCCGGCGTCGCCGATCATGTCGAACACCACGCCAAAGATCGGCTTGTACGAATCCGGCAGTGACCGCGCGAAGTACTGCGAGCCGATCAGCACGTCCTTGTTCTTGGTCGTGTCTTCCCACGATTCGAACGTGCCCCAGTCCTCGCCGTCAACGAACAGCAGGTCCACGCCCACGTTCGGCGGCGCCTTCTTCAACGCGGAGGCGAGCGCCACGAACAGACCCACGCCCGCCGCCCCATCATTGGCAGCGTCGAACGAGCGTTGCTTTGCGCCAAGGTTGCGATCGCTGTCGGCCGTGGGCCGGGTGTCCCAGTGCGTGATGTAGAGGACGCGCGTGGTCTCCCGCGGCCGGAACCGCGCCAAAATGTTCCGCATTGGCAGCGACTTGCCGTCCTGCGTCTTGTGCGTCCACGTCTGCACCTCGACGCTGTCCGCGCGCGCGCGCATCTGCGTGACGATCCAGTCACCCGCCTGGCGATGCGCCTCGGTGCCCGGCACCCGGGGACCGAACGCGACCTGCGCCTTGGCGAATGCCAGCGCGCTGTCGCCATTGAACGCGGTCTGCGCCCCGCGCAAACGATTCATCGCATCGCATCCTGGCAGGGCGGCCAGCAGCAACACACAGGCGCTCAGCATGCGGGCCGGTGAGGGCACGAGGTCAACGGTGAAGGGTATATTGACGCGACCCCAAGCTCACAGCCCAAAGCCCGAAGCCGCTTGAAGATAATCGGCAAATACGTCCTCAAGGAACACGTCGGTCCGTTCCTCTTCGCGTCCTCGGCGCTGACGTCGTTGATGTTGCTGCAGTACATCGCCAAGCGCTTCGGGGACTTGGTGGGCAAGGGCCTGCCGGCCGGCGTCATCGCCGAGTTCGTCGGCCTGTCGGTCCCCTTCACCGTGGCCATGACGCTGCCGATGGCCGTCCTCGTCTCGGTCCTGTACGCGTTTAGCCGGCTGGCGTCCGAGAACGAGATCACCGCAATGAAAGCGAGCGGCGTGAGCATGTGGTCGCTGCTCCTGCCAGTGCTTGGCGGCGGGCTGGCGCTTTCCGCCGTCATGGTGGCCTTCAACGATCAGGTGCTGCCGCTCTCCAACCACCGTCTCGCCGTCCTGCAACTCGACATCTTCCGCACCAAGCCAACGTTCGCGTTGCGCGAGCAGGTCATCAACGCGGTGAAGGAAGGCCAGCTGTACCTGCGCGCCGCGCACATTGATGAGCGGACGTCGCGCATGAAGGAAGTGGTGATCTACGACCTGGCGGATCCGGCGCATCGACGGACCATCTACGCCGACAGTGGTATGCTGGCGCTGGCGCCCAACCGCCGCGACTTGGACATGACGTTGTACCACGGGATGATGCACGAGCTCCCGAACAACAAGCCGGGACAGATGTCGCGCATGTTCTACCGCCGCAACCGGCTGCGCGTGAAGAACGTCCTGAGTTCTTACCAGGAGTCGCAGAACAAGAACGTGTCCAAAGGCGACCGCGAGATGTCGGTCTGCGAGATGCAGCGGATGCTGGCGCGCGCGGATATGAACATGCGCCTGGCGGTCTTTGATTCGCTGCAGGCGATGCGGGAGCACATGGGCGGACCCGTGCCCGACGTGCCCGGCTACCGGATGCCCAAGGGCCTGGGCGCGGCATATTGCGCCGCCCTCGATGTATTCAAGGTGAAGGAAGCCTCGGCGGCGACACTGAGCACGCCTGTGGCCCAAGGAGCCCGGACCGCGCAGGACTCGGCGGCGGCCCCCGCGCAGACGAAGCTGGACCCGTTGGAGCGGCGCCGAGTGGAACCGTTGCTGCAGGACGCGCGCATCCGGCTGGAAGACGCGCGCCGCGATCGCAACCGCTACGACGTCGAAATCCAGAAGAAGTTCTCGCTGGCCGCGTCGTGCCTGATCTTCGTCCTGATCGGCGCGCCCATCGCACTGCGGTTCCCGCGCGGCGGAGTGGGCCTCGTCATCGGCGTGAGCTTCGCCATCTTCGGCGTCTACTACGTGGGCCTCATCGGCGGCGAAACGCTGGCCGACAAGGGCTACCTGCCGCCGTGGGTCGCCATGTGGAGCGCCAACATCGTGCTCGCCGGCGCCGGCATCGTGCTGTCGTTCCGGATGGGACGTGAGTCCGCGACCACACGCGGCGGTGACCTGAGCGAGTGGTTCGCTCATCTCCGCGTCGCCGCGGTCGAGCGGCTGTTCCCTGGCCGGCGACACGCGTGATCGCGAAGATCGGCGGTCCGCTGGACCGCTACGTATTCAGCGAGTTTGTGCGCATCCTGGTCGCTACGGCGCTCGGGTTTCCGCTCCTCCTGGTCGTCATCGACCTGACCGACAACCTCGAGAAGTTCCTCGCCCGCGGACTGCCGCGGCAGGACATCGCGCTGAGTTACCTGTACTGGATTCCCGAATCCATGTTCTTGGTGCTGCCGGCGGCGGTCCTCTTCGCCACGGTCTTCGCGATCGGCGCGTTGACGCGGCACTCGGAAGTGACGGCGGCCAAGGCGTCGGGCATCAGCTTCTACCGCCTGTGCCTGCCGATCTTCGCCGGCGCGGTGTTGGCCGCGGGCCTCGACCTCGCCCTGGCAGAAGTCGTGCCGGTGACCAATGCGCGCCGCAACGACCTGCTGGAGGAGGATCGGTTCCGCGGGACGACGTCGCGCTTCAACTTCGCTTTCGCCGGCGATTTCGGCCGTGTCTATAAGGTAGGCGCGCTCAATACCAAGACCGGGACCCTGGAACAGCTGCAGATCGAGCGTCGTGGAACGGGGCACGACTACCCCACCGTGCTGGTGTCGGCGCCACGGGCCCACTGGGCGCAAGATGCGGGCTGGACGCTGGAAGCCGGCGAGATGAAGCTCATCGCTGACTCGACGCCGGAAACGGCGATACGCTTTGGCCGGATGCGGGACGCCCGGTTTGCCGAACGGCCCGCCGACATGCTCACCAAACCGCGCAGTCCCCAGGAAATGCGGTATCGCGAACTCACGCGTTTCATCACGACGCTGGAACGTTCCGGCGGCGACGCCAACACGCTGCGTGTGGAGCGTGCGCTCAAGATCGCGATACCGGTGACGTGCATCATCATCGCGCTCTTCGGCGCGCCGCTGGCCACCAGCACGCAACGCGGCGGCGCCGCGTACGGCATCGGCATCAGCCTCGCGGTGACGGTGGTGTTCCTCATGCTCGTGCAGCTGACCAAGGCCATCGGCGGCAAGGGCCTGCTGCCGCCGGACGTCGCCGCGTGGGTGCCCAGCGCGATCTTCGGCATGCTGGGCCTGATCCTTCTCGCGCGCGTCCGCACGTGAGCTACTCGTACCGGTACCCGCACGAGCCCGAACCGCGGCTCACCGAGTCGTACCCGCTTGTCCAGCGCACCAGCATCCGGTTCTTCCGGCGCGTGACGTCCTCGTGGCGCTGGCTCTTCCACGAGATCGGGGCGCGCGGGTTGTACATGCGCGACACGCTGCGCGGCCTGAGCGAGTTCGACACGGTGCGCCGCGAGACGATCCGACAGATGCGCATCATCGGGGTGGACTCGGTGCCGCTGACGGTGATTTGCGCCGCGTTCATCGGCAGCGTCATGACCCTCCAGACGCGACACCAGCTGTTCGCCGGTGTCGAGCTGTCCCTCGTGGGGCTCGCCACGCGCCAGGTGATCATCCTGGAACTCGGGCCGCTGATCACGGGTTTGGTGCTCACCGGCCGGGTCGGCGCGCGCATGACTGCCGAAATCGGCACCATGCGCGTCACCGAGCAGATCGACGCCCTGGAGACACTCGCCTACGACCCGCTCGCGTTCCTCGTCGTGCCGCGCCTGATCGCCGCCACGCTGATGCTCCCGGTGCTGACTATCCTCGCGGATGCGGTCGGCGTGGGCGCCGGGTTCATCATTGCCGTGACTGCCACCGACATCACCGCGCCCGAGATGCGCGAAGGCCTGCGCCTCGCGTTCGGAACGTTCCAGATCGTTTACAGCCTCATGAAGGCGACGCTGTTCGGCATGGCCATCGCTGTCGTTTGCACCTACGAGGGCTACATTACCAGTTCGGGCGCGGAGGGCGTTGGTCGCTCCACAGCACGCGCCGTCGTGATCGCGTCCGTCGCCATTCTCGTGCTCGACGCCATCACGGCCTTCCTCTTCGCTCCATTTCTCCAGGCATGAAACGACGCGACGAAGTGACCGTCGGCATTCTGCTCACGGTCGCCTTGGCTGTCCTGATCACCGGCACGCTCTGGCTGGTACGCGGCGGCTTGAAGCGCGGCTACCCGCTCTTCGTCCGCTTTGCGTGGGGTCATAGCGTGAAGCAGGGACAGTCGGTGGTGCTGGCCGGCGTCACGGTGGGCTACGTCGCCGGCGTCCGCCTCAATCCGAACGGCCTGCTGGACGTGGACCTCATCGTCCGCGACGAATACCACATCCCCAGGACCGCAATCGCTGAGGTGTATCCGGTCGGCATCTTCGGTGACGTGATCGTGGCCCTCAAGGCGGACAAGCCGGGCACCGCGTACTACGCCGAGGGCGATACGATTCCGTCGCGGCTGGCCAGCGGCAGTGGACTGGACGTGCTCCAGGCCAAGGCCGACACGATCGCCAATGCGCTTTCGCGCATCACGCGGACGCTCGAGTCGGAGCTGGTGACGGCGGGCGGCATCCGCGACCTGCGCCAGGCCATCAGCGGCATGAACCGTTTGGTGGCGCAGATCCAGACCACCGTGACCGAACAGGACAAGAACGTGGCGGCCACGCTGACCAGCGTGCGGAGTGCCGTGGATTCAGCCGAGGTCGCCAGGACGTTGAAGGAACTGCGCACGTCCGCCGGTGCCGCGGATTCGCTGATGCAGCGGCTCTCCAGCAATTCGACGCAACTCCAGGCGATCCTGGCGCGGCTTGAGCGCGGCGAGGGCACGGCCGGCAAGCTGCTGGCGGACACCTTGCTGTATCACGACGCGCGCGCGCTGCTGGCACGCGCCGACTCCCTGCTTGCGGATATCAAGAAGAATCCCGGCAGGTACGTGAAGCTGAGCATCTGGTAGGTCCGTGAGCGCGGCAGTCGTCTTCCTGGTGTGTGCCGCGGCCTGCGCGGTGGCGCACGTCGCCATTCTCGTGTCCAGCGTCTCGGCGCGCACGTCGGCCGGCGCTTCTGCCCAAGTGCCGCATCCGGGCGCCGTGAGCGAGTTCCTCTGGGCATTGGTGCCAATTCTGGCGCTCGCGCTCGTCCTCACCGCCACGTGGTCGCGCGTCCGTGACCAGCACCAGCATCCACCGGCCATGATGAAGGTGGCGCAATGATCTTGACGCGCCGGCTGGGCATCGCCGCCGTTGTGGTGACTTACCTGCAACTCACGTTCGGCGGCATCGTCCGCATCACCGGCTCCGGCATGGGCTGTGGCGATCACTGGCCCAAGTGCAACGGGTCGTGGATCCCGCCGTTCGATCAACCGACGGTGATGATCGAGTGGACGCACCGCCTGTTGGCGCTGCTGGTGGTGCTCACCATCGGCGCGTTGGTTTGGTCCGCACGACGCGCCGGCACCGGCGACCACGCGCACCGCGTGACCCGGTCGGCCACCACCGCCTTCGTGCTCGTGATCGTCGTCGCGCTGCTGGGCATGATCACCGTCAAGCTCGGCAACACCGCGCTGGCCACAGTGGCGCACTGGACGCTGGCGATGGCGCTCCTGGGCGTGCTGTTGGCAGCCGCGGTTCGCGCCGGCGCGCTGGGCGGTGAGTTGGCGGCGACACACGGCGGCAGTCCGCGGTCCGTGAGGTCAATCGGCGGGGGTGCCGCGCTGGCTCTCGCGACCGTGGTCCTGGGCGGACTGGTGGCCAAGACCCTCGGTGCCGCGGCCGCATGTCCGGCATTCCCACTTTGCGGCGACACGCCGGCCGGCATCGCGCCCGGCGTGGCCCATCTCCAGATGACGCATCGATTCCTGGCCTTCGCGCTGTTGTTCCACGCGCTGGCCGTCGCGGTCGCCGTGCGCCGTCGCACCGGAGAGTCGGCCGTGGTGAAGCGAGCGGTCGCGATCGCGGCGACTCTCGTGATACTCCAGGTGGTACTCGGCGCGGCAATGATCCTGCAGGTGATGCCCACCTCGTTGCGCGTGGCGCATCAGGCGGCCGGCGTCGGCGTGTGGATGCTGATGTTCCTGGCGGCGTATCTGGCGCGCGCCGCGGAAATGGGAAACCGGAAATCGGAAATGGCCCATTGAGTGAAGTTCGATTCCCGATCTCCGATTGTCGATTTCCCGTGACAGCATGAGCGAAGCAACCGCGGAGCGCAGCCGCGTGCGCGGACTCGTGCGCGACTTCGTGGCCCTCACGAAGCCCCGCATCATTTCCCTGCTGCTGGTCACGACCATCGCGCCGATGTTCGTTGCAGGACAGCCGACGTGGGACTTGGTGCTCGCAGTGTTCGTGGGCGGATACCTGATGGCGGGCGGCGCCAACGCGGTGAACATGTATCTCGACCGCGACATCGATGACCGGATGACGCGTACGCGGCTGCGCCCGATCCCGAGCGGACGGATGCAGCCACGCGAGGCCCTGGCATTCGGGCTGCTGCTCGCGACCACCGCCACGTTCCTGCTGGCAACGTTTGCCAACGTGATCACCGCCGCGCTCGCGCTCGCCGGCTTCTACTTCTACGTGCTGCTGTACACGCGCTGGCTCAAGCGCAGTACGCCGCAGAACATCGTGATCGGCGGCGCCGCGGGCGCGTTTCCGCCATTGGTCGGCTGGGCCGCCGTAACCGGCTCACTGGACCTGATGGCCGTGTACCTCTTTCTCATCATTTTTTACTGGACGCCGCCGCATTTCTGGGCGCTGGCGCTGAACAAGCAGCAGGACTACGGCAACGCTGGCATCCCGATGGCTCCGCTGATCTGGGGCGAGAAGGAGACCAAACGCCAGATGGTGTGGTACAGCGTAGTCCTGATCGCCTTGACGGTGTTGCCGTGGGCCATGGGCGCGCTGGGGCTCGCGTACCTCGTGTCCGCGCTCGTGCTCGGCGCGATCTTCCTGTGGGGGGCGCTCCGCGTACAGTTCGCCGCCGACTTCGTGAAGCCAGCCTGGTGGTTGTACGCCTATTCGCTTCTGTATCTCGCGCTGTTGTTTGCGGCGATGGTCGTCGATCGGTTCATCTAGCCAGTCGAGCACGCAGCGAATACGCGGGACAACCGAAAAACTGAATCGGGCGATGCCTACTCCGCGATGATCAGCTCGCGCTGGCAGTTCTCCGGCGTCACCACGGCCTTGCCATCGACGAGGTACATGTTCACCTCGGTGCGCATCCCGATCTCACCGGGGATGTAGACGCCCGGTTCGATCGAGAACGCCACGCCCGGGATCAACAGCCGCTCCTCGCGCGTTTCCAGGTTGTCGATGTGCGGGCCGCTGCCGTGCAAGTCGAGTGGGTCAATGCTGTGGCCGGTGCGGTGCGTGAAGTACTGCCCGAACCCGGCCTTCTCGATCACGGCCCGCGACGCATCGTCCACCTCCGCGCCACGTACCTCCGCGCCCTTCTTCACGCGCTCCTGCACGAGCGCGATGGCCGCGTCTCGGGCGCCGCATACTGCCTTCCAGACCTCGAGAGCGCGCGGCGATGGTGGGCCGAGCGAGGCCATCCACGTCTGGTCTGCGTAGACCCCGGGTCCCGCTTCCTCGCGCGCCCACAGGTCGATCAGCAGGATCTCGCCACGCTGGATCAACCGCGGTGTCGCTGATGACGGCTCGTAGTGCGGGTTTGCTGCATTGGCGCCGGCCGCCACGATCGGGCCGTGTCCGCAGGACAGCTTCTGTTCGGCGAACCGATCCATGATCCACTTCTGCAGTTCGTGCTCGGCCATCGGCGCCCCGCCCTTGGCGCGCTTGCCGGAAACAGTGAAGGCGTCCTTCGCCACCTGCGCGATCGCCGCCGCCGCGCGACGGTGTGAGTCGATGTGGCCCGTTGCCCACGTCGCGTAGAACCGCGAAACCAGTTCACCCGACGTCACCACCTTGGCACCCGCCGCCTTCACCATTTCCAGCACGCCGGCCGGAACGCGATCCAGATACGGCACCGCGTCACCGGGCGAGTACTCCATTGCCACGCGCTTGCGCTTCACCAGCTTGCCAAGCTGGTCTTCCAGCGTGCGCCACGAACTGTACGTCTGCTTGCCCCACTCGGCGGGCCAGTGCTTCCACGGCCCCTGCTCGATGGCGTGGGTGAGGGCCATCGGCGCGCCCTCACGTCCCACGAGCACGAAGATCCGGCGGCTGAGCAAGCCCTCCAGTCCGATCATCCCGGTGGCCACCGGATTGAGACCGTGAAAGTCGAAGAGCAGCCAGCCGTCCAGGTCCATCGCCTTGATGGCGGCCTGGATTGACGGCAACGATTTCGGGTTAAGCAGAGGCATCGAATGATTTCCAGTCGGCGCGCCATTCGCAGGTGCCCTCCCCGCGACCCGCGCACCGCACATGATCCACCGAACCGACGCTGCCGATCAGGAGCTTGAGCAATTCCCGCAGCATGGCTTCGTAGTACGCGCAGCCGGTGCTGCCGGGCGCCGTGTTGAGCGTCACCGAGTCCGGCACGTCGAGGAGAACATAGCCGCCCATCCGCCGGACGCTGCCGTTCACGTAGCGCGTTGCGATGGCGCGGGAACGGCGCAGCGCCACTGGCCGCGCCAGGAACGACGGCAGCAAACGCAGCAGACGCCGCGTGACCGGGTTGATGGTCTGATACGACTGCCGCGCCAGGTATTGACCCGCCGCGCGAAACACCGCGTCCGCGTCGGGTCGCCGGCCGATCAATCGTGCCAGTCCCACCGATTCGTCCTGCGCCGTGCGCTGGCGTTTCCGCACCGCGTCCGAGTAGCGCTTGATCTGGAGGTACACGGTGTCGCTCAGACCAAACCGCTTGTTGCGCAGCTCGTCGACGAATTCCTGGTCCAGGTCGCCCGGGGTGTCCACATCGCGCACAGCCTCCAGCAGGCTGAGCGGCAGCAGGGCGTCCACAGTTGTGAGCACGAAACAAAAGTGAACGGCTGCATTGCCGTTTTCCAGAGAGCTATTCTTGAGAGGTGCCGCTACCGCCCCCTTGGGTCATCGGATTCGTCGCCGCCACGGCGATCGCCATCGCCGCCCGCCGGCTCGGCTGGCTCACGACCGGAGGTGCGCTGGCTGCCGTGGCGCTGGGCACTGTCGCGGCCGGCGCCGGCTGGGGCTGGGCTGTGGTCCTCATCGCGTACTTCGTGGTTGCCTCCCTGCTCACCCGCTTTCGCGCCGGCATGAAGCGCGAGCGCATGGAGGACCGCATCGAGAAGCCGGGCGCCCGTGACGCTGTGCAGGTGCTCGCCAACGGCGGGCTGTTCGGCGCCGCGGCGCTCGTCCACTGGCTCACTCCGGGACCGATGTGGATGGCGCTGGGCGTGGGCGCGCTCGCGACGTCCAGCGCCGACACCTGGGCCACGGAGATCGGCGCACTCGCCCGGGCAGAGGCCCGCTCCATCATGGGTTTCCATCCGGTGCCGACGGGCACGTCCGGCGGCGTCACGATTCAGGGCATCGTCGCCGCCCTGGGCGGCGCCGGCTTCGTCGCGCTGGTCGCGTGGGGCGTCCGCTGGCCGCTGCCGGTCATCGTGGCGGCGGCGTCCGGCGGTTTCTTCGGCGCGGTGATGGACTCGGTCATGGGTGCGTCGGTGCAGGCGCGGCGCCATTGCCGCAAGTGCAACGTGATGACGGAACAGAAGGAGCACCGCTGCGGCATGCCCACGGACGTGACCGGCGGCATCCACTGGATCGACAACGACGACGTCAACGCGCTGGCCACGCTGTACGGCGCGCTGTTCGGGGCGGCGGCCGCGACGTTCATTTGAGCATGCCGGCCGCGACGCATTCGACCGACTGTGACGCCCTGGTGGTCGGCGGCGGGCCGGCCGGCGCGAGCACCGCTTTTCAGCTCGCGCGTCGTGGCGTCTCGGTCCGCGTGCTTGATCGCGCGCGCTTTCCCCGGGCCAAGGCGTGCGCCGAGTGCCTCAGTCCGCAGGCGTCGCGTCTGCTTCACGACATGGGTGTCCTGGAGACCATCGAGCCGCGCGCCGCGCGCATGAGCGGCATCACGGTGCGTTCACCGGACGGCACGGTGGCGCGGGGCGACTATGCCTCGGCACACGGGTTTCGCGCGTTTCGGGATCACGGTCTGTCGGTGCGGCGCGAGATCCTCGACGCGGCGCTACTGGACTCGGCGCGGCGTGCCGGGGCGCGAGTGGACGAAGGCGTGCGTGTCGTGGATCTGGCACGAGATGCCGCCGGCGTCGTTTGCGGCGTGCACGTGCAGGATGACGATGGCCGCGTCCGCGAACTGAGTGCCCGGCTCGTGATCGGTGCTGACGGGCTCCACTCGATGGTCGCCAAGCGCCTCGGCCTGACCCGCGCATGGCCCTGGCCGCGACGCATCGCGATCGTCTCCCACTACCGCGACGTTGCCAATGTCGCCGATCGCGTCGAGCTCCACGTGGAACGCGACGGATTCGTCGGGGTCGCGGATGTCGGCGACGGCGTCACCACGGTGGCCGCGGTGTTCCCCCGCTCGCGAGCTCGGCAGTTCGCCGGCGACGCAGACGCGTTTCTCAGGCGGTGGCTGGCCTCGAAACCGCACATGGCCCCGCGCTTCGAGCGCGCCACGCCGGACGGCGCCGTGCGAGTCACCGGCCCGTTTGCATCGCACGCGCGACGCGCCTGGTCGCCCGGCGCGTTTCTCGTCGGCGATGCGGCTGACTTCTTCGACCCCTTTACGGGTGAGGGTATTTACGCCGGCCTCCGCGGTGGCGAGCTCGCCGCGGAGTACGCATGCCTCGCGATGGACGCGGTGTCGCACCGTGGAGCCGAGGCTGCCGGCCGCGGCTACGACGACGCGCGCCACCGCGAGTTCGGCGGCAAATGGCGGGTGGAGCAATTGGTCGGGATCGGCGTGGCATCGCCGCTCATCACGAACCGTGCGACCCGCGCGATGGCAGCTCACAAACCCCTCGCGGACCTGCTTGCCGGCGTCACTGGAGACTTCGTGCCGCCGCGAGAGGTGCTGCGCCCAGGATTCCTGGCCCGATTGCTGCTCCCGTTCCCGGGTTCCGCCGGTTCGGGTCACGAGTCACAAGTCACGGGTCACGGATCGACGATGGCGGGTCACGCATAGATGTCGGTCGCTCCCGACGAATTCCGCGCTGCGTTGGGCCGCTTCGTCACTGGCGTGACCATCCTCACGGTCCGCGATGCGAGTGGCGGCGACCACGGCATGACTGTCAGTGCATTCTCGTCGGTGAGTCTCACGCCGCCGCTGGTGCTGGCGTGCATCGCCAGGGACGCCAACATGCATGCCGTTCTGCCCGGCGCGACCGTGTTTGCGCTGAGCATCCTGGCCGCGGACCAGGAGCCGTTGTCACGGCGATTTGCTCAGGAGCCTGATAACCGCTTCGACGGCGTGCCGTTCACGCGCGGCCACTCCGGTGCGATCCTCATCGCGGGTGCCCACGCATACCTCGAGTGCCGGCAAGTGGCGTGGCACGAGGCCGGCGACCACGGTATCTGCGTCGGCGAAGTGGAGCACGCCACGCTGGGCACGAGCCAGCCATTGCTCTATTACCGCGGTACGTACGCGCGGCTGGACCGTTGAAGCTGGAGCACCTGCTCTCGCCCGAGAGAATCCGCGGCGTCGAGTACCTCGACGACCCGGCAACTCCTGACGATGTGCGCCACCAGGCCATGGCGGATGTGGCGCGGTCCAATGCGCTGTTCGGCGGGCACGCGGCGGTGGCTGCCGCCGTACAGGTCCTGATCCCCGGGTTGCCCCGCGTGCTGACCGTGCTGGACGTGGGCACCGGGCACGCCGAAATCGCGGCGCGCGTGCGGCGCGACCTCGCCGCCGCCGGCAAGGCGGCGACCATCGTCGGCGTCGACATTGCGGAATCGGTCGCGCGCGCGGGCACGCGGTTTCTGGACAGCGCTGTTGCCGGCTCGGCCCTCACGCTTCCGCTGCGCGACGCCAGCGTGGATCTCGTGATCTGTTCGCAATTGCTGCATCACTTCGCGGCGCCCGAAGCGCGCGCGGTACTCGCCGAACTGGACCGTGTTTCGCGAGGTTGGATTGTGGTGGCAGACCTGCGCCGCAGTCGCGCGGCCGCGGCCGGGTTCTGGCTGGCAAGCCTGGCGCTGGGGTTTCATCCTGTCACACGGCACGATGGCGTCGTTTCGGTGCTGCGCGGATTCGCAGAACCGGAACTCGCCTCGCTGGTACGTGAATCCACCGGTGCGCGACCGCGGATGCGGCGCGGCCTGTTCTGGCGCATCAGCGCCACATGGCGCGCCTCGAACGCCTGAGCCATGGACGCCGGCGACCGTTTCGACCTCGGCCCAATGCCCGCGCGAACGCGGATGCGCACGCTGGACCAGCGACACGTGCGCGTCTCCGTCGCCGCGATGTTCGAGCTGGCGGCGGACGTCGAGCGCTGGCCGACGCACCTGGCGCATTACCGTTTCGTGCGGTTCAGGGAACGCTCCGGTCGCGGCGGCATCGTGGAGATGTCCGCCAACCGGCCATTCGGACCCGTCCAGTGGCCCACCTGGTGGGTGTCGTTGATGCAGGTGATCGAAGGTCCTGCCCCGCGCATCCGATTCCGGCACATCGAGGGAATCACGGCGCGAATGGACGTGGAGTGGCGCTTTCGGGTAGCAGCAGGCGGTACGCTGGTCGAGATCGAACACTTGTGGAACGGCCCGGCGTGGCCGCTCGTTGGCGCCATCGCGGCCGTGGGCGTCATCGGTCCGCTGTTCGTGCACGGCATCGCGTCGCGCACGCTTGCAGGACTCGCGCGCGTGAGTGAGCAGAGTCTACCTTCAGGCCGAGCCTAATTTTCTCCGGGGAGCCGCAGCAGGATGCAGAAACGCAGGCGAGTCGCGATTACCGGCATTGGAGCAGTCACCCCGATCGGCATCACGGCCGCCGGATTGTGGCAGGGTCTTCGTGCGCAGCGGTCGGCCATCCGCACGCTGACTCGGTTCGATGTGACTCCGTTCCGCAGCCACAACGCCGCCGAGGTGCGCGACTTCATTCCCGGCGACTTCATGGAGCGCAAGCGCGCCAAGCGGCTCGAGCGCTTCGGTCATTTCGCCGTAGCCTCCGCCAAGCTCGCCCTCGAGGACAGCGGGCTCGACCTGGCCAAGGAGAATCGCGAGCGGATTGGCGCGAACATGGGTTCCGCGCTGGGTGGCATCGGCTACGCGGAGAATCAGTTCGCGATCTTCCTGCGCGAAGGCGTCAACCGCGTGGAGCCGCAGCTGGCCCTCAACGTCTATATCGGCGCCGCCAGCTGTAACGTGGCTATCGAGTTCGGACTCCAAGGGCCGAACAACACGAACGGCATGAGCTGCGCCTCCGGCACCATGGGCATCGGCGAGGGCTTCCGCCTGATCCGCGACGACTACGCGGACGCGATGGTCTGCGGCGGCGTCGAGGCGCCGCTGATGCCGCTCTGCTTCGGGGCCTTCACGATCATCCGCGCCATGTCCACACGGAACGACGATCCCGAGCGCTCGTCGCGCCCGTTCGACCGCGACCGCGACGGGTTCGTCATGGGCGAAGGCGGAGCGGTGCTCGTGCTGGAGGAATACGACCGCGCGGTGGCGCGCGGGGCGAACATCTACGCGGAAGTCGTGGGCTACGGCAACTGTAACGACGCGCACCACATGACGGCACCGCGCCCCGACGGATCGCAGGCCGCGCGATCCATGCGCATGGCGCTTGCCGAGGCGCACATCACGCCGACCGAAGTCGGCTACGTGAACGCGCACGGGAGTTCGACGCCGCTCAACGACCCGACCGAAACGAAGGCGATGCACGCGGTCTTCGGCGAATACTCGGCGAAGCTCCCGGTGAGCAGCACCAAGGCGTACTACGGTCACGCGCTTGGCGCATCGGGCGCCTTCGAGCTGGCCATCACGGCGCTGGCGCTCAAGAACCGGTGGCTGCCGCCGACGCTCAACTTCGACGCGCCGGGCGAAGGCTGCGACCTGGATTACATCCCCAACGTCGGCCGCGATCGCGATGTGGAGTTTGCGCTCAGCAATTCCTTCGGCTTTGGCGGAATCAATGCAGCGGTGCTGTTGAAGCGCGCGGGCTGAATGACACCTTCCAACCACATGAGCCAATCACCAATGAAAGACCCTATCCGGCACTTCACTGCTGAATTCGTCGGCGTTTTCATGCTTGTCTTCATCGGTGGCGGCGCCATTGCCGCCGCGCAGGCAACCCAGACGACTGCCGCACTCGTCGGTATCGCCCTGGCGCACGGTATCGCCCTCGCCGTCGGCGTGAGCGCGACGATGCGCGTGTCCGGTCACATCAATCCCGCGATCACCCTGGCGATGCTGGTGACCAAGCGCATCGAGCCGGTGATGGCCGGCCTGTACATCACCGCCCAGATGCTGGGCGCCATTGCCGCGGCGTACGCGCTCAAGGCACTGCTTCCGGTGTCGCTGACGGCCGCCACGCGACTCGGCGGACAATCGGTGTCGCTGGAGATCACGGCGACGCAGGCCATCGGGCTCGAGGCCATCGCGACGTTCTTCCTTGCGTTCGTCGTCTTCGGGACGGCGGTGGACACCAAGTCACCGAAAATCGGCGGCCTCGCCATCGGCGCTACACTCGCTGGCGCCATCCTGGCCATCGGCCCGTTCACGGGCGGGTCGCTGAATCCGGCACGCTCGTTCGGGCCCGCAGTGGCCAGCGGCATCTTCGAGGGACAGGCCGTCTACTGGGTTGGTCCAATCGTGGGTGCAATCGTGGCCGCGCTGATATACGAGTATCTGTTCATCGGTCGCGACCGGGAGCCGGCCGACCACGGGGCTGTGAAGCCGTAACCCGCCTTGGCCAAGAAACCGGCACCCCGGCAGGAACCCGCGCTCGTCACGGTGGAAGGCGAGCGCGAGAAGACGATCGCGCTTTTGTCGGAGCATTTCGCCCAGGACAACCTGTCGCTGGACGAGCTGGAGAAGCGGATCGAGGCGGCGTACCGAACGGTCACCGTGGCAGGGTTACGTGAGCTGACGCGCGACCTCATGGTCGAATCAGCGGCACCATCGTCCTCGTTGCCAGCGGTGCGCGCCGGCGTCGCCAGGGCCGCGATGGCCTCGTACGACGCGCTGGAGCACGAGCGCATCGCGTCGATCATGTCCGAGACCAAGCGCACGGGCCCATGGAGCCCGGCGCGCAAGATGGACGTGTGGTGCGTGATGTCGGAGACGACGCTTGATCTGACCCAGGCGACACTGCAGCCGGGCGTCACCGAGATCCGGCTCCACGGGCTGATGGCAAGCATCAAGATCATCGTGCCTCCGGGCGTTCGCGTCGTGTTGCAGGCGAGCGCGATCATGGCGTCGGTGTCGGACGAGACCATCGATCCGCCGGCCGTGGGCTCTGGCGCCCCCGTGGTGCGCATTACCGGCCGCGTGATGATGACCGAGCTGGTAGCGGTGATGCGTCGCCGCGAACTGTCCGCTGGCGACGAGTAGCGCGGTCCGCTAGCGGAAGGTCCCGCCAAAGATCCCGCCGAGGACCGCGAGGACGAGCATCCCTCCCGCGGGCAGCAGCGTCAGGCCAATCGAGAACACAAGGCCGTAGCGGAACAGGGCCGGCCCCCCACGACCACGTTGTAGGCCAGACGGCGGCTCTCCCACCACTTGTCAACGACGCGAGCGCCACCACAGCGAGGCGACATACCCGCCGATCAGCACACCGGCGATGACGTACGCGGCGATGAAGAAACCGTAGTTGTCAGGCATCGCGGCCGTCCGGCAAGCGGTACCGCGCCCGGATGAGTGCAATGCACAGGAAGGCGAACGCCAGCACTCCCATGCTCCACGTCGTCAGCATTTCGGCCGGGAGCCTGGGGCGCCCCGGCTGCAGCACGATTGGTTCCGGATGCATCGTGCGGAACAGGTACACGCTCAGGTGGATGAACGGGATGAGGAGCGCGGCCAGCACGCCGAGCACCGCCGAGAACCGCGCGCGCATCGCTTCGTCATCAATGGCGCCGCGCAGCACCAGATAGGCGGCCGTCAGGAACCACAAGAACATCGTGAGATTGAGGCGCATGTCCCACGACCACCACGTGCCCCAGATGGGCTTGGCCCACAACGGGCCCGTGGTGATCACCAAGGTTGTGAACAGCAGGCCGACTTCGGCCGCGCTCACCGCCAAACGGTCCGCGCGCGGATCGCGCAGCCACAGGAACATCACCGATGCCACGGCCAGGATACCGAGCGCGAGATACGCACTGAGCGCCGCGGGCACGTGGATGTAGTAGATCTTCTGCGCCGCGCCTTGCGACGCTTCGAACGGCGTGAACGCCAGAATCCGGACCAGCGTGCCACCCACGGCTGCGACCGCGAGCAGGAAGAACCAGTCGAAAAGCGGAGCGCGGAACGCGCGCGCTGGAGCGGGTACGGTCATTCCTCGAGCGTATACGGGAAAGCGATCGTGCACGCGACCACGAACACCAGGTCGAACGCGATCAGGATCTTGAGCCACGGCATGGCTTCAGACATTGGACGCCCGGCCAGCAGCCGGGCGCTTATCTGGGATGAAGCCATCACGATCGGCACAAAGAAGGGCAGGCTCAGCATCGGAAGCAACAGTTCCGCCAAGCGCGTGTTCACCGCCATGGAGCTGAACAACGTGCCCACGGAGACGAGGCCTATCGCGGCAAGGAGCGCCACTGGCGCCAGCCCGACGACCGTTTGGGCCAGCGGCAGGTTGTAGAGGATTGCCAACGCGGGCAAGGCGACCACGAGCACGGCGCCGACAAACACGAGGTTGGCGATCGCCTTGCCCAAATAGATGGCTTCGCGTTCCACCGGCGCGATCAACAGGCCGTCGATGGCCCTGTCTTGTGCCTCCGACCCAAACGACCGGTGCAGCCCCAACATGCCGGCGAACGTGAACGTCACCCACAGCACGCCCGGCGCGAGGTCAATCGAGGCCACCGAGGTGGCATCCCACGCGAAGAAGAACGTTGCCAGCGCCAGCAGCGTGAAGACGAGCACAGACAGGAACGCGCTGCGCGTGCGCAGCTCCACCGCCAGGTCCTTGCGCGCGATGATCCACGCGGCTGCCAGCATGCTGGGCGGCCTAGCCACGATCGACTCCCGCCTGGGCGCGATACCCGGCTGAGAATGCGGCCGCGTTGAAGCCCGAGGCCGGTCGGGTTTCTTCGAGCGCAAACCGTCCGTCGAGCATGACCGCGGCGTGCGTCGCCAATGCCAGGCCCTCCGCCACGTTGTGCGTCACGAGCAGCAACGCCGCGCCGCGCTCCCGCAACGACGCAAGCACGGACGTGAGCGCCGCAGCGCCGGACTCATCGAGACCGGAGTACGGCTCGTCGAGCAGGAGAACCACGGGCCCGTGCACCAATGCGCGGGCGATGGAGACCCGCTGCTGTTGTCCCCGGCTCAGCTTCCGCACCTCCACATCGGCGACGTCGCCCACCTTGAGTGACGCCAGTGCGTCGCGCGCCGCGGATGCCGGTTCGGCCACGCCGCCGAGGCGCGCGGAGAACTCGACGTTTTCCCGCGCTGTGAGTGGCGCATACAACATCGACTGGTGCGACACGAGTCCGACGGCCGAGCGCGCCGGGGCATCGCGGCGCATGTCCACGTCGCGCACGCGCACCGAGCCAGCGCTCGGCTTGAGCAGGCCGGCAACGAGCCGGAGCAGAGTGGTCTTGCCCGCGCCGTTCGGGCCGAACAGCGCAAGGCACTCGCCCGTACCCAAGGAAAAGTCCACACCGCGCACCGCCTGCCGCCGGCCGAACGCTTTCCCGAGGTCCACGGCGTGAACGGCGGCGTTGCTTGTCATCGCGAGTTCAAACTAGCGCCGACGCGTCGGCCCGCGTCGTTACTGCGCAGTGACGTAGACGGCCGGCGCAGAGAGTGAGCCCGGGCGCGCCGCGCCCACGGCAGCCATCTGAAGCCACAACGTATCGTTCACCACGCGATACAACCCGCGCTGCACGGTGCCGGTCCGATTGAAGTCGATTTCGCCGAGTCCGCCCGCGAGCGGGTTGACCAGCAGCGCGCCGGAGCTCTTGTCCTCAAGCGCGTCGAGCATGAACTGGTGCGGGTTGGTGGCCGAGATCTGGCACGTAACGTCCAACAGGCGGACCGATGCGCCGGCGCCGCTGGCCCAGCGGCGCGTCAACGGGTAAACCGACGCGCGTGAGTTGGTCACAAAGGGCTCGCATAGCTCCTGGCTGTAGCCCGCCTTGGCCCACATCGCCGCAAAAAGGGCGCGCGCCTCCAGCAGCAAGTGCGTCTCCGGGCTGACCGCGTTGACGTTCGTCAGCCCGGAGGTGGACGAGAAATCGTCGAACTGAAAGTGAATCGCCGCATAGGTCACGTTGCGCATGCCGATCATCCTGGTCTGCGTGCGTGGCGCGCCAAGCACCTGTCCGCGCGTCACGGATGCGCCGACGGTGACACCGGCCGCGAGCGTCGCGATGCTGGTATACACGGTGCGGTAGTGCTTGCTGCCCCACGGGGATGCCCGTCCAGCGCGTGATCGGCACCGTGGACGCCGAATGGCCAGATGCCGTACGCGGCGAAGGCGGTGTCCCTGGAGGCGATGGGCAGTGCCACGCAGAACTGACCCAGTTCGCACATCCGGTCGGGTTCGATGATGGTCGTGCTGTGCTCACGACATGCCGCCGACAGGAGCGCCGTCACGCCCAGCCTCCATGCCTTGCTCCGCAACCCAGCGTCCGGCAGAATCCACCGCATGTCAGAAATAGATGCCCTGCTTCAGGAGCACCGCAAGTTCCCGCCGTCGGCCGCGTTTCGCAAAGCAGCCGTCGTTTCCGATCCCAAGGTCTACGCCAAGGCCGGGAAGGACTACGAGAAATTCTGGGCCACGCAGGCGAAGGAACTACACTGGTTCAGGCCCTGGAAGAAGGTCTGCGTCTGGAAGCCGCCGCACGCGAAGTGGTTCGTCGGCGGCAAGATCAACGTGTCGTACAACTGCCTGGATCGCCACATCGACGGCCCGCGGCGCAACAAGGCGGCACTGGTCTGGGAGGGTGAGCCGGGCGACCGGCGCACGCTCACGTATTGGGACCTGTACGTCGAGGTGCAGAAATTCGCGAACGCCCTCAAGTCACTGGGCGTCAAGCGCGGTGATCGCGTCGCGATCTACCTGCCGCTGGTGCCCGAGGCGGCTGTCGCGATGCTCGCCTGCACCCGCATCGGCGCGATTCACTCCGTGGTGTTCGGCGGCTTCTCGTCGGAATCTCTGCGCGACCGGATCAACGACTCCGACTGCAAAGTCCTGATCACTTCCGACGGCGGATATCGCCGCGGCCAGGTGCTTCCCCTCAAGCGCAACGCGGACAAGGCGCTCGAGGGCTGTCCCTCCATCAAACACGTGGTCGTGGTGCAACGCCGGCCCGGCGCCAGTGGCGACGAAGCGTTCGCGGAAATGAAAGAGGGCCGTGACCACTGGTGGCACCGACTCATGAAGGATGCCTCGCCCAAGTGCGAGGCGGAGCATATGGACGCGGAGGACGTGCTCTACATCCTCTACACATCGGGCACGACCGGAAAACCGAAGGGCATCGTCCACACGACGGGCGGCTACCTCACCGGCGCGGCGTACACGATGAAGACCGTGTTCGATCTCAAGGAAGAAGATGTCTTCTGGTGCACCGCGGACATCGGCTGGGTGACCGGCCACTCATACGTGGTGTACGGCCCGCTGGCGAATGGCGCGACGTCGGTCATCTACGAAGGCGCGCCAGACTGGCCCGAGAAGGACCGTTTCTGGGACATCTGCGAGCGGCTGGGCGTGACCATCTTTTACACCGCTCCCACGGCGATCCGCGCCTTCATGAAGTGGGGCGACCAGCACCCGAAGAAGCACGACCTGTCGCGACTGCGATTGCTGGGATCGGTGGGTGAGCCGATCAACCCGGAAGCATGGATGTGGTACCGCGAGAAGATCGGGTACAAGCGCTGCCCCATCGTGGACACCTGGTGGCAGACGGAAACCGGCGCGATCGTGATTTCGCCGTTGCCGGGACTGGTGAAGACCAAGCCCGGCAGCGCAACGATTCCCCTCCCCGGATACCACGCCGCATTGCTGGACGCGAAAGCGAAAGAGATCAAGGTGGGCGGCGGACTGCTGGCGCTTACCAAGCCGTGGCCGTCGATGCTCCGCACCATCTGGGGCGACGACCAGCGTTATGTCGAGACGTACTTCACCAAGTGGCCGGGCCGGAAAGACCTGTACTTCCCCGGAGACGGCGCCAAGCGCGACGACGACGGCTACTACTGGATCCTGGGCCGCGTGGACGACGTGCTCAACGTGGCGGGCCACCGCATCGGCACGATGGAAGTGGAGTCAGCGCTGGTCGAGCATCCCGCGGTGGCCGAAGCGGCGGTCGTGGGCAAGACACACGAACTCAAGGGTCAGGCGCTGGCGGCGTTCGTGACGCTGCGCGAAGGTCACAAGGCCACCCCGGCGCTCTGCGACGAACTGCGCGAGTTCGTGGTCGAGAAAATCGGCGCCATCGCGCGCCCGGACGATGTGCTCTTCTCGGCGGACCTGCCCAAAACGCGTTCGGGCAAGATCATGCGGCGGCTTCTGCGCGACATTGCGGAAGGACGCGCACTTGGTGATACGACAACGTTGGCTGATCCCAACGTCGTCGCCTCGCTCAAGGATCAGTACGAGGCGTCTGAGAGCTGAACTGCCCAGGGCACAGTGTTCGGTGTCAGGGCACGGCGTTCGGGGTTCCACGCCGGTCCAGATAGGCGAGGACGAACACCGCCACCGCAATGACCGCTGACACGACGCACCAGCGGCAAATGGCGTGGATCACGAACAGCTCGAGGTACGTGAGCCACGCCGAGAATACCACGCCCCATCCGGTGAGAAGCACCAGGGCCAGCGACAGGCGGCGTGAATCGCCGAACCGCTCAGTCGTCGCCGCGAACGCGAGGCCGAATACGAGCGCGTAGAAGCCGACGCCCCAGGTGGCAACCGGCAGTCCGAAGAGCGTGGACCAGTGGCTCAGCTG
>ERZ1292623.1206-Hain-H51-01um-R1-1206-length-25431-cov-6_pt1 | contig 25431 bp, 20 predicted proteins | sample MGYA00564398_ERZ1292623 | MGnify/ENA primary metagenome ERZ1292623 (study PRJEB36523, sample SAMEA6512633) | groundwater metagenome | collected 2019-01-07 | study: AquaDiva: Metagenomics assemblies of 32 groundwater samples | reverse complement strand
CCCTATCTAACCATTCAATAAAAACTGCTTTTTCAAACAGCGTTTTTGAACATATTAAAAATTTGGAAGGGGTATTAGATGAAATTAATCGCGTTTTAGAAATTAATGGGAGATTAGTTTTCACAACTCACCTACTGCATTCTCAAGAGTTTAATAGCGTAAAATTGTTGAGAAAGTTAAAACTAGATTCCCTAGCAAATATAGTAGAAAAAGTTTTTACTCGCTATTTACAATTAAACACTTTGTGGACAGAGGAAAAATGGAAAGGAGTACTCAAACAGAAGGGATTCCAAGTCGAGTACACCAAAGTAATGGTTTCAGACACTTCCTTTCTTATGTACGAGTTGTTTATGCCTTTTACTTTCCTTCAGAACAGAATAAAAATCCTAAAGAAGATTCCTATAACAAAATTTATTCTTGCGATAATTAATATCGACTATAAAGCCGAAAACAAAAGTGGATATAATATAATTATTTCTGCAAAAAAGATAAAATCAATAAAATGAGGTCTTCATCTAAATTAACGTTGGTTTTTTGCATATCAATACTTGCTGTAATTTTTCTTTTCAATCCTCATTACATAGAGCTTTCAGCACTCGAAAACTGGTTTTTCTTCAAAGGACTCGTTTGGTACAAAGAATTTCCAGCAGAACATTTCCCACTTGGCAGACTAGTATTGTTACCAACACAATTATTGTCCAACTGGAGCTTTAGACTAGACCCTTTTGTAGCACTTTTGAGTGGAATACTTTGTTTAATTCTAATCTATCGCTTCGGCAAAAAACATCTCGCAAGTTACGGTACTATAGTCTCACTTTTATTTTTTACAATATTCTTCTGGTATTTCGCGACAGGAATTCTCTTTTTCCATGAGATATTTATTGGACTGCTGCTTCTGGCTTCCATTTATATATTATTCAATATGTACAGTGAGCAAGAGATTAGCCCGAAGAAACTTTTGACCTTAGGAATTTTATTTTCAGCAACCGAGCTGTCTGGACAAATTGCAACCTTATCTATAATAGCTATAGCTATTTCTTCACTTTATTTGATTAAAATTAAGTCTAGAAATCCAAAAAAATTCTTTAGGTCTATCACCATTGTTTTATTAGGAGTTGTTATCCCCTTTTTCCCCTTTTTAGTTTATTTCGCTGCAAATAATGCTTTGGTGGACTTTTTTTATTGGAATATACTTTACTACTTAACTTATGCTCAAGATGCTTCTAAAAATCTCTTAATACTGCCATATAAAATAATCTTAACTTTCTACTTGCCCTTAGCAGCTTTGGTCATTTTTACACCGGCAAAAAGAAATAGGAATTTTAAAAATATCTCACTGCTTTTGATCTCACTTTCCACTATACCAGGTGTAGTATTTAGTATTTTTCACTTCCATCATTTCAACTATGCACTACCTATACTTGCGCTAACAGGCGGCATGGTATTCACTAAAAAGTCCAGCAACAAAATACTAACAAATGTATTAAGGGCAGCTTTATTATTAACTTTACTTTGGATACTTGTAAATAAAATTTTACCCTGGCATCTTTCAAGAATAATTTACCCCTCTCTAAAAATTTATAATGTTGAAACAGTGCCTGGTGATAATACCCATGAAACAATCGAGTGGCTCCGCAGAAATACTTCACCTGATTCCCGAATTATGGTTGTGGGGACGCCAATTGTTTATTTTGCAAGCGACAGACTTCCGGCAAGTAGGCCGGCAAAAGGAATTCCCTACACTTGGACGCCTATAGAAAGTGTAAAACGCGAAATGACTTCAATGCCTCCGGATTATTGGGTAGTCGACAGAAGATTTCTAAATAGGGTTGCAATAAACAACAGTAGAGAGGATATACAACAGTTTGTAGATGAGGAATTAGCAAGATGTTTTAGCAAGGTTATTCAATACAATAACTGGGAAATCTGGCAAAAATTGTGTGAATAGAGATTTCATCATATGAATTTATCGATCATTATTCCGGTATTAAACGAAGAAAAAACAATTATTAAAACAATTAATAACGTTTTGAGACAAAAGGATGTTGGGGAAATCATTATTGTAGATGATGGCTCAACTGATAAAACTCCTAAAATTTTGCGAGAACTCAAAAATTCAAAGATTAAAGTTTTCACCCATCCCCAAAATAGGGGTAAGGGGGCAGCATTAAGAACCGCTCTTAAAGCTGTGTCTAAAGATTATATATTGCCTCAAGACGCCGATTTAGAATATAATCCCAATCAAATTGGATTATTAATGAAAATAGTTAGTCCCGACACCGCTGTCTATGGATCAAGAACTTTAGGTAAAAATAAAAGTGCATATATCAGAACCTATTTAGGTAATATTTTAGTCACAGGAGTTTTTAACATTCTATACAAACGGCGTCTAACTGATTCTTATACTTGTTACAAATTAATTCCAAAGAAGATTTTGCATGGTTTAAATTTAGATTCTGACGGTTTTGAAATTGAGGCTGAAATTACTGCTAAATTAGCCAAGAAGGGGGTAAAAATTGTCGAAGTGCCAATTCAATACTCTCCCCGAAAATATGAACAGGGCAAAAAAATCAAGGCTAGTGACGCCTTTAAAGGGGTTTTGAAATACTTAACCCTCAGATTTAGTTAAAGGTAAGCGGACCTGATATTAAAATGATGAATAGTTCAATATTTTTAGAAAAATTTCTTCAAAATTATCGCTTCAAAACAGCGAAGCCGTATCTAATTGGTGATGTTTTAGATTTTGGCGGAAACGACGGAGAGTTAAAAAAACTAGTTAAGGGCAAATATCTCGTCGTTAACTATAACTATTCCGTAATGGATAAAACTCATTTTGATACAATTGTAATTTTAGCAGTTATAGAACATCTTGATTTCGAAGAAGTATTTGATATTTTTCTGAAGTTCAAAAAAATTTTAAATAGCAATGGTAGAATTTTTCTAACAACACCAACTAAAATGGCAAGGCCGATTTTAGAATTCTGGGCACGTGTTGGAATTGTAGATAAAGGTAATATACTAGAACACAGACATTACTGGACCAAGAATGAGATCTATTGTTTAGCAAGGAAAACAGGCTTTGTAGTTAAGAGATATAAAAAATTTCAAATTGGATTTAACCAGTTCGCTATCTTTGAGCATCATTATCGTCATTGAAAAAATTTGTACCTGAGAATATAATATGTTTTTACAATGGTACTCCAAATTTATCTCTTGATCAATAAAATCTATATTCTCTTATGAAAATTTTAAAAAGGTTGTTCTTTCTCAAAGATAGAGTTTTATTGTTAATTCTGGCCCTGTCGTTTTTTTTAAACATCTATGGTCTTTACCCAAACTTCTATCTTCACCAAAAAGAACCCCAACTTTGGAAAACAGCTGATCGTATTTTTTACAACATTGTTCATGATTTTAATTTCGACCCAGTTTTTACATCAGGACCATTAAAATTAGACACAAATTCGACTTATTACCTAAGCTACAGTCCGTGGATTTATTATCTGCAAGCTCTAGTAAGAGGTGGTGTCTTGGGCTTTACTTACACAATACACAATTTGACGAATTATGACTTTAATTCACCACAGGCTTTTAAATCCGCCGAAACATTCAAGGATTTTGTTAATCCCCAAACTACTGTTTACTTGCATACCTTGCTTATTTGGTTTAGCCGTTTTACCACTGCAGTTTTGGGAATAGTTTCAGTTTATTTGATTTATATCACAACGTCTGAACTATTTAAAAAGAAAGAGATATCATTTCTAGCTGCTGCTTCTTTGGCAGTCATGCCTCTATTTGTTCGCGAATCGCATTATGCGACTGTTGATATATTTCAAAGCCTCTTTTTTATTCTAGCTTTACTTGCGTCATCTAAGATATTAAAAAAACCAACCATTCGCTCTTATCTTTTGGCGGGTTTAATATTAGGATTTACGACCGCGATCAAATATTTTCCAATAATGGTGGTGCCGTTTTTATTTTTCCATTTTTCCAAAGCTAAATGGGGTTTGTTCAATAAAAATTTAGTCGCTACAGTAGCTGCCTTTTTAGCTGGCTTTATATTTGGTAACCCCTACTTGTTGATCCACCCGAGAGAAATATATGACATTTATATCTTTAATATGAACTTTTACTCGGTTGATCAATTCTATAACCCAGTCTCATTAATTGAGAAGTTCGCCCCGCGCTATCTGCACCTTTTTCATTTTAAATTTTTAATAAATGAGGGAATCTTACTAATACCTTTAACTTTAGCCATAATCGGTTTTATTTCAGGTGTAAAAAAATATACGCTGGTGACTGCAGCAATTTCCTCGGTAGTAATTTTTAATACTCTATTCATCAGTCTTTATATAGCCACTGTCTACGATTATTTACCCCTACCAATGTTGCCGTATCTCGCGATTTTAATCGGACTCGGATTATATACTTTTTTCTTAAAGATGAAATCTGTTAAAAAATTAAAGGATATATATTCAAAACTTGTACCGATCATTTTACTGGTTGTTTTTGCACCCTCTCTGCTAAAAGACCTTGAAGCCGATGCAGCCTGTTCACAACAGATTAATGAGTACCAGGCTAAAGACTGGGTAGAGCAAAATATTCCACCAGGCACACACCTAGCTGTTCAACCTGACGTTCAATTAAAGGAGTACTGGCCAGAAGTTTTACGTTCAGAAGTTAACACAGATTTTTCATTAGCCGAACTCCAACAGAAAAATGTTAGTTATTTAGGAATCTCTGAAGGGTATCTTAATCGCTTTTTACAGTGGTCATCAGACCTGATTTCTCCACCTAAAGAAATTCTTCAGAATCAATATCCAAATCTGGTCCTGTCAGAACTACAAAAAAGGGCAGTTTTAGTCAAAGATTTTAAGAAACCCAAACTTTGCACAAATACTATTATTTCCATTTACAAACTTCCGGATAAAGAAAATGAGGCTAGGGTGACTGTAAATAATTATCCATTTGATAATCCCGAGTCCTTTAGTGAGTGGGAACTAATTAATAGGCACGGCATAGATAGTGAAGCCAAAATCATATTTGATATAAAAGAGGGTTCTAATAAACCAGGATCATTATATTATCGTTATCAGAAAGGTGGGCTCAACAAATTCCGTCACCTGGGGACATTGCTTTATTCCCAACCTGTCTACTCCCCGCAGATTCAAGCTATTCCAAACAAGAAATTTACTGCGGTCGCCCAAATACGCCAGGAAAAAACCCCCCTTAACCAAATGGTCGACGGTTTCCTAAGGTTAGACTTTTATAATAAATCTCCGGATGATCCACCTTTGCTTACAGCTATTTCTCCCCGTGTAAAAGGAACAGATTTCCAAAAAATTTCTGTAACAGCTATTTCTCCACAAGGTACAAATTTTATAAGGATTGGGTTTCAGAGCCTAGGAGCCGGTGATTTTGGAGGATTTTGGGTAGATGATGTTGGGTTGCTAATCGAAGACTAGCACCGAAAATCTCCCACTAAGGAATATATATTGCATGCTCGGGGTCATTCTTCCAAATTTTAAGTATTGATACTTTATCAACCTTTACTTCATATACGGGATTAAGAAATATATCGACATAATCCCATTTATCACTGAAGGCCCGGGCAGTATCATTGAAAGTAAGTTCCATTATATACTCGCCACCCTTTTTAGACCCGCTCCAGTTGTCCTTAGAAAAATCTATATCAGATCGGAGACTGGGCGGATAAACATTTTGTAATTCCCCTTGGAGCAGAGTTAACTTCGCGCCATCCTCTACGTTTGCGTTAATCCAATCAACCCCTTGTTTGTAAGCATTCCCGTAACTGTTGCCCCATGAAGGAAAATTTTTTTCTTGAGCACCAGGTGAGCCACCAATTAAGAAATTAAAATACACATTCTCATTTGGATGAAGTTTGTAAAGAACTAAAATAGGGTATATGAAGAGAATTAGGATCACTAGCTTAACCAACAATGAATGTTTTTTAGAAAAACTAAAGATATGGGAAGCACCTAATCCGGCTAGTATAGCCAAAGCAGGTAAAAATTCTAAAGCTTGTCTAACTCCCCCATAAACAGATGTTCCCGGTAAACTTATTCTTAAAATCGGCATAATAAGCCATGAAATTAAAAGAACGGGTAAAAAATTTTTATCCTTAAACTGTTTTATTGCGAAGATTATACCAATTAAACTCAAAATTAAAACCTGGGGTGGAGTTGTAAATAAAACCCATACGAGGGGATAAAAATTAAATCCAAGAAAGTAAAAGTTTCCCGGTTGGTAATTAACTGCTGTTCCAACATCCTTATAAAATTTAAAGACATTAATTAAATTATGAGGAAAATTAAACCATAAAGAAGGCCATATCAAAATTAAAAGTGTGAAACTTAAAACTATTCCCAATATTAAGGCAAGTAGGTAGTTTTTCTTAAACTGTAAAGTCTTATTATTTTTATAGAGAGTCAAAAAAAGATAGGGGAATAAAATTAAAGGTAAAAATAATATATTAAATTTTGTACCCAGACCTAGAAAGAAGAATAAAAAAGTTAGTATTAACCATTTTTTATTCTGGTGAAATAAGGATTTATGAAAAGCCCAAATTGTAGCTGCAATAAAGGCTGCTTCCGGAGGATCCTTAACATTAAAATGGGACTCTGACCAAAATAGAGGATACGTTGCCAGAGTTAAAACTGCGATGAAAGCAGGAAAAAGACCAAAATTTTCTGCAATAAATATAAAGACAATAAAAATTAGAAGGCTTGCTGCTAGAGTATTGAATAAATGATAAGAACCTATATCGCCTAAAATTCCTAAATGCTGGTAAAAAATAAAGTTAAAAAATGATGCAATAATTCCATTAGCCGGCGGATGACCCTCAGATCCAATTTTTCCTAACCAAAATTCTCCATCTTGTTTATCATTTTGAAAAAAACTACGGTTTTTAACGTTAAGATTCGTGTAATGTTTTTCCCCAGTTAAAAAATAATGTAAGTAAGCTTGTCCTCTTTTAAAATGAGTTGCCTCATCCCAGGATATACCATAATCCTTTAACGTTAAAAAGGCAGCTAAGAAAAAAATAAAAGATAAAAAAAATGCCAGCTTAAAATCAGTTAATATCTTACTCATATTCAATTATAAAATTTGACGTTTGATCTGATCTTACAGTTATAGGTACCCAAACCTTGCTTCCTTTGTTAATTACTCTATTAAACTCTAATAGAAAGCTTCCATCCTCAACAGCTGCAGATTTAGCAAGAACCATCCTACCATCAACAAACACCCAAGGAAAAGATCCATTACTTAAAAGAAACGTCGGATAAGATCCAATCTTTTCATTTGTATCAAAGGAAATTTTGTTTGAATCCTCATTTGATATTTCTTCAAGCATCTTCGTTGCAGTTATATCACTAATCGTACCATCTTCTTCTATATCTAGTTGTTCAACCCCTACAATAACCTCAATACGATAAAGGTAATAATTTTTCTTAGGATCAATAATTATGGTCAATTCGCCATTATTTAAAGTAACACTCTTAGGCAATAGCCACTCAGCAACTTCGCTATGTTTCTCTTCATTCCGCCAGAAGGCAGTGAATTGTTTTATACCCAAAACTGGAAAACCATACAAATCCGATAAAACAATTTTGTTTCCATTTGGCTCTAAATTATATTCAATGACTGCGCCTGGCCAACCTTGATGAGTATAAGAATTAACAGTTTTTATTTTATCTTCCAAAAATATTACCTTTCTGTCTTTCGAATTAAACAATGGGTGTGACTCAACACTCGAACCATTTTTTCTCTCAAAATAAACTGGTGGATACTGGTTATTATTTGCACCTATGAATTTTCTTAAATGTTTAAAACCGTCCAGTCTATCTCCCAAATTATTGATCCTGCCAACTTTAATTTTGGATGATAAAGGCTTAAAAAGTCGAAGGGCCTCGCCAAAATCATATTGATTAATTATTTCTCTGATCACTAGTTCATGTGCAAGCTCAGAAGGATGTGGATCAGCCGGATTTATTATAAGTTTTGCTCTATCGGGAACATCTAGAAACAATTCTAGCGGGTCAATAACTGCAATATCGTTCTTTTGCGCAAAACGACTTAATTCCTCATGATAATCTTTGTGTAAATAATCCGAATTGGGAGAGAAGGGATCAAGTTCAGGAAAAATTAGAATAGCAAATTTAGCATTGTTCTGCGCGGATAGATGTTTCATCTGCAGTAAATTTTGTGTAACTGTAGTGAATTCAGGAGAATTTTCTGAAAATCCATTCTTATATCCAATTTGTTGTGTGTTATTACCCCATCTTTTAAGAAGTTTAACCACTCTTGTTTGATAAATATAAGAATCGGTTAAAAATTTAGGTGGGCTAAAAAGAGGCTTACTGGTAGAGGAGAATTCTCCAAAATTAACAGCCGCTATAACTAAATTCGGATGAGACCAAATCGCCTCGTTTTTTAATCTAGCTAACTGTTCGGCCAGGCTAAACCCGTGTCTGGAGGCATTAATAACATCAAACGATTGGCTGGGAAATTTTTTTGCTAAATTTTTCTCAAGTAAACGCGGGAAAGTTTTATCGACGTCATCTATATACCAACCAAAAGCAAAAGAAGCTCCCAAAATTACAATTCGGTAATTCCCATTTTTATTGTCCTGATCATATTCCTTATCTCTCCAATTCATAGAATTCAGAATAACGCTTTCTTTGAGCCATTTAAAATCATTTCTTGCATATCGCTCGTCAAGATCGGGGGGATTCCAAAAAATTCTTAAAACTATCTCTGTCAAAAATAGGAAACTCGAAAGTTTAATTAAAAATTTCTTCATTTTAAAATAACCTTGACTATCTCTCTTGCTGCGATTTCCACACCTCTCGGATTCCAATGACTATCATCTATTTGAAAAAGCAAATCCTTAGGACTGATATTATAACTTCTGTCGAACGCTCCTTGAAGGTCAGCAACCTCCAAGCCTTCTTTCCTTGCTCTCTCGTTAAACCTTTTTAAGAAGTCTGGCTTTCTTCTGTCCCCCTTCATGATTTTGTAATAAATATTTTCTTTATTCGGAATAACTGCAACAATAAAACGGATTCCACGCACTTTTAGGTAATCACGGTAGCCCTTCATTTTCCAAATATGGAAGTCTATTTGTTTGTCAGAGAGAGGGATAAAATAGTCGTCTGCTTGGACGGAAAATACCATTGATCTATCTGTAGCCATATTATATCCGACGGTACTTTGGTTTTTTACAGGTAAGGTCTCTACAGTTGAGATCTTTAATTGCCCTAATAATTCGTAAAACTTAACTCTCATATAGTCAAAGAAATATCTTTTTTTCAATCTATCATAGATAATAGCCACTTTTTGAACATTATCACGGAATTTTACAGAATCCGAGCTTAATAAAGATAGCGTATTTGGTTTTAACTGTGTATCAATCTCCGGTATATCTTGGAATAGTTTTTCTGCCATTACCAAAACAACAATTCTAGGGGGGTGGGATATAAACCTTTTATCGTTAATAAACAGATTAATATGGCTTGGTGCGTACGGATAAGTACCTTTCCCTAGGATTTTTTCCAGTTTTTCCGTAAACATATCTATTTGGGTTAAAGTTGTTCCAGCAACATAGGAGTCTCCAATTATAACTATATCTACATCCTCATTATTTGTTTGTTTTTTTCTATATCCATATCTATCTGTTTCCCAAATTACATCTTTGGGTGCCTCGAAACCAGCTGGTTTTGGTTGATCTCCATATTCTATTCTCTGAAGAAACATATTCGGATAAAAAGGGCCTGACAAGATTTCATTCTTTTCCAAAACGGATAAGTTTTCCCAAGCTCTAAAACCCTCTTGATCAATAGGCTCAATAATAAGGCTATAGGCAGTATGAACTACCAAAGCTGCTGGAATTGATATAAAAATCAAAAACTTAATTAGAAATTTAGTCATTTAAAATTGAAAATATATAAATTGCGGCTGCGCGGTAGATATATAATAAACAATACCAATAAACATTAGGTAATATAGAGACCATCTGATTAGAAGGGGCTGCAAAGAAAGTCTTTGCTGAATATTACCTTTTGACTCCAACTCAAATACATATTGCATAAAAATAATGGCTAAAATAACAATAATTAAATCCAAAATGGGCATACCTAAAACAGGTTTTCTTTGGGTAGCATCTAATAAAAACTGGTTTATATTAAAATTCTTTAGAGCACTCCCCAGAATTTCTAAATTAGAAAATAGATGTGTGATAATGTAACCAGCTTCCTTAAAATCTTTGGCACGAAAGAGAATCCAAGAAAAACTGATAAGTGTAAATGTAAATGTAATTTGGGTAAAAGAGTGTAGTAATCTAATCTTAGACAAACCAATTAAATCCACAAAGTTGTTTACATAATCTTTTACCAGATAATGTATTATTAAATAAATCCCATTTAATCCCCCCCAAACAACGAATGTCCAGTTAGCACCATGCCAAAGACCACTTACCAGAAAAACAATAAGTATATTTAAAAGAGTTCTTAACTTACCCAGCCTATTACCCCCAAGCGGTATATACAGATAGTCGCGAAACCAACTATAAAGCGACATATGCCATCTGTTCCAGAATTGTGCAACCGTTTTTGATGCATATGGATTATCAAAATTTTTTACAAGGTTAAAACCTAAAACTCTTGCTGAACCAATTGCTATATTTGAATAACCGGCAAAATCGCAAAAAATTTGGAAAGAAAAAGCAAATGTTGCAAGGATTAAGGGAAAGCCTGTATAACTTGTAGGATTATTATATACATTATTAACAATAATAGCCAGCCGGTCAGCAATTACAACCTTCTGAAAAAATCCAAAAAGAATCAATCTTAAACCACTTACAACTCGGTCATAATCAAAGGAATGTTTTTCATAAAACTGCGGCAATAGATGCTGAGGTCTTTCAATTGGCCCAGCAACAAGTTGTGGATAAAACATTACATAAAGGGCGTAAATACCAAAATTTCTCTCTACTTTATATTTTTTACGATATACTTCAATAACATAAGCCAAGCTTTGAAAAGTATGAAAAGATAATCCAATTGGAAGAATTATCTTTAAGGTATCTATGGAATAATTCCAATGAAGAAAATTAGCTAAAGAATTTAAATTAATTGCAAAAAAATTAAAATATTTAAAAATAAAGAGGGCTGCAACAGTAGCAGCAATACTAGTTACAAGTAGTAATTTTCTAACATTTCCTCTTGTCTTGTCCATTAAAATGGCTATCAAATAATCAATTGTTATCAGAGCGAAAAGAATGAATATATACTTTGGGATAAAAGCCATATAGAAAATACAGGATGAGATAAGTAGTAATACCCATCTAAACTTGTGCGGAAGAGTAAAAAATAGTGTAGTAATTAGAACGAAAAAAATGACGAATTGCAGCGATATAAATGACATTTAATTACTTTTAATCTCCTTAATGCTTAATGGTTTAGAGGTAATTTCTATTAAGGTTATTGTTCCCGGTATTTCTGCAACCATTAACTTTAATGAATCAATTTTTGTACCACCTGCAGGCAATACTATTTTATATTTGTGTAATGATCCATCATAGATTACATCAATTTCACGCCCCACTGCGCTAGTCCAAGAATCACTTTTATCACTTATCCAATAAACTTGGACTCGGCCTTTAAACGCAAGTTCAGATAAACTACTGCGGTAACTCTCAACACTTGGAACGTAACCAAATGGCTCAGCCAAAAATTCTTCAGCTTCCTGCACATATAACTCTGAAAAGGTAGTGGGAACAACCCAAGCTTCAGCAATCCCAGCTGAATCCATACTCAAGGTTTTAGTTATTACCATCCGTACAAATCTTGACCTTCTTGGAGAAAACTTTATAACTTGCAGTTCTTTTGTGTCGATTCTTTTAAGATCATTAATTTCTTTTGCATCCTGCCAATGTTCGCCGTCAAGAGAAGTTTCAATTTTATATTCAATTGGCGTATTGCTGGGGCTAGCATTTATCCAAACAAATCTGTCAACTTCTAGAGCTTGCTTAAGATCTAAAATTAATATTGCTCCCTGGCTGCGCCATAATACCCTATCGCCGCGCCAGAATGTATCTGAGTTACCGTCTATAAGATTGCTGGCGATATTATCTTTCCAATCATTGCTTGTTTTAACGGATAGCTTTTGCCTTAAACTTTCTAATGACTTTTTGTACTCGAATGCCAATTTTCTATATTCATCATTTTTAGCTATGTTATTTTTTGCCATCTGGTCATTCTTGGAATACGGGAAATGAAGCTCCTTTGGATCCAAAGGTACTGCCGAAAGAGTTAATTCAACTTCTGTAGGAACAACACTTTTTACAACTTTGCTCAGAGAAACTGTTAAATCATCTTTACTTTCTAACTGCCCGTTAAAAATTGCTTGTTTTACGCTACTACCCTCAAACAATTTTTTTGTATCATCCGTTGTATCGACTAAACCGCTAGATGAATAAAAAAATGTGTAGACATTGTGAATTGAAACATTATTCTTTTCTTTATCAGTAAATGATCCTTCAGTAATCAGCTTTACCAGATCATCAAACTTAGTAACTCGTCTTATATCGTATCTGTCTATCCCATACCTCCAGGCAATTGCTGTTTCCTCGGGCATTTGCGCAACCGAGAATGCATCCCTGAAATACCCCTTTGCATTGTCCGCAACGTCAAAATAAATAACGTCCCCTCTTTCTATTTTTGGTAAAAAGCTTTTTAAGCTTCTATAAAAATCTCTTGGCGGATTACTTCTGAAGCGTACAATATTATTTTGGTAAGAAACTGACGCAACCAAATTTCCTAATCCCCAAAATATAATAATTATAAAAACAAGTTTTGATAAACCTTTTAGTTTATCCGGCAGTAGCGCAATAAAAACAGCCAGTATCCCAATGAAGGCAAAAAATGAATGAGCCAAGTATCTATGAATCGAGCCAAAGATAAGTAAAGGATTATTTGCGGAATATGCGCCTATGTTTACAATAGTCCAAAATCCGAATACAGCAAAAATTGGCTTAAACGTCTTTGGAATAATCCAAATAATTAATAAACCCAAGATAAATAAAACACCGCCTAAAAATCCTACAAAAATCTGTTGTTCTCCAATATTTAAAACTGGTGTTGTAAAAATTTGCTTAGATATAATAGCCCATACAGTTATAAGTAATGAAAAACTTACAGTTAAAAGCTTTTTATTTTTACTGCTTCCCAAAATAATATAGACAAATACAAATAAACTTACTGAAGATAGTAACCAGGCATAGGGAAGATTGATTGAAGTAGTTGAAGAAAGAAAAGCCTGTAATTTAAAAAGGAGGTTTGTGAACCAATCCGGAATTACAACACTTGTCAGTCCCGAAAGCCATCCATAAAGATTATAGAACTGCCCCTTTAAAATCCCTTCTAGAAAAGTCTTGATATTACTGCTTCTTGCATCTGCGCCAACTACAAAATAGCGATAGAAGATATATAAAAATGGGATTAGACGCAGTAGTAAATTCCTGATAGAAATAATAATATTTTTGCCTTTATTAAAAAATAGCAGCTCAAAAGCTATTACAATCACAACCAAATAGTGCGTTCTGGTGTGGGCTAACTCATTTACCATAAAAAAAGTTAAAAGCGCAAGTAAATACCAGCGTAAATTTTTCTGCCGGTAAAACTGCCAATAAAAAAAGGCGAAAAAACTTATCCCTATTACACTAATGCTTGTGATAATAGTATTAAAAAGCCTAATAAAACCATCTGAAGCTATATATCCGGTAGCGTACAAAAATCCGGCAATCTGGCCGGAGCGCTTTCCTAAAATCCAAGAAAAAGTTTTATAAACACTCAGTGTTGCCAAAAAATAAAAAAATATTGCAAATGCAAAATAGAAAACAGTATTGTGCCCAAAAAAAGTATAAATTGGGATATAAGGTGTGGCTGTATACATATACGCACCTTCACCAAACGGTCCCTGACCTAAATATCCTGCACTCCCTTCTAAATTAGCAAGTTTAAAGAAAAGGGCATTATCATCCTCCCATGGTTGCATAAAAAGAAGCTGACCATAAGAAATTATAATTATTAAACCCAAAAACAACCAATATTTTCGGTTAAAAAATTTTAATACTTTTTTAAAGATTTCCATGGGAAAAAGGATATAAGTTATTAAGATCTATTTGTCTATATTGATAAGGTTCTTTTGCCGTAATATCATCAATCCGCTCTTCTGATTGCTGAACTCCAACATCATCCAGCCACATCTTTGTCCGAATTGGGTTATCAGTCTGAAAACTAATAACCATATAGTGGGATCCTACTGGGGCTCTTTCTATCATCTCCTTACGTACCCAACTATTTGTTCCATAAATCCTTGAGGAAACAGAACTTATTTTTCCTATACCTTCGATGCTTATTTGCTGATCAAAAAAATCTATCCTCAAGAATCCTTCCCGCTCTCGCGGTTTTAAAAGTGCTTGAGTTTTCAAGTTTCCGATTATCTTATAAAGATAGCCTTCCTTAATATCGATGGGAGGTGAAGATATCCTAACTGATCGACTTTTAGTAGAACCAGGTAAGAATACCAAAGAGCCATTTTCTGCAAAACCCTCATCTTGATCGAACTGAAAATCTGCGGATCCATCTGTTATTTTAGTATATACCCTCCAACCGTCCCCATCTCGATCGAAGTTGTAAGTCTTGATCGTTTTTGTTTTAGTTTCTGGCCACTGTGGTATTTTTGCCAAAATTAAATCTGCATCTGGCGCTTGCCAGGGCTTAGTTGCTGAATAGACTTGATATCTAAAAAGCTCTTCTGCGGCTAAACCATGGTAAGTATTACGCATTATGTTGATTGGTTGATTCCAATATGATAGATTTTCAAGGTCAATACTCATCCAGAAATAAAAATTCCCGGCTGCCCAATCCAAATTCATTAATGCATATCCTGCTCCTGCTTCCTTGTGTTCAGCCAATGAATAATTTCCATTTAATTCAAATTCTGTTTTTTGTACCTTGGGGCCTTTTGGAACATCAAAAGGCGTTGCAGCAACTATAACCTCAGGAGGTAAATTCTGCCGCAACCATTTAGCCGTTGCATCATAATTCCACTCTTTTAAAGAATAATATGAATTAATAACACTATTTCTTCCAGGAATAAAAATAAGCAAAGTTAGTAAAGGAACTAGGAGTATTGGGACTAGCCTTGATGTTAACTTCAGACGGAACCATTCTATTACTCGCCACACTGCGTAGGCCGCAAAAAGCAGCAATATTGGATTAGCAGGTATTATATTGCGGATATAAAATCCACCTCTTGAATAGTATGTAAATATGAAAAAAAAATAGGATAAGGCCGATAAAAGAAAAAGAAATTTACGAAATTCCCGGAAACTTAGAATAATTCCTATTAAGGTTGCAAAAAACAGAGGCGGGCCAAAATCAATATGATAAATATAAGAAATAGGGAAAAGATTTAAAGTATTAGTACCTATTCCATATTTTCTATAATCATCTAGGTTTGAAGCTAGCGCTTGATTGAAATGTATTAGATAATAAGGATTGGTAATTGCAAAAACTATTGGAATCATTAAGACTGATGCTATGGCGTATAGATTCAAGAAGCGTTTAATGCTAAACTTTCCATCCTTAAAAGCTATATACAGGTGAACTAAAATAAACGGTAAAAAAGCATGCGCTTGATACTTTATTGAGAAAGATAAACCAACAGCAAGACCTGCAAGCAAATAGTTTTTTTTAGTTGGAGATTTCCAAAACGCAAGAGTTGTAATCAAAGAAAGTAAAAGAAAAAAAGAATTGTAGATATCAGGCAGTGTTATATGTGAATTGAGGACATGTCTAAAGTTAAAAGCAAGGAAAAAAGCTGCAATCAAACCAATTTCTTTCTTAAACAGATTTTTACCTAGCACGTATACCAGAAAAACACTCCCTAAACCAAAAAGAGCGGTTATATATCTTCCCCAAAACATGGCGTTTATACCACGCTCCCCTATGATATGTAAGTTGAAAACCCGATCGATCTCCCTTGGTACCGGAGGAAGTTTAATTATCCCGTCGATCAAATCAACTATATGAGTCAAATAAAACCAAACCCAATTAAGTGGTATAAAAAAGAACTTATAGAAAAAAGCATTTATTAACATGGCTGTAGCAGGATAGTCATAACGTCCCGGGTCAAGAGTTGAGTTTTTAACCATTTCCAGGGCACTTCCATAAATTGCTGGTTCATCCGAGTGATAAGGGCTATAACCGGGATTAGTTCCCCCAAAACGCAACAAAGCAGCTACTAATAAAATTAGCACTAATATTTTATTGTTTTTGATTAAAGAAATAAATCGCCTGAACTTGGACATTAACTGAAAAACTCCTTTACACTTTCTGCCACCTTGACTATTTCTTTATGGGTTATTCCTGGAAATATAGGGAGAGAAATTATTGTCCTAGAGTTATCTTCAGTGCGAGGAAAATCTCCTATTTTATGCCCTAGAAATTTATATGCCTCTTGCAAATGAACAGGAACTGGATAATGTAAAACTGTAGATATCCCTTTTTTGGAAAGGTATGTTTGCAAACTATCACGAATTTTTTTATGTTTTACCTTAATAACATATAAATGATAAACATGGGTTCCCATATCATGTTCTTTAGGCGTTTCTATAACATTAGATAATAATTTATTATAAAGATAAGCAGCCTCTTGCCTTTCCCTATTCCATTTATCCAAATGTTTTAACTTGATATTTAAAACAGCGGCCTGGATTGCATCGAGGCGTGAGTTGTAACCAATAACTTTCTCATAATATTTTTTACTCATCCCGTAATTCCTGAACATTTTTATTTTTTCAGCAATTTGTTTATTATTTGTAATAACAGCTCCACCATCGCCAATAGCGCCTAAGTTTTTACCTGGATAAAAAGAAAAACATCCAATATTCCCAATGCTCCCCGCTTTTTTACTCTCAAAAGTAGCCCCTGTGGCTTGAGCATTATCTTCTATACATAAAAGTTTATATTTTTTGGCCAGCTTCATTACTTCATCCATATTGGCTGTTTGGCCGTATAAATGTACAGGGATTATAGCTTTTGTTTTTTTAGTGATTTTTTCTTCAATGTGCGAAACATCAATATTGAAGTAATCATCGCAGTCTACTAAAACAGGTGTTGCTCCAGCTTGAACAATAACATCAACAGTGGCGGTAAAAGTATTAGCAACAGTAATAACTTCATCTCCTGTCGTTATACCTAATGCCAAAAGAGCAAAACGCAGCGCATCTCCGCCGTTCCCAACCCCTATGCAGTATTTGCTTTGATTATAAGCAGCAAATTCTTTCTCGAACTCTTCCAAAGGTTTACCCATAATAAGGGCTGAAGTTTCTAAAACAGTTTCTATTGCCCGGAGTATTTCTTTTTTAAGAGGGTCATGTTGTCTGTTTAAATCTACAAATTTAATCATTTTCTTTAGGGAAACATTCAAAAATTATATTTGGAAATGGCCTCCCTTTTACTGCCATGGTAACCTTAACATCATAGCCGATACTTTTCAACAATCTAAGCCAATTCTCTCTTTTCCTAAAATATGCTCTAGTATAAAATCTTTTTTCAAAAACCCAGGGTACTAAAAAATGATCGGCTATCCAGGCAGCTAGATACTTTAAAGAAGGTTCAATATAGACATCGACAATAATCAGTTTACCTGAATCTTTAAGTTTATTTTTAACTTTTTTCAAAACTTCCTCTTGAGCCTTAAAAGAAGAAAGATGATGTAAAACATGAAATAAAATGAAAAAATCAGCTTTTGGATATGAAATATTCACAATATCTCCAACTTCAAAAGATGTATTTTTAAGACCTTTTGTGGCTCGCTTGAGTCTTTCTGGAGTGATTTCATAACCTATAATTTTTCTTTTTGGAGAAGCAATTGCCAAATAATTTGATAGTAGTCCCTCTCCGCAACCTAAGTCTATAATTAACCCGTTTTCCGGTAACATTTTTTCAACAACCTCATATGGTTCTTCCCAAAACTTAAAATTTGATAGGAATTTTTCCCACGGTTTTTCTGCATATAAATTAATAGCTTTTCTTCTCGGATCTTCCATTTTAATATTTTGATTAATCCTTTCTCGCTATACAAATTAAAGAACTTCCAAACGGCAAATATATATTTTTTATTAAAAATGCTTCAATCTTTAAAAGGCATAGTAACAGATTATTAATAAATTTCGGAGGGAGAGAAAAATCGCTGCTTCCTTTTATATTTTCCGGAGAAAGTGATGACCTAATTCTAAGAATCAAAACAATTGGAAAGAGAAAGAAGTTTACATATGTAATTTTTAAAATTTTGAAAGACGATTTTTTAACCAAAAATTCAAGTCTATCTTTAGAAAAACGTCTTTTAGTCAAACTGCCTACATCCTCTCTACCGCGCAGCCAATTGTATGCCGGCTCCCGAATCAGCAAAATCCCGCCCCTTTTTAAAACTCTATTAAATTCTTCTAAGGCCTTTTTTTCATTAACAACCCAAGTGTGGTATAAAACATCCATACAAACAATCAAATCAAAAGTTTCATCTGCAAATTTTAAATTTAAAATATTTCCCTTTTGTACCATCCCCCGCTTTCTGGCATACTTTAGGGCATCATCCGATAAATCAATACCTATTACATTTCCATACATGGCAAGGGTTGGAAGCATTGCACCTGGTCCACATCCGGCATCCAATATTTTTAAATCTTTTTTGGATAAATATTTATCAAGAAGTGATTTATTAATAGCTTTCATCCCTAAATACCACCAAAGTTTATCCTGGTTTTCCGAAATATCTTTATAATGACTTTTTAACATAACTTAAATATTATCATAGAAGCAGTTGCTAAGAAAAACCAGACCATATATACTTCAGAAATGAAACGGAAAAGAAACGTTAGCCTTTCAATTATTATACCGGCTTTTAATGAAGAAGAAAGTTTAGGTTATGTCTTAAACGATACCATCAAAGATTTGCCTAAAGTGTCAAAAGATTTCGAAATAATAATTGTTGATGACGGTTCAAAAGATAAAACCCGCCAAATTGCCGATTCCTTTGCCAAAAGAAATAGAAGGGTCCGGCTAATCCATCAAGCTAATGGAGGGTTTAATAAAGCAATTATTACAGGGTTAAAAGCTGCTAAAAAAAATTATGTTGCTTATATGCAGGCTGATGGCCAGGATTTAATCCGAGATATGGTTAATTGCTTTAAAATTATGGAAAACTTTGACCTTGTTTTAGGAGTCCGAGGGAAAAGAATCGATTATAATTTGTATCGGCTTATACTTTCTTACGGGGCTTGGCTGCTTTACCGGGTGCTTTTTGGGATAACTTATGAGGACGTTCACTGGATCTATGTCTGGGAAACCAGTGAAGTCCAAAAATTGAGACTTGATCCCGATGGAGGAATGTTTGTTCTTGTTGAGAGTTTGGTTAAATTCCAAAAGAAAGGTTTAAAAATCGGGGAAGCCTCATCTCCCTACCGACCAAGGTATGGAGGGATAAATAAAAATGATAACCATAAAGTCATTATAAAAACATTCATAAGTATGATAAAATTATGGTATAAAATTGTAACAGGGAAAAGAATGTATGGCTAAAGCTTTTAAATTAGATGAATCGCTTTCCGTAGTTATCCCTGCTTATAAAGAAGAAGGCAATTTACCCGGATTAATCAAAGATACCGTGAAAGATGCCAGGAAAATCAGCAAAGATTTTGAAATCATTATTGTCAATGACGGATCACCGGATAGAACCGGAGAAGTTGCAGATAATTTAGCAAAGGCATATAAAGAGGTACGGGTAATCCATCACAAAAAAAATAAGGGGCTGGCACTTGCCTGGAGAACCGGAATTCAAAATGCAAAGAAGGATGTCATCCTCTACATTGAAGGCGATAACCAACAACCTTTCAAAGACCAATACGAGCTGCTAAAAAAAATAAAAGACCATGACTTGGTTCTTGGGTACAGAAGTGAAAGATTCGATTACACTTTCTTTCGTAAATGTATGTCAGTTGGATATCTGATTTTAATATTTATATTCTTCGGGCTTAAATATAAAGATGTCGGATGGTCACAAGCTTACCGTCGGAAAATATTTGATAAAATTGAAATGAAATCAGTTACTCCTTTTTTTGATACCGAAGTAATTATTAAAGCCCAAAGGAGTGGTTTTATAGTCACTGAAGCCCGTTCATACTACCGTAGCCGTAAAACAGGATTTACGAGTTTAGGCAATTTAAGAACTGCGTACAAAATGTTTATGGAAATGATGAAGATGCGGTTTGGCCTTTTGGACTAAATCAGGAGTCAGCCAGACTCCATATAACTTTATACCAATCTCCATTCAAAAATAGCTTGATATTATTTCTCTAATAAACTAAAATCACTTTACTTATTATGTCAAAACTTCTTGTGACTGGTGGTGCCGGATTTATAGGATCTAATTTCATCCATTATTGGCTAAAAAAATATCCTAAAGATTCAATTGTTAATTTAGATAAACTAACTTATGCCGGTCATATGGAAAATCTGCGTGATTTTAAAGATAATCCCCGATATACTTTTATTAAGGGTGATATTACTAATAAGCTAGATGTAGAAAAAGCTATCAAGGGAGTTGATTTGGTAGTGCATTTTGCAGCTGAGAGTCATGTTGACAGATCTATTGAAGATCCAATGATATTTGCCAAAACTAATGTTTTAGGTACATGTGTTCTTTTGGATACCTGTTTGCGACATTCCAGAAAAAGGTTTCATCATATCTCAACTGATGAAGTTTATGGAGAATTGGAAATAGGCGATCCTCCATTTAGTGAAACTACTCCTTTTGATCCAAGAAGTCCATATTCAGCCTCTAAAGCAGGGGCGGATTTAATCGTTAAGACCTATTATACTGCTTATGGACTACCTGTAACTATTACCAACTGCGGCAATAATTTTGGCCCTTTTCAGGATCCGGAAAAGATGATTCCGCGTTTTATTACTAAACTTCTGACCGGTAATAAAATTCCTTTGATGGAAAAGGGAGAAAATATCAGGAGTTGGCTTTCGGTTGAGGACCATTGCCAGGCCATTGATCTGGTTATAAAAAAAGGAAAAATAGGCCAAACTTACTGTGTCGGAGGAGAGGAAAAAACCAATCTTGAGGTAACGCTAAAAATTTTGGAGGTTCTGGGGAAGGATAAATCCTGGATCGAGTTTGTCTGGAACCGGGCAGTTAATGATTTTCGGTATGCCATAGACGACAAAAAAATTAAAAAGCTGGGTTGGAAACCCAAACGTGACTTTGACCATTGGCTAATAAAAACCATTGAATGGTATAGGGACAACGAGTGGTGGTGGAAACCTTTAATTGACAAATCATAATTTATCGTATAATAATATACTATGTTAGAAGACGAGCGCCAATTTCCTTCAGAAGAACAAATCTTGGGAATATATTCTCAAATTGAAGAAACGGCTACGGGCGTAATTAACTCGGGTAATGCAATTGGAAACCCCCTACTTGCGGAAGGTACCCCAAAAGACAGAAGATATGCAATTTCCGTAGACTCCTATGTTGATCCAAAGTCACAAATAGGTACTTACTTAGCAGCAGTAACCAATGAGATTGCAGTAGCCGACGAAGGTTTTACCCCCAATCATCCGGCAGAATTACATATGACGTTTAGTGAGATAGCCCATTCTGATACTGCACGAACCGAAGTTGTTAGAAGCGGGGCAGATATTGCACAATACTACAAAGCATTAGTCGAAAACTTCCCATCCCTAGATAATCTAAGATGTCGATTTGTAAAAATAATGCCGACACCTGATGCGGCCCCTGACCCAGAGCACCCAGAGAGGAGACCGATATCGATAGTTGCAGCATTTTTACCCGATGACGAAGAGTTATTCAGATTAAGGTCATACTTTAGCGAATCTTTGAGGTCAGCTGGGCTTCCAGCCGGAGACTTCGGAATCCCAAGAGTATTCTTTATTACTCTCGGAAGATTTAAAGAAAACCCAAAAGAGAACGGACAACCTTTCCTCGAAGCAATAGCCAGGGCAAATGAAAATCAGGGAGAAGACTTAACTTTTGAAATGCAAGATATGGAAGTTATATCTACAGCTGCACGCTATGTTTTCTCATCAGGACATCTTTATCTCTCCCCGCCGATTCCTTTTGATAAAGATAAAAGAACAACTGGAAACCCAAAGTTCGTGCGACCGATAGTACGAAGAAATTCTATAGCTTAGATAACTCATCTAATACTACTGGCTCCATTTTCTCTTTTATTGCTTGATTTGCGTACCCAATAAATCCACAATTAGTATCTGTATCTAGTGGATAAGACAGAGGGCCACCTTTACTATCAGTAATTATTACCCCAGCTTCTTGAGCAACAAGAATTCCCGCTAAATCATATGGATGAGTGCACAACTCGCCTGGATTAAGATAGGGCATTAAATCTGCAAAGAATCTATATTTGCCGCTGGCCAAATCATAAATCTGCCCAGCTGAAGTCAAAACCTGATCATTAAAAACGACTGGGAAACCTTCCTTTTGCTCTCCTAGAACCCGGCCTAACACACGACTCCTAAAATCTGCTAATTTTCCATCGCTGGTTGAAAAAGGATCCGCAAAAACTGAAAAACCATGAAGCAGATCACTTGATCTACTGGGTTGAAGTTTTCGTACAGAGATTAATTTATTCTCCTCTAAATCCCAAACTTCCTCATATGCTCCTCTTCCTTTTGCAGCCCAAACAACACTCCCCTTACCTTGTTTAGTAGTAGGAATCTCCGTCATCACCGCAACATCGATATCAGAAAGATTTGTTGCTTCACCTTTGTTTTTGGCGATCCCGGTTTCAACCCAAGCAGAATACAAATCGTACATAATCCCGCGTGTCCCGTCGACAGGATCGACCAACACCTTCATCTCTGGATCTCCCGCATTCGAAGGAAAAATTTTATTACCCACACCCTCCGAAATAATTTCAACACTCCGAACCCTACTTAAGGCCTCACCAAAACGATCTATAAAATCCTCTGCATATTTATCGACTCTATAACTAACATCACCAGCACCCTGTCCCGCAACTTGAGATAATTGCTCTGCTGATTGCGTAAATAGCTGCATTCTAACCGCATCCCGCATCTGAGCCTGAAAATTAGTTGTAACCTCCAAAAACTTTCTTTGCTCTTCAGTTAAAGTTTCTTTAATCTCTGCATACCCTACAGTTTCCATATATTAATTATACACAATTTTCATAAACTTCTTGCCTATAAACTAAAATCATGTTAAAATTAAGGCAATATGTCAGAAACGGCAGAGCTGATGAGGTACGAATATTCGCAATGGGAATAAAAACAGGCAAAGGAGAAACTGTTAGAGAGTAATCATTGACTAAAAAGTTTATACTCAACAAACTACAAAATCAAATGGCAATAAAAGTTGATCATATTGAACCGGAATTCGTAGATGAGAGGGGTGGGATTGCCCGCGTTGTCGATCAGGATGATTTCCCTATTAGGGCAGTTTTGCGAATTACCAGCAAAGCCGGAACCATAAGAGCTAACCATCATCACAAACGTGACTATCATTATATTTATATAGAATCAGGCAAAGCGGAATATTCAGAAAAACCATCCAACCAACCGGATGCCAAAGTAGAAACTGTAACCATAGGACCTGGGGATGTTGTTTTATCAAAACCGGGAATAATACATGCGGTTAAATTTTTAGAGGATACCATCTTTTATGCTTTTACTACCGAAAAAAGGGAGCAAGACCAGTACGAAGGTGATACTACAAGGGTTAAAATTGTTGAATGAAAAATAAGCAGGCATTGGCCTTAAATCATTGCCGACTTTGTAAGTCTAAAGACTTAAAGCTTGTACTTGATCTGGGTAAATCACCTCTTCCAAACGCCTATTTAAAAAAATCACAGCTTAGTAAAAAGGAACTATTCTTTCCCTTGATAGTTAATTTTTGCCCAAACTGCGGACAATTGCAACTTAGCCACGTTGCTCCCCCAGAATTAATGTTTATAAATTATGCTTATGTTTCTTCAACCTCGCCGGTAATGATAGCCCATTTTAACCAATATGCAAAATCCGTTTTTAAAAAATTAAAACTGGAAAAAGGAAATTTAGTAGTTGAGCTAGGAAGTAATGACGGAGTATTGTTAAAACAATTCAAGAAACTCGGAACCAGTATTTTAGGTATAGATCCGGCCAGGAACATTGCCGCTTTGGCCACTAAAGCAGGCATCCCTACCCTACCTCATTTCTTTAGCAAAAAACTGGCTAAAAAAATTGTCAATAAATATGGAAGGGCAAAAGTCATTGCGGGCAATAATGTATTTGCTCACATACATGATTTGGATGAAGTTGTAAACGGAGTTCACCAATTACTAGATCTAAACGGCGCTTTTATTGTTGAATTCCCATACCTGGTTGATTTTTTAGATAACAAGGTTTTTGATTCTGTCTATCATGAGCACCTTTCATACTTATCAATTAAACCGCTTAACCGATTCTTTAAAAGTTTTGATATGGAAATATTTGATTCAATCAGAACTCCGGTTCAGGGCGGTTCGGTTAGAGTTTTTGTTAAAAAACAGGCAGGAAAAATAAAAATAACAAAAAATGTAACTGATCTTTTGGATCTGGAAAAAATTAAAGGGCTGGATAGAATTCAAACTCATATTAAATTTGCAAAAAAGATAGAAAAGACCAAAAAATCCCTTAATAATCTTCTTGAAAAATTAAAAAATCAGAATAAAAAAATTGTCGGTTATGGAGCACCGGGAAGATCAACCACTCTACTAAACTTCTGTGGAATTAATAGCAAAATATTAGATTACATTGTAGATGATAATCCGCTTAAACATGGGTTGTATACTCCGGGAACTCGCATCCCTATTTTTGATATCCCAAAACTTCAGGAAACAAACCCGGATTATATATTTATTTCTTCCTGGAATTATGCCATTCCAATTATAGAAAAATTAAAAAAGCAAAAAAATATAAAGGCAAAATTTATAATACCGGTACCGGAACCTCAAATTGTTTAAGATGTTTGATAACCAATCGGAGTTATCGCGGCATTTCCGTGTTTAAAAACATTAATGACGGCGCCCTGGCACTCCATAATTGCATGTTGCCTTTCCCAGCCGCGGGGTGAGGCTGTCGGAACAACCAAAATTTGTGAACTTGGCAGAAAATTATTTGTTTTGGCCAGCAGTCTTCCTAGACGAACCATTTGGGCAGCTAAAACACAAATTGCAATTTTCCTTGGGTTAACTCCTTCAGGCATTCTGATAGAATCAACCTGGTCGACCGTATTTCTAATTGGCCGCAGCTTTCCTTCCTT
>ERZ1292623.1204-Hain-H51-01um-R1-1204-length-25456-cov-9_pt1 | contig 25456 bp, 28 predicted proteins | sample MGYA00564398_ERZ1292623 | MGnify/ENA primary metagenome ERZ1292623 (study PRJEB36523, sample SAMEA6512633) | groundwater metagenome | collected 2019-01-07 | study: AquaDiva: Metagenomics assemblies of 32 groundwater samples | reverse complement strand
AGATTGTTTTGTAACTTTCGTTTTTGGGAACCTTTTCCTAAAAGGTTTATTTAAATAAGTTTTTGTAGTATTAACTCAGTAATATCCTTAAAAATGTTATAAATGAATATTGAAATTAATCTATAAATAAATGATAAATTAGGAAAAGATATTGCAGAATTTAAAAATAAATTATTCTAAAGCAAAAGGTTTAATGTGTATACAAATAACTGACTTCCTGGTCAGTTAAAGTCCTGTTATAAACCCTAACCTCATCAATTTCACCATTGAAATATTCGCCCCAGTAAGAATTTCCACCTAACCAAACTGTCGCTGGATTCAGAGTAGATAAAACTCCTTGGCCTTTAGTAGTTGTAGTGTCTGTCTGATCAGTTCCATTAACAAATATATTAAATCTTTGTGATTGAACTTTTGAAGAATTGTATGTAATAACAATATGATAATAATTATTCACATCAATAACATTATTTTTTGTACGCTGAAAGATATTAGCACTACCAGTTCCTATTCCAGCGCTAATACCTTTTGTAACAGCCCCCCAACCAGGGTCAGTAGTAGTCTGAGCATATATAATAAAAAAATCATTAGGATTAGTACTCGATTGTTGAGTCCAAACACTATTCCATTCAGTTATAGTGCTTGGTTTTATCCAGAATTCATAACTATAATTAAAATTTGGATTAAAGTTAAAAATATCACTGTCACTAATACTGATATGACTGCTACTTGAACTAACAAAGTTATAAGCACTTCCAGTTTTCCCACTAACTAAGGTAGCTCCAGTATTTATTCCATTATTTCCATTCTTAGAACTATCTATCACAGTATTTCCATTGTCATTATTAAAACTCCAATAACCTGCAAGTGATGCAATAATAAGTGCGTTAATAGGATCTTCACCAGGAACAACCTCTTGGCTTAAATGTTCTTCATCAACAATCTGTCCAGTTTTTATTTTATTGTTTATAGGAGTTCTTGGAGCAATTGAAACCTTAGTAATATTAATTACTTTTCCTTGTAGAGGAACACTAATAGTCTTAGTCTCTAACTCTTTTATCTCAATATCTACATCATAAGCCTGAGTCTCTCCATTAGAACCTTCAACTATTACTCTTAAACCAGTGATATTTCCAGGATTTGAATCTCTTTTAACTCTCAATTGTATAGAATCATTTGGGAAATATTTTAAGGAGTTATCAATAATGTCTAACTGTGAAAATCCAACTCCTAAACTAATTTGTTCTGTGCTAGCATTTAAAAAATTAGATATAACCATCCACACAATTCCAATAGCTGCCAAAACAATTAGAATAAGTAGAACAGTTGTAATAACATCACTAACTCCTTTTTTATTCAGCATAAAATAAACAGTTAAATTGAATTTAAATAGTTTTTTAGAATGGTTAATCATAAATGAAAGTTGAAATTAATCTATAAATAAATGATAAATTAGGAAAAGATATTGCAGAATTTAAAAATAAGTTATATTAATAGAGATTTGGTTTAAACAAAGGAGATATCATAAATACAATTTAATATTAATTAATAATAAATAAGGAAAAGTATTGTATGTTTAAAAGTATATTATACTAAGTTTAAGGTTTATTTAAATGAGTTTTTATAAAAATCAGCGTAGACTCAGAGATCTGCTCTTCAAAACTTATTGAGCTACCTTTAATCTTTCTCCGCTTTGCTACCCTGTAAGCACCATGTTTCCTGGTTAGGGCTGCTTCGATCAAGATCTGACCCAGTTTGCAGGAGCACGATCGAACAGGACAAAACATCAACGTCCGAATAAAGACTCAATAAACTTTGAGTCACTCGTCTCCTTGCAGCCTGCTTAAAGCTCGCGAGCAAATGGCACAGAGCTAACGTGCCGGCCTAGTCTACACAATTTCAAGAAATAAGGTGTTTATAAGACTTTTGGAAACCTTTTTCTAAAAGGTTTATTTTAAAGTTATTGTTTTTGATTTTGTAAACCTTTCCGTTAAAAGGTTTATTTATAAGTGTTTTGATTTTTGAGATTATACGGGATTAATTAATGCTTAAACAGAAACAAAAGAAATTTAAAGCAAAGAATCTTAATTTAAAAAGTAAAAAAAGGGAGTGAAATGGTTAAGGGGAAAAATAAAACTATATGGGGTGTTCTTGGTGTTATATTAACTTTATTTGGAATAACAGGCACAATTCCAATACTCCTAAATAGAGAATACTTAATTGGTTTACCAATAACAGGACTTTCTGTTGTCGTTGGAATAATTCTGATGGCTTGGGCTTTTAGTGATTAAAATGGACGATGGAACTAAAAAGAAAAATATTTTAGATTTACAATTTCAAAAATATCTTATTGTTGCTTCTACTTCTGTGATTATTGCGTTTACCTATGTAATTGGCTTAGGTATTGCTGTTCTTTCAAAACAAATAAGATTAGATGATTTTAACATTATGGGAGCAATTTTTGTAATATCTGCCGGGGTTTTAGGAATTTGTTCTATAATATTCTTTAATGCTGTATTTCACTTGAAAAATATTCCTTTAGTTGTAAAAAATTTATAATTTACTCTTTAAATTGTTTTGTTATGATAAAAATACTAAACAGGCAAACCCATAACATGTTTAAGATATCTTTGACTTTTTCTTTCTTGCCTTATATCAACAATTAATTCAATACCTTCATCAATTGCCCTTTTGGAATTGTCATAAATTCTTTTAGACTCACTCCCAATATAAAACCCCATTAAATCAGCTCCCAACTCACCAGCATTAATATCACCATTATACTTTCTATCAGAATTCATCTCCTAATCACAGCAACTACTAGTCCAATAATTAATATAAACATTCCAATTCCAACAATAATCCATGCAACAAACAGATATTTAGAATCTTCACTTAATTCATATTGATTATCTTTTATTGAATACTGAACATTATTTGTATTTGAATAAGTTGTAGAAGGTTTATTATTTCCAATTTGAATCAAACCATTGTCCACTTTTTCATAATTAGAATAATCTTCATTACTTCCACTTCCTAAATTAATATTCCCAAGGTCATTTATCAGCATTGTATCAGTATTTGTATTGGAATTAGTATTTGATTTTACAACATTTATTGTTTTTTCATCACTTACCTTATCATTGTAAATAGCAGTTACTGTTAAAGTATAATTTTTTTCTTCAGCATCTGTAGGTATAGGTATGTTAAACTCTATTGTCTTAGAATCTTTTTTTCCATATTTATCTAAGTTGAACTCTTCTGTTTCAAAACTTAAATTAAGTTCAGAATTTTCTAATTTAAGTTTAACATCTTGATCATCAGCTCCAAGATTTTTCACTTTAACTTGCATTAATACATTTTCTCCAGGACTTACACTAGTTGAACTTAAATCTATACTGCTTATTTCAACTAAATCATCTTCTCTCTTAATATCTACATCTACATACTCAGAATTACACTCTCCATTCTCCCCCTCAGCATAGGCATATATTACAAACTCATTGTCTTCATCAGTTTTCTTAGGAACTTCTAATTCAAATTTTAGATCCTCGTTCTCTCCTTGATCCACACCAATACTATCATCCATACTTTCAATTGATTCTTCATTAGTTGTATCATACAAATGAACTTCAACATCAAAATCACTATCATCAGCAAGATTATTTTCTATGTTTAACTCTACTTTTATTTTTTCTAAAATATTAAATTCATCATCTTCATCAGGATTATCTATGCTTAAAGCAATACTGTTATTTTTATTAGCACACTGAGTAGCATCTTTGAAACTAGGAGGTATTTTTGTATCTAATACATTTATTTTAATTTTCTGGCTTATTATAAATTCAGAGTCATTAACATTGAATGTTACTTCATGCATTCCAGACTGATTATAGCTAGGAATCCACGAGAAAACTTGATTTTTGAATTCAGCTCCTTCCGGTAAACCAGTTGCAGTATAAACTAAAATATTATTATCAGGATCATTTCCCTGAATTTTAAATGTAACCAAACTATTTTCATGAACAGTTTTATCTCCTATTGTCTGTAATATAGGTGCATCCGGAGCACTGATTGTAAAAGTATAATTTTCATTTGCAAAAACACTATTTCTTGAATCAGAGCATTTTACATTCCATTTATAACTTCCATCAATTAAATTTGTAAGTTGAAAATCATTAGTACTTGAATTAACTATTTGGGTGTTTATAGATTTGAAATTACCCTGAGTATTTGTATAAATCTGGCAATTTAAATTATTAGAATTATCTTCAATACTATATCTTAGTAAAACATTCCTAACATTAATAACTTCAGTATTATTGGGAGATAATAATAAAATAATAGGAGAAATTACATCGGCATTATTAGGAAGATTTTTAGTTGGATGAGCAAATATCTGCCATTGTTCATTACCATCTGTAATTCTTCCTAAAGACTCTTCATTTCCAGGAGCTGGTAAATTATCTTCAGTATTTCCGTCGTCATAATTTCCATAATTTATACTATCTATTACAGAATTTCCATGTTTTAATATTATTATATCTCCAAGATTATTTAGCTGGAAAGGATAATCATCAATAACAAAAAAACCTTTTCCGTTTATACTTCCAGATAAGCTATAATTATTACCAGTATCATCTTCAATTGCCCATCCATTAAGATTTACACTTGTACTGCCAGTATTATACAGCTCAATCCATTCTTCATCAGAATCTGAAACAAATTCATTTATAACTATTTTAGAAATAACATTTATATTGACAATATCACTTGAAAAAACATTATTGCTGTCTTTAGTGCTAACATTTATTTTATAATTACCCTCATTTCCTATTTGTGTTTCCCAATATCCATTACCATCAACAGGAGAAGAATAATTCACAACTAAACTTCCATCTTCAACATCTTCAGCACTTGTTTCTATTTGTAGAGTTTCACCAGCAACAACTAAGATATTTTTATTTACTATATTTAAAACAGGTTTGTCATTAACTGAATTAACTTTTATGCTGAAATTATTACCAATAGTTTCATGCTCGCCATCGCTTGCTTTAAAGGATAACATTTCTTCTCCAAACCAGTTTTCTTCAGGAACTACTTTAACAGTATTTCCATTAATTAAAACATCTAAATGTGAATTATCTTCTTGATATTCGGCAAAATATTCTAAAACATCTCCATTTGGATCACTGAAATATTGAGATAAGTTTAAAGTTAAATTATTATCTTCGTTTATTGTTTGATTTCCTATGATATTAAATACAGGATAATCTGCCATAGATAAAACTGTTAGTGTTACATTATTACTAATTGTTTTCTTTTCTCCGTCAGAAGCATAAAATACAACCCAGTCTTCACCAAACCAGTCTTTTGTAGTTGTAAATGTAACATTACTTCCATGAAAAGTAGCTGTTATATTTTTATCATTAGATGTTGCATTTATCCCATAGAAAAGATGGTCATTCTCAGGATCTTCAAAATAATTACTTAAATCAAGTGTGATATTTGTATCTTCATACCATTCCAAGTCATCAATATCTCCAGTAAATATAGGAGCATCATTTATACAATTCATATTTAAGTCCAAAGCATCAGGATTTATTTCTGCATCTAAATCATCACAATCTTCACCACCAACAATTTCAGCATCAAACCCATCACCATCAACATCTCTCATATCTCCTTGAGAACAATCATTGTCTTTTCCATCATAAGGTATTTCTTCCGCTAAAGGATTTACACTAAAATCTAAATTATTACAATCTCCGTCTATTTCTGAATATCCTGTGAGAAGTTCATCTCCAGAACATATCATTATCTGACTTCCAGAACCAAATCCATCACCATCGCTATCTAAATAACCTGGAAGATTTTGATACAAATTAGGATTGTTATCATTACAATCATTACTATAATAGCCATCTCCATCATTATCTTCTCCGTCTGCAATCCATACAACTGAATTTTCAAATGCAGTTTTTGTTTCATCAGTCCAGTATCTGCTGTCAATCATTCCAAAATAAAGGCTTCTACCCTGAGCAACTTTATTATTTAAGAATTTAGCTCCAGGATATAAATATGCAATAACACTATTACCAACTGTTCCTCTATAAACAGCTATTTTAATATTTGTGGGTTTTTTACCATTAAGAACATATGTTACTAAATCTGGATCAAATCTACTATATCCACTAAATGTATCTGGAAGATTTTGAGTTATAGGGCTTATTAATTGAACATTTTTATTTAGTGAAGTAGGGCTTGAATATTGTGATATTCTTGCACTCCATCCCCAATCTATTCTGTGTTTTGAATTCATTACAAGAGAATTATATTTATCTACAGGAATATTACTAGGAGCGATAAACTTTCCTTCTCCAACAAGAATTGCTTTGTATAAAGATAAATTAGTTCCAGCTATTTCTGCTTCAGAAATTATATCATAATCATATCCAAGGCTAGTTATAGTTGGAATTAATTCTCCAGCAGGAGTTTGAGAATTAGGAAGAATAATTGCTATATCTTTAGCACTTACTATACTTAAAAATAAAATTACTAAGAATGTTGCAATAATTATAAATAATATTTTTTGAAAACTGCTCATTTCTTAATTTCCTTTTTGATTTTATTGCCATTATTTGCAACACCTCCTTTTTCACCCTTTTTCGTTTTTTTAGAATAAATAAAGTATAATAGTCCTAGAAATACCAATAAAAGAATTATTGTTGATATTCCAAGCAAATAAATTGGTTTAAATTTACCATTTTCAGTATTTTTTATAACACTTCCAATATTTGGTCTTATATTCACTCCAGAAGTATTATTTTCAGAATCAGTGCTATTATTATTTGTATTATCATCAAGTAAATCACCCTGGCCATAAACATTAATTATAATAGTAGAAGAAAGTCCAACACCATTTTTAGCATTTAAAGGAGCAAACTGAACATTTACTTTAGTTTCATAACTTCCAGCTTTTTTAGCCTTATACACAAAATAAGCTTTTTTTTCAGTATTTGGTTCTAGTATAAAATTTGTTTCTTCTAATTTCATTTCATCTTTTAAATCACCTGTGACAAAAAGAGTGATATTAACTGGCTCATTATTATCATTTATAACATTAACATATCTGTTCATTGTATCACCAACTTCCATACTTAGTACCATTCTGCCATTTCCTATTTTCCCAGTTACAGCACTGACAAGAAAGCTAGAACTCAATAAAACCAAGAATAGTCCTATCAAAACTCCTAACAAAGCAATATTTTTTTCCATTTTGTTTTAGTATTACTCTTTAGGTATGACATAAACTTTCCTTTTTAAACATTATTGTCGTCGAAGAAATATGTTTTTGTTGTTACCCAATTCCAACAACAAAAACCATTAATTAAAAATTATCTTATTAATCTACTAGGTAAAATCTCCTCAATGATTTCCACTCTTTTTTCAAGAGGAATTGTCCTTTTTCCAACTTTTAATTCCCTAATCTCAAATTTGCCCCAAAAATTTAAAGGATAGCCAACTTGATTTAAATAAGTAGAAAGTTTTTTATTTGCTTGTTCTAGTGACTGAGCCAATATTGGATAAATACTGCTTGAAGACTTAACTTTTTTATTTTATCACTTTGTATATGATAGGATCTTACCCCACAACCTATATACAAATTATCTCTAGTCATCTTAATAAATATAAAAGTTAAATTTAATGAACTGTATTATTTTGTTCATTTAGGTTTGTTTCCTTTAGGCTTGAGTTAAGATCTTCCATTGTTTCTTTAAAAGTTTTGGTTATCTTCTCAAGATCTTTATACTCTTGCATAAGTTCTTCATGCTTAGCTTGGACTTCTTTGAATTCTGCATGAAGTTGATTTAAGCCATAAGAATCAAAAGATAAATATCCAGCATTTCCAGGCATGTTATCTCGATGCTTGGCATTGTAATAATCAAGACCTTTTATTGCTCCTATACCTGCTACACCTAAAGCAACACCTAGTGCAATTCTTCCAATTTTATATTTAAGTGTTATTTCTTTACCCATTTTCTATATTATAATTTATTAAAAATAAAATAATTAAAATTAAACACTACAAATTTCTTGGCAGGTATTTTCAGCTAAATTATTATATATTCCTTGTAAAGCTATAGAAGAGCTTGCAAAGTAATATCTTCCGCCAGTTATCCTAGACATATCTTTTAATAATTCTTCATTCAAATTAATAGGCCCGCCAATTCCAACTGTAACTATTTTTACATTATGTTGTTTAGCATAATTAGCTGCTTGTATTGCTTTAATCACTCCATCAAATCCATTTGGTCTTCCGTCAGAAAGGAACACAATTATCTTTGTCTTGTTTGTATTTGCAGGTGTGTCTAGTTTATCTACACCTTGAACAATAGGATTATAATAATTTGTTCCGCCGAACACAAATATAGACCATATTCCATTTTTCAAAGACTGCTCATTATTTGTAAGGCCTCTTATATTAGCAGCAGTGTTTGAAAAAGTAGTCAATCCAATTAAAGTATTAGGATTTTTATTAAAAGCTTTTTCTACAAAGTTAGTTGCAGATATTTGTGCTATAAGTATTTTAGGAGGTCTTGGAAGAAACCATCCAATAAACCCAAAAGGTAATCCCATACTACTGCTTCTGTCTATTTGTAAATCAAATGCAAATGGTTTTGCTTGACATACATCCTGGCATGTTTCTGTATGACAAGTTGATGAACATCCATCTCCATTTACAAGATTTCCATCATCACATTGCTCTCCAGCATCTAAAATATTATTACCACATTCTGGATTATAAGGTATACACTGTCCATTAGCACAACCAAACTGACAATAATCTATAGTTTCAGAACTTGAATTTCCACATGTTCCCTGAGTACATAAAGGACTTATAGTTGTATTATGCAAATCATCTCCAACACATAAATGATTTACAATTGTGCTTCCACATTGTGAATTCTGAGTACATTCAGGTGGATTACATTGATTATTACTACATCCAAACTCACAAATTATTATCTCAGAACTTTTATTTTGCCCGCAATTTCCACTTAAGCATAAAGGAGTTGTAGTTGTAACATTTAAATCATCTCCAATACAGCTATTTGACACATTTACACTTCCACACTGAGAGTTTTGAGTACATTGTGGTGGTGCTGGACATAAAACATGGACATGCCTATTTGCATTATTATTTGATAAATTATCATCAATTGGAATTAATGCACTTATATTTATAGTATACATTCCTTCAATAAGTGAGAAATTAAGTGTTTTTGTTTTCAAACTTGAATCTCCTGAAGCAAAATTAGTTATTGAATTATGGTTGAATAATAAACCTCCAACACTTCCATTAAATGTAACATTTTCATAAAAGTCACCTAAATTTTTAGCATTTACAATTACTTTATAGTTTTGATTACACATTAATGCTTCATGCTCTGGTATATTAGTTCCATTAGGATATTCTAGTTTAATTCCTCCAATACTATTTGCTAAGTTTTTATCAATTGCAACATCATGCCCGCCTTCTATACACTCTCCTTGATAACATCCAAGTTCACAAAATTCTATTGTATTATTAATAGTGTCTTCATCACAGCTTCCTGAAATACACTGGGGAATTGTTGTTATATTTACAACATCATCTCCAACACATGTAATTGTACTTTCAATATCTCCGCAATCTTCATCTTCACTGCATTCAGGAATTTCACAAATAACACTAACACTTCTTGAAACTTTATTATTATCTAAATCATCATCTACATTAATATTTGCCTGCACACTAATATTATATACTCCTTGGGCTAGAGTCATGTTTATTATTTTTGTCTTAATACTAGAAGCTCCAGGAGCAAAATTAAGTATGTCATTATGCTGGAAATTCAATCCATCAATGCTTCCATTAAATGTAACATTTTCATAAAAGTCTCCAAGGTTTCTCGGCTCTACATCTATTTTATATTTTTCATTACACATTAAATTACCATATACAACCTCTCCAGAAGTTTTTCTAATTTGTATTCCAGTATTTCCAAAACTATCATCTAAAGCAACATCATGCCCACCTTCTAAACATGCTCCTTGAGAACATCCAAGTTCACAATTTATAATTTCTTCATCAGTGCTGTTTCCACATGATCCTTGAGTGCAAATAGGATTAGTTGTTAAAATATGCAAATCATTTCCCACACAGAAATTTTCCTCTGTAGAGCTTCCACATTGTGAATTCTGAGTACATTCAGGTGGATTACACTGATTATTACTACAACCAAACTCACAAATTGTTATCTGAGAATTTTTATTCTGTCCGCAATTTCCACTTAAACATAAAGGAGTTGTAGTTGTAACATTCAAATCATCTCCAATACAATTGTTTGACACACTTACATTTCCACATTGTGAATTCTGTGTACATTGTGGTGGAATACACTGACCATTACTACATCCAAAATCACACTCTTCAATAAAATTTTCTTCATTTGTTGATGAACACTGGCTATCAATACTTCCTTCATCTAAACATACAGGCACACTATAATTGCCCCATAAATCTTCTCCTTTACAAAATTCATTAACTAATTGAGTTGTCCCGCAATCATTATCTTTACTACATTGTATAAAATCATGCTTACATATTGCACCATCACCTATAACGGGAGAGCAATAGTCATAAGTTTCACTATTACCATCGCTGCATTCCTGAGTTTTAAGAGGAGTTACTGAAAGTATACAATAACTATCTAAAGTTCCAGGATCTATACAAGTTGAATTTTGATATTTTTTATAAACATCGTCACTAAAACAAAAGTTTTCTTCAATATATCCAGTTATTCCACAGTCTAAATCATTCAAACAATTTACTTCTGTGTTTCTGCAAAACGAAGCACTTGTTCCAGGATTTACACATTTATCTATAGTTCTTCCATTTTCATCATTACACTCACTATCATAACTACAAGTTATATCAACACACTGCCCATTTGAACAAATATCATTACATTGTTCTATTGTATTGGTTTGATTATTTTGAGTACAATAGCTATTTTTAGTTCCAGGACTTAAACAAGTATAAGTTGTGCTGTTTCGAGCCACATTATCATTTGAACAAAATAAACCAGTTTGAGAATTTGCACCACAATCAGAATTTATAAAACATTTTATTTGATCATGATGGCATATATTGCTTACACAACTATCTATTGTACTTGTGTTATTATCATTACAATCAGCATCATAAACACATTCTACAAGAGTATGATTACAAGAGCTTTGTATTGTTCCAGGATTTAAACAAATATCATTTGTTAAATAATTACTGTCATCACAATCAGCATTAGTTATACATACTATGTCTTTGTATTCACAATAACTCTGAGGTGTGTTAGGATTTTTACATGTATCTTGAGTATAAGCATTAGCATCATTACAATCAACATTAGTTATACATGTAATATTTTGATAAGTACAAGAGCTTTGTATTGTTCCAGGATGTAAGCATATATCTTTAGTATAAGCATTAGAATCATTACACTCTCCATCATTATAACAGGTTATATCAACACACTGCCCATTTGAACATGTGTCTGAACATTGTTCAATTAACTTTGAATTTACTTCTATATCACAATGGCTTTGTAAAGTTCCAGGGCTTATACAAGTAGCATTTTGGAAATTTCTGTAAACATCATCACTAAAGCAAAAAGTTGAATTAATAAATCCAGTTGCTCCGCAATCACTATTGTATAAACAGTTTACTTCTGTGTTTCTGCAATAACTTGATGTAGTATTTGCATTAATACACTGATCTACTGTTCTTGCATTGCTATCATTACACTCACTATCTGTTATACAAGTTATGTTCTGATAAGTACATTGAGAATTTATCTTACCAGGATTTAGACATATATCTTTAGTATGGGCATTGTTATCATTACAATCACTATCATTGCTACACTGTGTTATTACAAAAGCAGCGCAATCTTCAAACATTTGTTTAGCAGCAGGCGTCCAGTAATCACTGCTTCTCTTTCCATTTTTAATGGTTTCCAAACCATAGAAACAAACTTTATTATTAAGCGTCCTGCCATTTACTAATTGTGTTCCTTTAGAAGCATATGAAATTACATCTCCTATGTCTAAACCCGAACTTCCTGTATAAGTTCCAGCAGTTTTTGTAAATCCTATAGCTTTATTTTCATCTGATAAATAATAATAAGGTATTGCTAATGAACTTCCAGCGCTATAGAAAGCATCTGTGTAAACTTGCAAAATTTGCCCGTTTTTATTAACATTTAAAGGTTGGTTATTAGCTAGTTGAGAAATGCCATCACTATCCGTTAATCCAAAAACAGCTCCATGATAATAATTAGATATAATTGTAGGTTTTAGTCCTATTGGTATTCTTGAAGGATTATTGAAAAGCTCATCTCCAACAAATATCATTTTATATTCAGAAAAAGCAGTTGTTGAAATTTTATTTTCCTGTATTTTATCAACACTTAAGCCTAAAGAATTAAATTCATTGATTATGTTTTGATCAACTCTTATATCATTTTTATAAAGATAAGCAACATCACTAACAGCACTTGCCAAAGGAAGAACTAAGACTATTGCTAATATAAACATCGCTAGACTCTTTTTTGACCCCATATAACTTTCTTGATAAAAAGAAGTTTTTAAACATTATTATCGCCGAAGAAATAGTTTTTTAGTGCTACTTAAATCAGATGAATTAAAAAATATAAAGTATATTTTTTATCACATAAATTTAATAACCAAGACAATTTCTATATTTCAACACACCCATATATTTCCAGAATAAACTTATTTTATCAATGTTAATTTTAAATGATAAATCCTCCTGCCCATGTATTTCTTTTGCAACATCACACATATTAACACCGTTTAATTGTGAAAGATATTCTAATGGAAAGCCAACTTCAATGTCTGATTTTTTATTTTGTTGATCTTCAATAAATTCTACACTTCTGCCAGTTATATAATACTTATAACTTTTTTCATTACTATAAATTCTTACTAAAACTGAAGCATCTTTAGGTAAATCTCTTGTTAAAGAATTTTTTTCAAGATATTCTGGGAATGTTTCAGTTGTTACTTTATCATTTGTTCCATCATAAACAACAGAATCAATTACTCTTCCAAATATTTGTGGGCTAATGTAATACACAAACCCAATAATTCCGGCTAATAAAATAACTATTGCTATTATAGCATTTAATTTCACACCTTTCATACTAAAGAAAATATGTAACAGTTTAATAACTTTTTCATATTAAGTCAAATATCAAACTTAACATTTTAACAACTTTATATGTTCTTGAAAATCTCATAAATATAATAAATATCAATCCATAAATGAATGATAAATAAGGAAAAGTGTGGTATGTTTAAAGATAAATTATGTTAAAATCAAAAATTTACTTTACACACAAAAATGTTTAAGATTCATTTTTCTGAAATTTTTCTTCCAAGAATTGCAACCAGATTATTAACCCATTCTTTTGTCAAGTCAGAAATCTCAGAGGAATTTATATCTCTATTGGGAATAAATTCTTTTATAAAAGTTTCACAATTTTGAGTTGAAGATATCTGGTTATTAGACTCAAAAATAACCCTTTCTTTATTTACACCCCAAATATATGCAATTTCTTTTCTTTCCTTATTTTTTGGTTCTGAACCATCTGAATTAAACCAGTAAAATTGTCCAGGCTTTATTTTATCATATTCCATAGATTTAAGAGATATTTATTTAATTTAAAAATGTTCTCCTAAATTATTAAATATTTAAGAATAAATCTTAGTCAAATATCCTAAACCATAACCTATACCATAACCTGCAGCAGATTCTAAAATTGTTTTACCAGTTATTGTAAGAGTTTCTGCTCCAATATCTTTAGCTGTAGTACTTGAAGAAATTGCACTATCTGCTCTTATTCTTATTGCAGAGTCAGCTATTCCAAGCTCTAGAGAACCAAGACCAGTTTTTTTAAATGCTTTTCCACTAAACATAGCAAGAGGAGTTACGCCTAAAGCTGTTAGTGCCGGGCCCATTGTTAAAATTTTATCTAAATTACAACTAGTTTCAATACCAACTCCATGATTATAACCTATATACATCCCAGCTAATGTTGTGCCTATATCAAACAGAGGAATTCTATTAATATTAATTAATTTTACCATAAAATCAGGATAATTATTATATATTTAAATCTTCTGATTTTGATACCACTTTTAAGTTAATAATAATTTTAGAATAAATAACAATTTTATACTAATCTATTTTCCTTTTCCTCTTCCTTTTTTTAAAAGAACTAGTATAATCTAACAGATTTTTCCCATATTTTGCTAAAAATATATCAAGCATTGCACTTTCAATAGCATACTTTGGCTTTTTATAATTAATAGTTACTTCTTGTTCAACTTCATGATTTCTTGAAGGCGCAGTTATCTCAAGATAATCTGCAAGATTCTTTTTTTTAACTTTTTCTAAAAGATTTTCAATATGTTTTCTTATTTCTTTTTTCAATATTTCAGGTTCTGCACCTTCTACAAAAATAAGGCTTATACCACCATTTTGATTTACATATACTTCTCTTGGTGTATAATTTGGCTTTGTAAACTCTCCATAGTTCACATTTCTGTCTGCATAATGGCTTATCTCTCTCTCACGACCCCATTTTTTAGCTTCTGTTCCATTTTCATAAGGAATAGCATATTTAAGTATATTTGATACTTCTCTTTCTTCTGCCATAGAAGGCTTTTTGCGCGGAAACATTAAACATTTTTGAATTGAGGCTTTATAATATTTACTATGTTGAAAATAATATCAAAATTAACCTCTAAGTAATCTAAGGTATATTTGAAAATGTTATAAATATAATTTAATTAATCTATGAATTAATGAAACACATGTAATATTGACAAATTCAAGATAAATCTATTTAATCAACTTTAATCTGGTTTAATGTTAATTAATCTATGAACTAATAATAAAATTAATAATAAATAAGGTAAAGTTATGATATGTTTTAAAGATGTTTAAAAATAAATTATTTTAAGATACAAGATTTACTTTACATATGATAAAAATTAATAAATACAAATTGAAATTAATCTGCAAATTAATAAATGTTAAATAAGGAAAAGATATTGTGCATTTAAGGATAAATTATACTAAGCTCAGGATTTTTAATCCCTTTCACGATAATTTGCAACAACTTTTTCAATATCAGAATAAACTTCTCTTTGATATTTTTTAATATCTGCATGTTTTGGTTCTGATTCTTCTAGTTTATCTAAAAGATTTCCCATATCATGCATAAAAGTTATAAAATCTTGTTGAGGGGTTTTATTTCCATCCCATTCAGCTAATAATCCAGTTTCTCTTATAATATCTGCTCTAAGTTTTATACAGCTGGATTTGTACCATTTTTCTGATATTGTTTCATAAATTTCTTTTAGTTCTCCATTAGAAGGCATTTTACGCATTTCATAAAACTTTCCCAACTCTTGGAGAGCATCTTTCAATTTTAAGAGAGGCTTAATTTTCATTTGATTATATGGCAAATGTTTGTTTATAAGCATTAATATGTTCTCCCGAAATATTAAAACCTATTATAATATATTTGTTTAGTTAAATATAAAAATGCCTCCACTAAAATTACAAAGAATGGCTAGTTTTCCTTGTGCTTATCTGTCAACTACCACCAGTCACCGCTCGCCCGTATTTGATAGTGGCTCGCTATAGACTGGTGGCATGAGCAAATCAAAAATAATCTTCTAACTTTAATTGATTGACATTCCTAATGTAATATCTTTGTTTCCTTATGTATCCTTTCATGAAATCCTTATTTTTTCCAACTGCATCAATCCATGACGCAGGATTCCATAAACCACTTCCATAAAAGTATTTCTTTTTTATTTCAGGAAATTGATTAAATAATTTCTTGGCTACATAACCTTTTACAAGTTTAGCTATTTGTGGTCTGCTGTATAATCCTATATCAATCATTCCATGTACGTGATCTCTATCAAAACCTATTTCTTCGTACCTTAGCTTATTTCTTTCAAAAGCTTCTATCAAATATTTATTGCATGCTTCTCGAACTTCTTGATTTTCAAATATTGGGTGGCAGTATTTCACTTTGAATGAAAAATGGTGCCAACTTTCTCCAACCATTGAGCTGTATCCTACAGGATTTGTTTTCATTTTAACCTCCGAAAAGTTTAATTATCTGAGAAAGCTACAGCTATCATTGATTATTCAATGAGCTATAACAAGCTCATTCATGCTAATTAATCCAAGGAGAAAAAGATTACGCCACTAGTCCTAGACTAGTGGAAATCTAAAGAATTATACTAAACTATTAATTCCTCAAGAGGTCTAAATTTTTTATCAAGAGGTAATGGTTCTTCTATAACTTTTCCATTCTTTCTATGAACTCGATAAGCTTTTGCATTTGAAGAAGAAGTAATAATTTTATATTTATCATCAATAACTTCAATTGCAGCACAATTATCTAAAGCTATAGAAACACCCCCATGTTTCTGAATCATTTTTTTAAGCGAACCATGCCTATTTTTTTCAACATTATAATGCGGACAACTCATTAAAGGGATAAATCCCAAACCTTTAAGCATAATCATTTTGAATTGTTTCTTAGGTCCAAACTTCATAGAGTCAGAATTTGCATAGTCAAACCAGCATATGTCTCCTGCACTTAATCCAGACAAAACAATTCCTCTATTTCCAGCTTCCTCTAACATTTTATCTACTCCTAATCTTCTCCATAACTTTAACATTCGCAAAGTGTTTCCACCACCAACATAAATGATATCTGAAGAAAGTATTCTTCTCCTTATCTCTTTTTTTGATGGTCTTTCCTTAATTAGATAAAGAACATCTGTCTTGCATCCCAACATCTTTCCATAATATCTTTCAAACGTTGAGTAATATCCTTCAGAATCTCCAGAAGCAGTGGGTAATAACAGTGCTTTTGGGTGAGTCTTACCAGTAAGTTTGATTATTTCTTTATCTATTGCTCGAGTTTCAATAGGATACCTTCCACCATTATTATTTGGTCTTCCTATTTCTCCACCACCAATTGCTACGATTTTCATAGAAATATAATAAAAAATAGACTTATATTTTTATCTATAAAACTTACTGCCACCCACCAAACTTAAAATCTTTTGTAAGTTGGGAGGTATTTACTCATAAAATATTAAAAGGTAATAAACGATTGTATGTGGTAAAAAGAAAAAAAGAAAAAAATAATTTTTTAACAAGTTGTTCTTTATTTTTTTGCTACATAGTTAGAATCATTTCGATCTGCTCTTTGGCAATGATCATACGCACTTTTATTAGCCTCATCTTGGTTATTTCCTGCACCATATCCAGTACCTTTATCGTCTTGTGCTATAGATGTATTAATTCCAAGTAAACGGTCTAAACCACTGGTTGTATTTGATGTTTTAGTATCTCCCATTTTCATTTACCTCCTTTCATTCATTAATTTTAAGAATGAAGACTTTTTTATATAGTTTACCCTTAAAGTATATATACTAACTTATAATATATAAGAATAGAAAAATTTATATATTTTAGAAAATAAAGAAGAATATGAAAAGAAAAGCTATCCAGCTTGCAAATCAAACTATTGTTGTAAGCCTTCCATCTAAATGGGTAAAGCAAGAAGGCATAAAAAAGGGTGATGATATAGATGTCCAAGAAAAAGGGAAAGACTTAGTAATCAGCACAGACAGCTCAATTAATGAAAAAATAGAAGGTGAAGTTAACTTAATCAATGATTCTGAAATAACTATTGGGGTTTTGGTAGGAAATCTATGTAGTTCTGGATTTGACAGAATAAAAATTAATTATAACAACGAAAAGCAATACAATATCTTACAAAATATTCTTAGAGACAAGATAATTGGTTTTGATGTTATAAAAACAGAAAAGAATTACTGTATAATTGAAAATATAACAGAACCTTCTGAAAATCAATTTGATAATATACTAAGAAAGCTATTTCAAAATATAGAAGAATTATTTGAATTAACCGCAAAAAGATTAGAAGGCAATAACGAAAATACTAAATTATTTTATGAAGTAGAAGATAGAATATTCAAATACGAAAGTTTTTGCAGAAGAGTAATCGCTAAGAGAAGATTGCCTGTAAAAAATACTGAAATGCTCTTAAATTTTATTATGGTATTAATAAATGCCCAGCGAGAATTATACCACCTTAATAAATTTCTGGAAAATAATAAAATATCTGTTTATTCTAAAGAACTTAAAAAATTATTAAAAGATGCTTATTCAATGTTTGGTATTTTAAAAGAATGTTTTTTTAATAGAAAAATAGAACCTCTGGGGAGGATTCATGAAACAGAGAATAGAATCATAAAAGAAAATCTATACCCATTATTAGAAAAAAATAATAAAAAAGAAAATGTCTTGGTTTACCATATGGGAGTTTGTATGAGGCAATTACATCTCGCAGCAAGTCCATTAATAGGATTTATTCTATAATTAATGCGGATAAATAAAAAATATCCTATGATTACTTAATCCTAAGTATTACATAATTTATAATACATTTTGTATCAAAAAATATAATAGGTTTTACAATAAGTGGTTTTAAGTTTACAACACCTTATATCAAAAACATTTAAAAAACTCTTAACCTTATATTGATAATAAAAAAGAGATAAAATGGTAAGTTCAGATTTAATTCAGCAGTTAATTTTGCCAGCAGCTTTAGGAGGTCTTGGAGGTTTGACAAGAGGTTTTATTGGTTTACTAAAGGCTTTATCATTAAGAAGAAAAATTTTATGGGGTTATTATATCATTACAGTTTTAGTTGCTGTTGTTATAGGAATTTTCACAGGATTAATATTTAACTTTGACTATAGAATATCTCTTTTAGCAGGATATGCAGGAACAGATATTTTAGAGGGAATTTACAAAAGCTTCGCTGTCCAGAAGGTTTATGTCTCTTCATCGTCAGTAAAGGGAAAGAAATAGATTTAAATAATTTAAAATATTATATAAAACATGCAAAAAATAATAGATAATTTTGAATCACTAACTGAAGAAGTTATGACAAAATATGCAGGACAATGGATAGCTGTTGTAAATGGTAAAGTTATAGCTAATGGAAAATCATTTAAAGAAATTTATAATAAAGCTAAGGCAAAATACCCAAATGAAAAGCCTCTTTTTGGAAAATTGCCAGATGCAAGATTGTCAGTTCTTTCTATAGATTAAAATGTCAATTAGTTTTAAGTATAGGCCTGTTAGGTTGAAATCAGGTAAAATCATATACAAACCAATAATTCCTTTAGTATTAAAATCAAAAGAAACTATTCTTGTTCTTGGAATGTTAGATTCAGGATCTGATACAACAATAATTACAGAGGAAATTGCAGATCAAATAGGAATAGAATACACAGGATATAATGAAGTTTCGGGCATATCAGGAAAACCAATAAAAAGTCGGGAAGGAAAAGTGAATATAGAATTTGGGAAAAGACATGAGATTTACTCTTTTAATATTCCTGTTTTAATACCAATAAATAAAGATGTACCATTGATAATTGGGAGAATAGGATTTTTTGATCATTTCAAAATAACTTTTATAGAATCTGAGAAAAGATTAGAATTTAAAAAGATAAATAACTTTAATATTTTAGGTTAATAAAATGTCCAATAAAAATCTGGTGGCTTTTATCAAAGAAGCAAGAAAAAGAGGTTACACTGATCATGCAATAAGAAAGCCTCTTTTAGAAAAAGGATGGTCTATTCAGGAAATTGAAAATGCATTTTCCCATGCAACAGCTAAAATAAGAATAAAATCAAAAAATAAAATAACTATTTATTTGGATTCAGATGTTCTGAATGTTTTGGAAAAAAGGTCAAATAAAAATCTTTTAACTCTAAGTGAGCAAATTGAAGATATTTTAAGAAGAAGTGTTTTAAACACTAAAAAAACAAAAAAGATTGATGATAAAATAGATGATAAGTTTATAGCTATTTTTTCAAGAAGAAATTACAAGAAGAAAAACAAATAAAAAATAAGTAATTAAATGTAACATAAAATTAATATTAAGTGAGGTAGAGATGTTATTATATTAAATGTAACAATTACAAAAATAATTTAAATAAGTTAATTAAATAAAGCATTATAAGAAGGTAATTAAAAAACTGAACTAAATTAAAATAATGAGATATTAAAATGGTTAAATTTAGATTTGATATTAAGAAATTTCTAAGTATTTTTATTCTATGTGCTTTTGTTTTTTGGCTATTAGTATATTTATATCTGCATGGAACTGATTTTAAGAGTTTATCTTTGGTTTCTCTCTGGCTGATTTTTGTTTTAATTATTTTAATTATATTAAGCTATTTTGTAATAGGTCTGACAACAAAAATTCTTCTAAAACCTTTGTACATTAAACTCGGAGTTTTTGAATCTATAGCTATGGCTTTGATGACTGGTTTTTATAACCTAATAACACCATTCAAAGGAGGCTTTGCTGCAAGAGCTGTTTATCTTAATAAAAAACACAGCTCATCATATACAGATTTTGTTGCAGCTATTTCTGCAAACTATATAATGGCTTTTCTTGCTGCAGCTATTCTCGGCATTATATCAAGCTCAATTATATTCATATACACTTCTAATTTTAATCTCCCAATATTTCTGATATTTACTGCAACTATTATAATTTGTTTAATTATGGTTTATTTTTATAAAATTTTACCATATACAAGATTTAAAATACTAAATTATTTTATTGCAATAGTTAATGGATATTATATTATAAGAAAACACAGGAAAACAATAGTCTATACATTTATTCTTTCATTTGTTCAGGTAATAATCGGAGCAATAATGCTTATGATTCAGTTTAGAATTTTTAGTATTAACCTTAATTTCATAGAAGCAGTGTTTTTGTCATCAATAGGAATGGTTGGATTAATTCTTGCTGTAACACCTGCAGGTCTTGGAATAAATGAGGCAATTATAGTATTTGCATCACTTATCTTAGGAATTTCTCCAGTAAGCTCTCTTTCAGCAGCCTTGCTTGGAAGAGCTGTTTCAATACTAGTGCTGTTTATTTTAGGTCCTATAGCTTCTTATCTTTTGTTAAAAGCAAGGCCTTACCATCAAAGAATAGACCCAAGAAAAACAGATGTAATAGATTCAGCTTACAAAGACCTAACTGGAGTTTATTATAAAACTAAATATCTTAAAGATGAATTCCGTCATTTAGTAAGCAAATACTCAAGAAAACGATCAAAATCAAGAGCAAAAATTCATTTTGATTCTAAGTACAAAAAAGATTATGGGCTTTAACTAACATCTCCTCATGAAATAAACCGGCATTTCATTTAAATCAAATGTCGAGCCATCTACATTAACAACCATATTAACTTTGTCTAAGTATATTGTTGAAGTTTCCTGTATTTTATTTGCGCCATCCAGCTTAAAATCTCCTTTAGCAATTATTATAGCATGATCTTCATCATTTTCAATTACTGAAGCAATATTAAACTGATAAACAGCTCTTCCTTTTTTATACTGGCTTATTATATACCCCTTGCCGCCATTAACTGCATTTCGTAAAGGTACGTTTAAGTTTAGTTTGTTATTTTTAGTGTTAATCTCTTCTGTACTGAAAGTTCCATATTCAGCCCTCAAAGAACATCCTTGTAAACTTGTTATTCCTATAATTACATCTTGTCCTTGTTGTTCAAATTCACTCTCTCCAATAATCATTTTTAAGTTAGTGTGATAAACTCCTCCAAGATATTCCCCACTGTCAAGTCTTATTTTATATTCTAAAACTCCTTGGCAATAACCATACCCATAGCCAGGACAAATACTGCTGTTTGAAGAAGCTAACTTTTCTATGCTTATCCCTTTACAGCCAGATATTATATTACCATTAACATCAAATTCACATTCTTGAACCTCAGGTCCATTTAAAATTAGTACAAACTTGTCTATATCTAATACCTCTTCTGGTTCTATTTGAGTAGAAACGCTAAACTCTACAATCTCCCCCTTATTCACTACAGGATCATTAATTGTAAGCCCTAAAACAAAAGCATTTGCAGGCCCTGCCACAAAAAGCAGAATTATGATTGAAACTGAAATAATCACAGACACAACTTTTAACTTATTCTCCATCTTCTCCTCTTTTTTAAAGGTATTTATACTAATTAGAATAAGGACTTATATTTAAATTGTATTAACCCAGGAATAGTAGTAAAATTTAACTACTTTTAGAACATAACTGTTATGAAGATAAGTGTTAGAACAATAAAGATTTTATAAACAGAACACCTAAGTATTATACATGGAAGAGGTGAAAAAAACATTAAGTATTCTTTGGTAATTCCATGCTATAATGAAAATGGTAATTTAATTATTTTGCATAATGAAATAAAAAAAGTTATGGATAAATTGTTAGCATCAAATAAACAAAATTACGAAATAATTTATGTTAATGATGGATCAACAGACAATACTTTAGAAGAATTAAAAAAATTAATCAAAGAAAAATTAAAAAAAGAAAATAATAATTGCAAGATTATTATAATAAATTTAAACAGAAATTATGGCCAGGCAACTGCTCTTGACGCTGGTTTTAAATTTTCAAATGGAGAGATAATTATTTCTTTAGATGCTGATCTGCAAAATGATCCAAATGATATTCCGAAAATGATTGAAAAATTAGAAAAGGAAAATTTGGATGTTGTTGCAGGATGGAGAAAAAACAGGAAAGATAAAAATGGAATAAAAATTCTTACAAGAATCGGAAGATCACTAAGAAAATTTTTAATTAAAGACAATGTGCATGACACTGGATGCACTTTAAGAGTATATAGAAGAGAAGCAATTAAAAGTCTTGATATCTGGGGAGAAATGCATAGATATATTTTAGCTATGTTAAGATGGAAAGGTTTCAGGATTGGAGAAATAGAAGTTAATCATCGTCCAAGAACAATTGGAAAAACAAAATATGGTTATAATAAAGCACTAAGAGGTTTTATAGATTTGATTTATGTCTGGTTTATTCAGAAGTATTATCAGAGACCTTTGCATATTTTCGGTGAGTTAGGATTGTTTTCAGGTTTTCTAGGTTCATTGATAGAATTATGGATGTTTTATGAAAGAATATTCAATCAAATGGACTTAAGTAATAATGCATGGTTCATACTTGGATTTTTTTTCATGCTAATGGGAATTATGTTTTTCAGTTTCGGAATTATCATAGACCTCCTCATAAAAATTCATCTAAACAATTCACCTTATGAAAAAAGATATTACATAAGAGACGTGATTGAAAATTAAGAAAATTAATAGTTGTTATATTTTTCTAACATATATTATAATTTTATCCCAGCATATTTTTAGTATCCAAATCTTCTTTCATAATCTTTATGATCCATCCATTCAAGAATAATGCTTATAACTAATACTTTGCCTCCACGTATTGTATAAATAAGCCTCCAATTATTTGGAAGGTTATATTTCCATAAGTTAGTTGTACCATATTTAGATGTATACTCTTTTGGTATTAATCTTTTAGGTATTTGGACTCCACAAAAGACATTTTTTTCAATGTTATCCATAGCTTGATTAATAAACTTAAAAAGCTCTTTTTCAGAAGTATCTCCATTTTCTAACTTGTAAAATGTTTCTTTTAGAGTTTTATTTACAAATCTAGTTTCTGAAGATACTATCATTTTATTTCTTTCTTGATAAGTCTTTCCTTTTAAAATAATAGTGTGCAGATTCAGGATAGTAGATCCAACCTATTTTCCCTTCTGAATCAATGCTGACTTTTCTTGAGTACAGTAAATAATCAATTATGACACAGAAAGTCTGATACATTACTCTTTTTGGAAGGTTTTCCCATAAAGCTCTTTTTTTATATTCCCCATCATTTTTCCTTATAAATTCTTCTACCATTAAAACAGTGTCTAATCTAGGAAAACGCAGTATCCCCCTTATCTCTTTTTTTTCTTCTTGAATCATGTTATATCTAATGATATAACATTATTTAAACCTTTCTGGCATCAAAAATCTTCCTCAAATAAATCACCATAAAACAAATCATAACATATCACTTAAAAATACTATAAATCACTATAAAACTTAAAAACATAAATTAGTAGTTTAAGCTAATGTAACAATACACAATAATAAGGAAAATCTCAGAGAATCTTTTTAATTTCCCGAATAAAGATTTCTGCATCTTTCAAAGCCAATTCAGCATCATTTTTTCCGGGCTGATACTCTAAACCATACATTGCTTCGTGCCTTTCGGTTCTATGTATCTCTAAAAAATTTATTACAGGAAGTGGAATTTTGTCAGAGTACTTTTCTTTAAGATAAACTGAGATTGCATAATGGCTTTTTTCTTGTATCCCATCTCCGTATAATAATGCTCTGGATGCATGGAACATGGACATATAAGATTCTAAAATAACAAAATCAAAAATATTCAGTTTTAGCGCCTCTTTTGCTCTTTTAAGCCTGCTTTCTGCAATCTCCATGGATTTTCCAGATTTAGATTTATCTGGCTTTATTTTCCTTAATAACCTAAATTTAAAACAATCTTCAGTATTTCTTATTTCCATTTTGTTAAAGGCAGTTCTCCATATAATGGAATGCCATAATTTATTATTTCATAATAAAAAGGGTGGTCTTCTTTCGCCTTGCTGTTCCATTCACTCCAACTAAAGAAATGAAGTGTAATCTCTTTATCTAGTTCATCTTCAAATTTACTTAAACTTAAATGCTTTTGTTTTCCTATAATGAGTATATCTATATCACTTTCATCTGTATCGTTTCCTTTAGCAAGAGAACCAAACAAAATTATTGATGTAATGTTCACAAGGTTATTTTTTAAAAATTCTATTAAGCCGGATTTAAGCAATTGCCTAAGATTGTAAGATATTTTTAAATGTTTGTAAAAAATATTATTTGTATTTGCTTTTAAATATCTTAAATTAGCCCTTTTTTCATCTAAAATTAAGCCCTCTCTTACTAAAATGTCAGCATATTTCTTAGTTGCAAATGGGCTGATCTTCAATTTTTTAGATAGTTCTCTAATATATACTTCTTTGTAGGGATTAACTAAAAAAAATTCTACAAATTTAATAAACTTTGATTCTTGCATACAGTTGTTTTTGTTTTTTATCTTTATAAACTTATTGTTTTTATATAAAAACAATTGTTTTTATTTTTGTTATGTTAAACTCTTCTATATAATATTTCAAATAAGCCAATATATTAGTGTAATCAAAAGGGTATATTGTTAAAATCACTATAAAACTTAAAAACATCCAGCAATAATCTAAACTAAACTAAACTAAACTAATGCAAAAGAGGTAATC
>ERZ1292623.1203-Hain-H51-01um-R1-1203-length-25459-cov-6_pt1 | contig 25459 bp, 23 predicted proteins | sample MGYA00564398_ERZ1292623 | MGnify/ENA primary metagenome ERZ1292623 (study PRJEB36523, sample SAMEA6512633) | groundwater metagenome | collected 2019-01-07 | study: AquaDiva: Metagenomics assemblies of 32 groundwater samples | reverse complement strand
ATCTTGATCTATAAAACCTATAACTTCTCCACTTGCTTTTTCAAATGCCTGTGATTTTCCAAATCCAGAGCCTTCTGGAAGTTTTTTCTTATTTGTGTAGATAGAAATTCTTGGATTGTTTTTTTTGTATGAATTTATTAATTGAACGGTTTTATCTTTTGAAAAAGCATCCATAAATATTATTTCGTATTCTTGAAGAGTTTGGGAGTTAATTGAACTGATAAGATTTGGAAGATAAAACTCTGCATTATGTGTGCAAATTATTACTGATATTTTTGGTTTGAAAGACATTTTATTCTTTAGTTTTTTTATTTTTAGTTAATGTTCCGTAGATAAAACCTAATCCATAAACTATATGTATTGTGAAGAAAATAAATGGCAAGAGTAGCAGAGCTTTAAAATCAGAATTCTTTATACTAAGGTGTGTTGAGAAAGATAAACTTAGGATTATGTATAGTATAAGCGGTGCTAAAAGTATTGGATGAATTAAGAATAAAACTGGAAATAAAGCCAGATAGAATGTGAAGAAAGCAGGTATTGTAAAAGTTAAGTGCTTTAAGCTTTGAAAAAAAGATTCTTTTTTAGGTCTTGTTAATCCATAGTTAAAATTTTGCTTTGCAAATTCCTTTATAGAATTTCTTCTTCTATGGAAAACATAGATATCCGGAGAATAAGCAATTTTAAAGCCTTGAGATTTTGCATCAGAAATAAATTTTGGGTCTTCTCCCGGATAGATTGATTCATCAAATTTTATTTTTTTTAAAACAGGGGATTTACAAATTAAATTTGCTGATGTCAAATGCTTTTCATTTGCATTTAAAATTGTTTTCTTGCCACCATAACGAATGCTTGAGGTTGCTGCTCCAAACAGAGAGGTTAGGGCATATCCAGTTACCTTTCCAGTATATGATTCATTTGGATGTGTTAATTGCGGGCCTCCTAAGATATCAATTTCAGGGTGAGCTTCGAAAAAATTTAGAACCTTTTTCTCCCAAGATTTTGGAAGGATTGTGTGGGTATTAATAAAAGCAGTAAATTCTGTTTTTACTTTAGAAGCAGCAATATTTCTGTTTTTTGAAGTGTTTAAACCTTCCTGAACAATAAAAGGAAGATTATTTTCATTTAAAGAATCTAAAGCTTCTAAAACTCTTCCAGGACCTTTAGGTATTACTGCTGTTATTTTTTTCATTTTTGTTTTTCCTTAAATTTTTCTGGTTTTTCTACTTCTAAAGTACATAATACTTCTGCTGTCGGGAGAATCCAGCATAAAAATCTTTCATATATCGCAGGATTAATATTTATTATCGGATTGAATACATTATTTAAAAATTGAAATGCTAATCTTGTGAAATTTAATTTTCTTTCTAAAATTTTAAATTTGGGCAATCCGTAAAAGCAGTCATCTGTGAAATAATCAAAAGTGAAATAACTGAAGAGGCGTTTGTGTGTTGGATCTCTATAAGAGACACCGCAGGAGAAGTGCGGAACTCGGATAATTATTTTTGCTTTATCCTTGCAGATTCTTTTTAATTCTACCATTACTTTTACTAAATCAGAAACATGCTCAAGAACATGCGAAGTGTAGATTAAGGAAAATTCATTATCTTTGAAAGGGTATGGAAATTTATCCAAATCATGAACTACATCTATTCCTTGGCCTTTTAAAATATCGAGATTTGCCCATTCTATTTCGGAATTTGATTTTCTAATGTCTAAACCTGCTCCAAGATTAAGATATTTAATTTTCATTTTGGGATAATTCCTATAAGCTTATCATAAATCCTTATAAATCTTCTTAAAGGAGAGTAAATTATTCTTAAACGTATAACTGCCAAAGCCATTAATGGACCGGCTTTCCAGAAGTTTATTGTAGCATATTTTTTATCAGACCAGACAGTTGGAAATTCCCTTATTTTAAATCCGTTAATACGAAGCTTGTATAGTACTTCCAAATCAAATGCAAATTTTGTCATGCCTATTTTATCGCTTATAAACTCTATGGCTTTTCTTCTAAACAACTTTGCTCCGCATTGCGTATCACGATAAGGCATTAAAAAAAGAGTTCTTATTAAGATATTATAAATTCTTGAAGAAATTATTCTTGGCAGAGTATTTCTTGGAAGGACAACTGAACCTTTTACATAACGAGAAGCAATTATTCCATCTGAATTTTCTATATTTTTGATTAATATATGGAAAGCATCTGGTTTTGTTGACATATCTGCATCTATAAAACCAATTAATGTATTTGGTCTTTTCAAGGCGTCTTTAAAACCCTCTATAACTGCATATCCTTTGCCTCCTTTTATTAAGTTAAGATATGCTATATTCTTGTTTAATTTTTGAAAACTTTTTACTATTTTTTCTGTGTTGTCTGTTGTGTTGTTTATCACTACTAAGAGTTCATATTTTAAAAGCTTCTTTTTCCTTAAAATTTCAAAATAATTTGAATATTGTTTAAGAGTGCTTCCTATTCTTTTTTCTTCATTATAGGCAGGGATTACTATTGAAATTCTATGCATTAAAATTCAGATTTAGGAATATTTTTAAATATATGTATAGGAACCATTAGAGACAGATTTATAGTGAAAGACTGAAGTCTTTCCCTAAATAGTCAACGACAGACTGAGGAAATATTAAAGTCGTTAACTATATATATAGAAAATACAAAAAAGAAACATGGATTTTGAGAAAATTTTTAATAAAGGAATTGATGGTTTGTTTGCTCTTGAAAAGTCAAAAATTTATCTAATTTTTATCTTTTTAATTGGATTGATTTTGAGAGTTATTGCTGCAATAAATTTGACAGTTTCTGCTGATGATATGCACTTTGTCACTCATGCTATTAATTTTCTTTCCGCAGATAGATTAATTACTTATGACCAGAGTTCTGGGCTTTGGTTTGCTTTTACTGATTTAATGTACAAATTTTTTGGAATGGCACAACTGACATCAAGACTTTCCGCAGTCATTTTTGGAAGTTTCAGCATTTTTGCTATTTATCTATTGACAAGAGAATTTTTTGGAAAAAGAGAAAGCCTAATCGCTTCATTTTTACTTGCTGTTGCTCCTTTTCATATAAAAAGCACAACAGCTGAAATGGATGTTATGGCTATGTTTTTTGTTTTGCTTAGCATGATTTTCTTTGTCAGAGCTATAAAATCTGAAAAAAAATGGTTTTATGCTCTTAGCGGGATTTTTTTAGGATTGGCTATTTATACTAAAGTTTATCCTTTACTCTTTATTCCATCATTATTGCTTTATTTTTGCTATGATAAATGGAAGAAAAAAGAAGAGATAATCAATAAAGATAATTTCAAGAAAATATTTTTATTTCTACTTTTAATTTTTGTATTTACAATACCGGCTTTGACTCATAATTACTTGTTGTATCAGGAAAAAGGATTTTTAGATTTGCAATTCAGCAGAACTTTTGGTTTGGGAAAAAATGTTTCAGAGCAATTCTATGGATGGGATGCGCAGTTTAATGCTAAAAATTCTTGGAAAGGATTATTTTTTGGAGATACAAGGCATGCCGGCTCTGGAAAACCATTATTATGGGTTGCTATCGGTTTTATAAGACAGGCAAATCCTTTAGTTTTTTATCTTGGAATTTTAAGCATTTTTCTTATTTTTTTAAAAAGAAAAGAATATAAAAATTATCTTGTTTTTTTATTTTTAGGAATTTTATTTGTATTGCCTTTTCTGGCTTCTATTATTTTGTTGCCTAAGCATTTTATATTTCTTGAACTATTGCTTATTCCTTTATCTGCGTTTTCAATTAAAGAAATAAATGGGAACATTTCTAAAAAGTTTGGTAAAGATTTACTTAAGATAATTATTTTTGCTTTGTTCATTTTTTCCCTAATATTTTTAGGTTTGCCTTCAAATATAAATATTCACCACATGTATGGAAAGAGTCATATAGGGCAAGTTATTGATTTTAAAGATTCAAATATTCAAAAAGATGCATTGATTGTCGGAGATAGCAGAATTTATCGCGGCAGAATTAACTGGATGTTTCAAGATAGACCTTATTTTGAAGCTGTTGATTTTGCTCGGGTTTTGAGTGATTCTGAAAATATCCCTGGACCTACTGTTAATGTTCAGGTTTATTTTGTAGAATGTGTAAAAGATGATTGTGGTTGGGGAACAATTGGAAACCAACAGGACTTAAATGCGTCAATGGAGTCAATAGTTAAATTTTTTGAATTGAACGGACAAGTTGTTGCAGATATTAAAGAACCAATTGAAAAAAAAGAATATTATCCCTTTATTTCTGAAAATAATAAAGAAGATGTGATTAAGATACATAAGGCAGTTATTCCAATGAAAAAAGCAATAGTTATTATTGCAGATGAGCCAAAAGATTGGTTTTTATATAGCATAGGATACCTGCCAAAAGAAAAGCAATTTGATTATTTTTCTGCTAATAGCTTTTCTAATAATTTAATTTATAAATCTGCTATTGGAATTGTTAATTTGTCATTGATTTTGAGCTTTGTTAGTTTAATTTATATTTTCTATTTAAGCTTTAAAAAATGAAAATTTCTATAATTATTCCTGTTTATAATGAAGAAAAAACTATTTCTAAAATACTTGATAAAATTACGAATTTAAATTTAAGAGAAATTGATAAAAAAATTCGAAAGGAAATAATTATAGTTAATGATGGAAGCAAAGATAAATCAGAAAAAATAATTAAAAAGTATATTTTTGATAATACAAAAAATAATATAATTGATAAAGAACTTTATGATGAATTCATTTATATTAATAAAGAAAACCAAGGAAAGGGCTCTGCATTGAGAAAAGGTTTTGAAATTTCTTCGGGAGATATAGTAACTATTCAGGACGCCGACCTTGAATATAATCCAGAAGATTTTAAAAAACTTATAACCCCAATTATTAAAGGGAAAGAAAAAGTTGTTTATGGTTCGAGATTTTTAAAAAAACATAAACCAAAATATAGAATTTATTTCTTAGGAAATAAATTTCTTAGCTTTTTAACAAAAATTTTATACAATGTGAGAATAACTGATATGGAAACATGTTATAAAGTCTTTAGAAGAGAAGTTATAAAATCCCTAGACTTAAAATCTAATAAGTTTGATATAGAGCCTGAAATAACTTCTAAAATTCTCAGAAAAGGAATAAAAATTAAAGAAATCCCTATCTCTTATAGCCCGAGAAGCATTGAAGAAGGTAAAAAAATAGGTTGGAAAGATGGAGCAATTGCTATTCTTGTTCTTTTAAAAAATAGATTCATATAAATTTAATCTTCCCTTAATAAAAAGACAGAAGCCCATAATATCGCTGCTGAAGAAGTTATCAAAGCTATTGAAAACTGAAATAAGGAAGAAGAAAAGTAAGATAATAAAAATATTTCTAAAATTAAAAATATGAATAAATATTTATAACCTTTGACTTTTCCTATAGAAAGTTTGTAGAGCAGAATCATATAAGTTATTGATAATAAGGACATTGAAATGCCTAAGTAAAATAAAATGGAAGTAGCTTCCGGGATTATTTTTCCAGAGAAAATCTTAATTATTAATTCTGGAAAGAAATAAAATATTGATAAAGATATTAAAACTGCAAATCCTAAAATAGACAGGGAATTTAAAAGAACATTTTGAGACTTTGACTTATTTGACATATTTTCAGCTGAAAGCGGAAACATGGCTCTGCTTATAGGCTGCGTTCCGAAAAATATTATTTTTGATAAGGTGGCTGCTATTGCATATGCTCCTGCTATTGTCTCTGGAAAAAATATTTTTGCTATTAAAACATCTATAGTGTAAAATGTTAAGATAACAAGATTTATTGCGAAAGTCGGTTTTGCATAGTTATAAATTCCATGATTTAATGTTTCTTTTTCTTTTACAGCCAATATGTCAGAGATACTTATAAAAGAAAGAGCTATGGCTATTAATGGGCCCAAGATTGCCCCTAAGAGTGCCCCATAAACTTTCCAGCCTATGAAAACAAATAAAATTGAGATAGACAGCTTTATTACAGCTTCTATAATCATATTTTTCCCTAAAGAAAGAAATCTTTTCCTTCCCTGCATTATTCCTCTTGTTATTGGAGAAAAAAATGAGACAAACACCATTAATCCTGTAAGAGCCAATAAAAGATAATCTATCTTTAGAAGATAAGATAAGATGACTGAAATAAATAGATAAAGTACAAACAAAGAAATTGATCCTTTTGTTGCTTTTTTTAAGGATTTTTTTAAAAGATTTTTTAATTTTCCTTTATCTTTCTCATTATTTGAATATTTAGTTATAACTATCTGAATTGATTCTGTAAACAAAGCAAGCATATAAATTATTGAAAAAAGAGAAGCAAGAACACCATATTGAGCAATTGTCAGCATTCTAGCCATAGAAAAATGATAAAAAAAATTCAGAGCATTGTATAAATTAAAAGAGATTAGCAAAATTAAACTTCCTGAAATTAAGTTTTTATTAAGCTTCATATTCTAAATATCCCTTTTTTGAAGATTATAAAACCAAGAATTATGATAATTAATTGGAAAATCCAGATTGAGTATGCAACTTTTTTTTCTGTTGGAGTTATATTAAACTTTTTCATTAAATAGATTGATAAATGAGTTAAACTATAAATTTTATCATACTTTAAATCCAAAGAGCCGTCTTTGTTTGGCTTTCCAAAACTTTGTTTGACCAGCTTCCCACGAGATTTTATTATTGTTTCTAATATATAAGGTATAAAAAAGAATAAGGCAATCTTTTCAAAATTTCCTAAGATTGAAGCTATTGCTATCAGGCCTCCTACAGAATAAGTTAAAATATCTCCTGGGAATACTTTGGCGGGATAAAAATTAAATATAAGAAATGCAATTAATGAAGCAACCATTATTAGAGAGATTACAGAAAGCCAAGAAGTGCCTGTTGTGTAGGAAATAAGAGCGATCGCAGATAATAATATTATTCCTTGCCCGGCTTCTAAACCATTATACCCTGCAAGAAAATTATAAGTTGTTGTTGCTCCTGCAACACCCAATGGAATTAGAATTAAGGGATATAGTATACCAAGGTCTGTTGTTCCAATAAACGGAAGAGAACTTATTGATTTTCCTGCATTAATTGCCATTAATGGAATAGCAGATATAGCAGTTAAAATAACACGAGTTCTTCTTCTGATGCCTCCTTTTTTCCATCCAAATAAATCATCAATAAGGCCGATTCCTGCTAAAATAAGTATTACAGAGATTAAAGCAAATAACTGAACTAAGAAATTGTTTGTTGTTTTGAGTATGAAAACTCTGTAAGCAATGTAAGTGAAAACACCGATTATAAATCCAAAAATAACAATTAAACCTCCTGAGCCAGAAACTTTTTCTTTTTTTATTTTGTTCATATCATCCCATGAAAGGCCTATGTTTTTTGCTTTATTTATCCAAATTGGCATGACTAAAAAAGTTAATAGAAAACTAACAAGTATCGGGATTAATAATGTTGGATTCATTTTATGCCTGCTCCAATTCCTTTGGATAAGTCTTTTGAAGAAATTCTGAATTTTCTTTTATATCTGATGGATAATTTATTTTCCAAATTTTTATAGGTCCTCTTAAACCATTGTAATACAAGAAATCACTTGTGATATCTTTGCTGAATGATTTTAACTGGGAGACTAATTCGTCGTCTTCGCTATGAACAAGTTTGAAATTATTGTTTTCTTCATTGAATAAATAAAATCTGGCTAACCTTGAATTTATTGTTCTTCCACTTAAATAAAGCATTGCTCCATCCTTGTCTAGATTGACTCCTGAACTTGACTGGCTTGCTAAAGGATAAATAAATACTCCTGCTTCTAATCCTGAATTGAAATCTATAAGAGAATTTTCATAAGCATATCTTAGAGGAATCTCAAATTGTTTTCCCTGATAAGTATAAATTGCCAATGGAGCATTTATAATTTTATTTGAATGATCTTTTTCAATTATTACTGCAATTAAGGCTGCTTTTCCTCCTGGAAGAAATATTCTTGTTCCATTAATTTCATAAACGATATCACTGTCTAATCCAATTCCTGCGGGATAAATTAGTAAAATAGAATCTTTTGATTCTCTTGACTGCTTTGTGTCCTTTATAATCGTAGGAATATAAGATGCTCTGTCAAAATTTTCATTACTTCCAATTAATGAAAATGCAGAATATTTTCCTATGTCTGTTGAATCTATTAAAAGATGTGTTGCCTTATGAGTATATAAGAATTCTAAAGCTTTAGAGTTATCTGTTCCTGTTAAAATATAACGCCCCATCAAGTGATTCCAATATGAAATCGCATTTCCTCCGTCTAAAATAGTTGCCCTTTCTCCTATACTCTGGAGCCAATATCCATAATCCCACCAATGAGCAAAGACTGAATCTGGAAGAGTATTTTCTCTTACCCATGCCATTGCTTTTTGCCATTGCTGACTATAGGTATTTGGAGCATAAACAGCTGCTTCAGAATTGCTAATAGAATAAAATGCATATGCAGAATATGATGTAGCTAATAATAATATTATAGCAATAATTAATGGGAAGATTTTTTTCCCTTTATCTTTTATTACTTTTGAAACTAAGTCTACACAAAAGAAAGAAACAATTATTACAGCAGGAATTGCAAGCAACATGATTAATCTAACTGCCCCTCTTGCAGCTACAATGCTTAATAAGAAGAATACAATTAAAAGAAGATAAGAAAATTCAATTTGTTTTAATTCGTGCTCTTTTTGCTCTTTGTAATACTTAAAATAATAAAATCCAGCTGCTCCAATCATAACTATAAAACCTAAAGAAAATAATGACAAGCTTGGGAAGTTTGTTCCGTTAAATGTGCTGTTTCCGTCATATCTGCTGAAGATAAGTGCAGATAGGAAGAAAATATATGCGCAAGTTAAGATTATTCTTTCTTTTTTTGCAAAAGAGCTTATCATTGAATTAAAAAGATAAATAGAGCCTATAAAAAATAACCAAAAAAATATCTGAATATTTCTTATAGATGGGCCAAAACTTGTAGACCATTCTGTGAAAAATGGGGGGCGATTTTCTGCAACTGTTTGAATTAATCTTGATGTAGAAGCAGGCCTTACTAAATCACTTATTATTGAATTTGCCTGTTCAGGTATAAAAGAAGGACCTAAAATTATGAAAGCGAATATCGCAGAGAGAATTATAGTTATTCCTGTTGAAACTAATGGAAGAGGAATCTTTCTCAAACTTGATGAATTTATTTTTTCCTTTAATTTTGTCTTTGAGATTAATAAGTGAATTATTATTACAAAGAATACAAATACTGCTTGTCCTGTTACCTGCGGACTGGATAAATATCCAAGGATAGTATAACGATTTGAAAATGGAATCATTAATGCTGCGGAAGTAATCATCCAAATTATTAAAGTGTAAATTCTTGGTTTATCTATTTTTCCCAATAAAAAAGCTATGAAAACAGCTGGACTTATTGTTAAAAATATAAATGCATATCCTCCCCAGACAAGAGCCATTCCAGCTGTTGAAATTCCTGCTAAAACAGCGAGGATATACCTTAAATTATTTTTTTCAGATTCCCAAGAGTATAAGAAAAAGAAAAAAGACAAAAATAAAAATAAGAAAGCAACTGATTCTTTTTCAGGTATTCCTGCGATTGTTCTTGGAAGAATTATTGGGATTATTGAGAGGAAAAAAGCTGCTAAAAGCCCAATGAGATTTGCTATTTTAACTCCTAAAGAGATTATGAAAATTCTTTTTACAAAGAAAAAGAAAGCAATAATAGTGAGTGCAAACATAAAAACAGGATAAAGAACTGCTGAATGAGTTATAGATTCTGAACCGAATAAAACAGCTAATTTATGAAACCAAGCTATTAAATATGGATGAAGAAGCAATTCATTGCTTGTGTTATATCCAAAAGGAACATATCTAAGAGTGTCAATAGCGTATAAAGAACTGTTTTCAACAATATATTTTGCCCATCGTAGAAACAAAAAAGGATCCAAGTCGGGCCCTAAAGTCCAGGTTCCTGTTGTTATGTCTTTTAAAAGGGGAAGATTTCTTGTTCTTATTTTTACTGTTGTATATACTATAAAAGCGAGAATTAAATATGAAATAAGAGAATAGTTTCTCTTAAAATAATTAAATACTTTGTTTTTTCTCTCCTGAATTATCTCTTCATTAGTCATCTTAAATTTAATAAAAGTAATTGTGAAAAGCCATATTTAAAGCTATAGATAATTCTGATAATCATTCTAAAAATAGCCAGAATTCTCTAATGGACAATTCTGAAAAAAGAATACCAATCAACAGAATTGTCCATAATTATTGAAAAAATATTGGAGTAATAAAGACTTCTACAAGAGCTGCTAAGAATAAAACAACAACTGCAAGAATTATTAAATTCAAAGAGTCATGAAGAACTTTCCAGAAATTTGGAGTGCCGACTTCATGCCTTATTACTGCAACTGAAACAAGACCTCCTGCAAGAGCAACCATGAAATAAGACGCGATTTCCGGCAGTCCGTGAATCATAAATCTTGATATGCCTATGAAAAATGAAGAGATTTCAGAATTTGTGAAAATTCCTACTGCTGCAGCAATAACAGAAGCGTTCCAAGCTAATATGAAAATAACTCCTGCTCCGAAAATTAAAGAAAAGAGCAGAGTAAAGACAAGAACATACATATTATTTGTGAAAATTAATAAAAGACGGTCTTTTGCTGTTAGAAATCCTGTTGTTGAATTTGAAGTTGTTTTTGCATATTGAGACACGCAGGTTTCAAAACTTCCTGGGCGATTTATTATGCAATAAGTTTCTATCTGAGCCTGAAAACTATCTGTTGTAGGGAGTATTGCATACCAAAAAGAAAATGCAACTACATAGCCGAGAAATAGAAATAAAAATGCATAAATTGCTTTTTTATGTTCTTTTAACAATGATAAAGTTGAAATTGCCTTTGATATTTTCTTTTCTTCTAATTTAATTGTGTAATAAATAAACGGCATTGAGAACATTACAGTAAATGTAACAACAAGTATTCCTGCCCTTTTGGACAAAACAGCGTCTTGGGCAAAAACCCAGTTTACTAAAAGTATAGATATTGTTGCATAAAAGATGCCTATGAAAAATAATTCCCATGGATGTCTTTCAGCTTTTTTAGGATTTATTAACATTTCAAACATTTTGAGCTTCTCTTTTTGACACATCAAGATTTGCTCACAATGGCAAATCTTGTGTGCTCAAGAACCAAACACACCAATTACTTTAGTGGGTGGTTCTTGACAACATGTGAAAAAGATGAATATAGCTTATATAGTTTTTGCTGTATAGAGAATTCTGAAAACTGCACACTAATCAACAGAATTATCCATGCTTTCAAGACTGAATTTTCTCAATAATATATCTGAATTCTATATGATTTGAATCAAGTTCTGATAAGATATTTATTCTTGCCTGTTTTATTCTTGATAACTGAGATTCAATAATTTTTATTGTTTCGTCATGGGTTTTTTTTAAGACAATTCCTGCACCGACTTCAACAAATAAAGATTTTGAAGTTATTTGCGCAGGAACATGAACTCCTTTTCCTATAGAAGAAATTATTTCATTGTTTTTAAAAGAAGAAAGAGCTTTTATGTTTTCTGAAAAAGAGTCTAATTCTAAAATTTGAGAATCAACAAAGTTAAGATGCTCCTGAAGCTCTTTTATCTTTGATTCTAATTGCTGTGCTTTTAATAATAATTCTGTATTCATTAAACTTGTGGGAAAATATGATTTAAAAAAGTATTGTTTTTGTTTAACTAACCTTTATATATTTCCCTGACTTTACCAATATTCTCTTCTTTATGTTTATATAACCTAATTTCTTTTTTATGAAATAAAATACAATTAATGCCGCAATAATTATTATAACTATAAGGATTATAATCCAAAGATTCCCTTTGTTTATTATATTATCTATAAACTTTTTTATGTCTGCTGAAGAGCTTTCTTCTTCAGGAGAATAAGAAGGTTTATCTGCCTTAACTTCTCCTGATATGGGAGAGAGAATAAGATTTGCTTTATTGCTTATTAGATTTATTGATTTTAATTTCAAAGAGATTTCAGCTAAATCATCTTCTGTTAAGTCTATATTTTTCTCATCACCGACGATAAATGTAAATGTTTGCGGGGTGCTTTGAACTCTTATTAATGCCCTTGTTGCTGTTAAATTCTTTATTGTTATACTGTGTGGGTTGTTAGAGAGATTGAACTTTGCTGTTTCATCTATTCCTAATTCAAAAACCTGTGTTGAGCCAAGTTCTCCGAAATCAAATTTTATTATTCCGAGACCTCCTCCATCACCGCCTCCACCTCCGCCACCACTTCCAGAACTAGATGAACTTGATACTGGACAATTAGTGCATGTTACTGTGCTGGAAGAAGAATCTGTTTTCGTAGCTATTCCTCCTGTTCCTGTTGCTGCAGCAGAAATTGTATATCTGCAGTTTCCTGTAGTTCCTTGAGTAACTGTCCATGATTTTGACTGCACATTTCCGTCAGTCATTCCTGTAAGAGTTTTTTGAGAGGCTTGATTTCCTATAGAGCATCCTCCTGAATTAACAGTAAATGTCAGAACTACATCTATATTTCCTCCTGCTGTTACCTCTGCTGTTGAATCAAATGTTTGGGACATTGCTGCACTTGATGCTGAATCTGTAAGAGAAACAACAACATTTATTACATTAACTTCTATGTTATTATCAGCTGTATAAGTATCTGTTACAGAATCTAATAATATCTTAGAAAAGCCGTTGCTTCCTGATTTTGTTGCTTTTAAACCGCTGAAAGTTATCTCTGTTGTCTGCCCTGGATTGACACTTGTTCCAGATGATTGGGCATAACTTGAATCTTCAAGCCATTCACTTGCATCAGGATAAAGAGTTGCTGTATTTACTGAACCTGCTGCATCTCCATTATTTATTACTTGGGCTGTGCATGAGAAAACATTATTTATAACTACTTCTGAAGGTGTGCAAGAAAAAGTATTTACTGCGAAATCTGCTGCTCCTGAAACAAATGATAAACTTAAAGCAAAAGCTAACATATACAAAACCAAAATTGAATTTTTATTTTTTGTTTTCATTTTATTTCTCTTTTCCTTAAAATGGAAGCTAGAAAACTTCCTGTTTTCTTTGTTTTCATTTTATTTCTCTTTTCCTTTTATCATTATTTATCATCCTGTGAAATTTACTTTAAATGCAACTATTTCTGAGCCATAGTTGTAATCAACATCATAGCAATAGGCATTTATTCCATAATGCTGGGAAGTCATATTTGAAGCATTAAATGTGAATGAATGAGTTGTTCCTCCGGTTGTAAATCCTGTTGAACCAGAACTCCAGAAATAGTCAGTATCATTTGATACAGAGCGATAGTTGCTTGAAAGATAATCTGCATAAGTTTTTGAGCCATTATAACTGTATAGAGTTGTGTTGCAAGCTCCTTTCTTTTGAGTGGTTAAGCTGCTGTTTGAGGAGTTTGATGCATCCCAAGCAGAGCCGCAATACCATGAATGGAATCTGTCATAGTTTATTGTGCTTATTGAACATTGGGCGCTTTCTGTTGTTGTTATATTAAATAAGAAAGTATTTGCTGTTATTGACTGATTATTTGTTGGAGAAGAGATTGTTACATTTGGTGCATTAAGGTCTTTTATTAATGCGTATCCATCTGTTATTGTTGCTGTTCCACCAGAGCCAGAAACTGTTGCTTTAATATAATAATTTCCTTTTGACCATCCAGAATCTGGAACTTTAATTTTTATTATAGCATTTCCATTTGATGTCTGAACTCCTCCACTTGTTAGTGACCAAGTTGCTGTGGTATATGTCCTGCACCATTCATTCCAACAATTCCCTCCTGAAAAGGTATATTTAACATCTGTTATATTTGCATTTATTGCATTGTAAGAAGAATCTCTTACATATAATCTTATTGTGATATTTTCATTTTCTGCAAAGCTACCTCTGTAATTTCCATTTACATCTGAGCCTGAGAAATATCCATTGTAAACAGCTCTTCCGTCTATATATATTCCGCTGTAATCTTCTATTTTTGAAGAAGAATCTGTTTGCTTAGTCCATTCAGCGTAAATATAATTATATCCTTGCCTCCATCCTCGTGAGTTTGGATAAACTGTTACATTTTGAGTTCCGTTGACAGTACATCTTGAAGAGACATTTGAATAACAATCTCCCACGCCAAAGACATATTCTTCTTTTCCGCTGAAAGTATTATCATATCTCCATTGATATAATTTAGTTAAGTTTCCTGTTGTATTTTCTCCTGTTGAATATTTTGTCAAAGTTACAGGAACTATTGCTTTTTCTGTTACTAATTTATTTGAGCCGCCGCTTACACTTCCCCAGCTTATGCTGTATGGGAGAGACCTAAATGACAGCCAGCCTGTTTCAGTATCATTTAAATTATTATCTTTTATAACTAAGTTTAAGTAATGATACCCTCCCCAGCTTCCAGAGCTCCATTCTCCAGTGCCGCTATTTGGACAAACAGTTACATTTGAAGTTGCATTAAAAGGAGCTGAAGTGAAATTAGTATATGCTGTTCTTGTGCTTGATGAACCGCTCCATATATCTTCATAAACATTTGTTATGGAATAGTTTCCGTATAAAAAGGAATTTGAGCTCCATGATGGCTCATAAAGATTGATAGTTGCGTTTACACACTGATTTATATCTGTACTATAAGTATTTGTAGATATAGAAGTTCTGAATGGACGCACTTCAAACCAAAGATATCCTCCTGAAGTTTCATTAGCTGTATTTTTCAAAGAAACCTCTCCCCAATAATATCCACTTGGCCAGCTTCCGTTCTTGAAAGTAATATTCAAGATTCCATTTCCAGAGATATTATTTGGAGTTACATTTATGTTTTCTGGATAATTATATTCAATTGATCTTCCTAATTCTCTGTTCCAAACTCTTAAGACAGCGTCGTCAAAAGTTGCGTTTATGTAATCTGATTCATTATATCTTAAGTAATTACTGCCGTAGTAATATCCTGATTTGTAATTTTTAGCAGTTGTTGTATTAAAGTATACTGGGCTGTCTCCTCTTATACTAGAAACATAACCTCCTCCTGTGCGATTTGTAGGATTTGTCTCAACATAGAATGCAATTGTGTTGAACCATGCATTTCCAGTGTCTGTTCCATTTACATTAAGGACAACAGAATAATAACCTGTTCCCCAGCTTGCTGAAGCAGTTGTTGTGTTTAAATAAATAAGATATCTTGATTGATTTACATTATCTCCATTCCAATACCATGGACTTGATTCATTTACATTTATTGTGTTTGAAGTATATTGACTTGCGTTTAATTCTTTGCAAGGCCAGCTTTTGCAATCCATTATTTTCTTTATGCCTACTGTAACATTTCCTCCAATTGCTTCTTTTCCGAGATAGTTATAATTATAATTTCCTGCCTGAGAAATTTTTATGAATAAAGTTATATTTTCTTTTGAGCTGAAATAACTTTTGTAACTGCATCCTGTTTGAGTGCATTCAACAGGAGAGCCATAAACATCCCAAAGTTTTATTCCAAACCAAGCATATCCATAATCAGTATCTCCTGAAGAAGTTGTTGCCTGAATAACTGCTCTGTAATATCCTGACTTCCATTTTCCTGTAGGCATTGCAGAAACAGGCAATGAAAGTGTTCCAGTGCCGGAAGTAATTGTTGATGAGCTGACATTTGTAACATTATATCCTGATTCTACAGGAGGCCATATCCATTCTCCGTCTGTTCCTTGGTATTCAACTCTTTTTAATTGAACTGTCCCGCTTAATCCTCCAGAGCTTCCCCACCATCCGCTTCCTGCTTCATAAAGCTGTAAACTTAAAGTAATATTGTTATTTGGACTGTTTTGCCAATTGCTACTCCATCCGTAAATATAAAATGCCCTTGCTTCAAATCTTCCATAATCTATGTCTACAACTTCATCTTGCCCCTGTATTTTGAATTTGACTGTGTTTATCCCTCCTTCCCATTTTGTTAATGGTTTTACAGTGCAGGAATATCCTCCTGAACTATCGCTTGCCTGACATGTTGAAGCAGTTGTATTTACATTCTGCAATGCTCCTGATTCAGAATTCCTAACTTCCATAACAGTAATTGTTGCATTTGTCAAGACTTGCTGAGTTGCTGTATCAATAACGCAACCGTCTCCTTTTCCTTGGCTGCTTGAATTGCTTGAAGAGAAATTAGAAACAGTTGCTCTTCCCAGAGGATTATTTGCCTGAATTGGTTTTAATTCAAAGTATATTGTGTCTGATACTTTAAACTGCCAGACATAATAATAACCAGAAGAAACTGTTCCTGGAGTGTCTTTTGGAACTATGCAAAGCTCGTAAGGATTTACAATAAATCTGACAAATGCCCCTACTGTTTTATTATTTCCAAAAACATGAACATTATAAACTCCGCCATATTTTGGAACATCTAATTTTAATCTTTGGTTTGTTGAATTCCATGCCCATTCATATACTGAGTTTGTTGCATTTACCTGCGTGAAATTGCTAACATTTGTATAAGAGAATTCTGTGCCATTCATATATGTAACACTGAATAATTCTGCATCTGATAAATTAAAAGATAATATTGAAGAATTATAGTTTGTTAAAGACAAATAAACAAATTCATTTGAGCCAAATAATTCTTTTAAAGCACCGTCATTATTTGTTGTTAGAACAGACATTATACTGCTTACAACATTAATAGCTCTTGTTTTTGTTTGAGTTAATCCTGAATTTGATAAAGCAACTGACAAAGTATACTGCCCGATTTCAGAAGGAGATTGCAATGAGAATTCATAACATCCTCCTTTTCCACAGCTTGAGTTATATATAGCATTTGTTGAAGAAAGAATATTATTTAAGCTGTTTTTTACTGTTATTACAAATGAAGATTGATTTATCTGCTGGATAATTGAGCCATTTGCACGATAAGTAGGATATACCTGAAGATACATTGTCCTGTTTCTGAATATTGTGTATTCACTTTCAAAACCAGAACTTATAGGTCTTTTATCTATTGTGAAACTCCAGTCTTTAACTTCGAAAGAAGTAGAAGATGTTACACTTCCGTCTCCTGTTTTTGAAATAGTTACAGAAACACGATAAGCTCCGTAACTATATGTCAAAGCATCTGCTGTGAAAACAAAAGTATTTTTAAATGAATTATTGCTGTTTAATTCTGTAGAAGTTATTGACTTGATTACATTTCCTGAAGAATCTGCAATATTTCCTGAAAAAGTGTAAACATCTGAAGATGAAGCATTATTTATGCTTACTTCTACTGCTGCTTTTTCTCCTTGTGCATAAATATTCTTTAGAGATTTTCCTAATTCATCTTTCATATAAACATTATGAGAGAAAGGTATTACTGAAAAAGAACTGAATGCGCTATAGTTACCTACTTCTAAGATATAATTTCCATATGTTGATGGGGCTGTTACTGTTATAAAACATTTTCCATTTGAGCCTGTTGTGCAATTAAATGTTTCCAAAGAACCTTTTGTTGAATTTCTTAGACTTCCGTTCATAGAGACATTAGATACATGAAGAAGATTACTTCCTATTAATTTAACTGCCTCTATTTTGACTTTTACTGATTCAGAAGGATTATAATCTGCTTTTTCAGGACTTATTTGGAGCTTGTCAATTGATTGATTTACAACAGTTATTTGCGATTCTGAAAACCAAATTGTGTTATTTGGGTCTTTGTATTGAGCCCTTATTATGTACTCTCCTGCTGTTGAAGGAGCTGTAATTTGTGTTGCATTTTTGTAATAACTGTTGTTTGAATAGAAAGAGCCGTTAGAGTCTGTTATTATAGTATAATTGCTGACAAGTGTGCTGTTAAATAATTTTATTGTTATATTAATACTTGCGTTTTGCAATGGAGAAAGAGATGAAACAAGAGTTCCGCTGTCAGTGTAGTTTGCAAGAGATAAATAACCTAACTGCTCTATTTTTTCATTTGTTGTATAAATCGTGTCAGAAAGAGTAAAAGAATTATCTGCAACATAAGTGTTTGCACCTGCCAAATGCAAGAAGATTATAAATAGGATAAATGATGAAAATAAGAAAATCTTTTTAATATTTTCCACTTAACCTCTTTTTAAATACTCTATAACGAGAGACAAAATATCTCTTCGCTGTTTTTTGTTCTCTCAAACACAAAAATCTTTCGATTTTTGTGCCCGAAGAAACTTTATTTCTTCGGGTATAACAACTGACAATTTTAGGAATTATTTAAATTAGTCGTTATAATTATAAATTTTTAAGATATCTATATTTAAAAAGGTTTCTTCTCGAGAGAGTTTCTGAATTTTCTATTTTCCAGACAAAAAGAGTTTCCATGAAGAGCTTTTTTTGAGAGAGGAGAGCTCTATTTAATTTTAAGGATTTTAATAAGTGGATTATTCTCTCTTCTGGAGTTAGAGATGAAGTTAATAATAATATAAATCCGTCTTTAGAGAGGTGTTTTGCTTGTTTAAGAAATCTTAAAATAATTTCATCTCCTTTTTTTCCTCCTGTTGTTGCTTTTCTGGAATCTAAAGGTTCTCTTTTGTCTAAAGGAAGATATGGAGGATTAAAAACAATTATATCAAATTTTTTGTTTTTTGGAATTTTTGAAAAGAGATTTGACTTTATTATCTGAACATTTTTGTTTTTTCTAAATTTTGAGCTTAGTAATTTAATTGATTCTGAATTTATATCGACTGCTAAAACTGATTTTGCCTTCGCTTTTATTGCTGTTTCTGCCAAAATTCCAGAGCCTGAACCCATGTCTAAAACTGATTTGTTTTTACAATGCTCTTTTAATACTTCTGACAACAAATAAGAATCTTCAGATGGTTGATAAATTTGATATTTCATCAGAAGAAGGAAATAATTTTATCCTTAAAAAATATTATTGCTGCCAACCCTATTAATAATAGGATTAAAATTACTGATAAAAGAACAACAACCCAAGTTCTGCCTTTATTTTTAACTCTTGGCTGATAGATTGGGGAAGGAGGGGTTTGAGATTTAGAGTCTATATTTGTTTCATAATAATCTTGCTGGATAGGCATGATAGTTGAGACTCCTGATGAAATCATTGATGCTGCCTGCTGAACTTCTGAAGGATTGTATCCTGCATTAATAAAAGACCTTACAGCTGAATCTAAGGAAAAACCTCTTTCTATTGCGTTTTTTAATCCGGAGACTATTTCTTCGTTTGCCATTTTTTATTTCTTCCAAGAAAATGGGAAATTAGCAAACTTCTTGTTTGGTTTATTTGCCATTTTTTAATTTAATGAAAGAGAGTTTCCATTTGACATTAAATGAACTGTTTTATTTAATTTGTATCCCATTTCAACTGCAAGATTCGCACCTGCTGTTCTTTTCCTCAAATCTCCATGACTTGGGATAATGTGCTCTGGAGAAGTTAATTTTATTAAATCGCGAAGATCTTCTTTTCCTCCATGGCCAGAAATGTGGACGTTATCAAAAATTCTGACATGATGTTTTCTTATTCTTCTTACTAATTGCTCCTTGCTTATCTCATTTGTCGGAGTGGGAATTGTTTTTGAAGAAAAAATAAGATGGTCATCATTTGATAGAGTCAAAGGCAATTGGTTTCTGGAAATTCGATCAAGAATTGAGCCAGGTTCTCCTTGATGCCCTGTACAGACGACTAAATATTTTTTCTTTTCTTTGTTTATTCTTTTCATGGTTTTTTCTATTTGCTTTCTATATGTGAAAGATTTTATATCTCTATAAAAGGGGCATTTTCCAATGTTTCTCGCTGCTGTGACATATTTGTTTAAAGAACGGCCAAAAAATAAAACTTCTCTGTTAAGCTTTCTTCCAAATTCAACAATTGATTTTAATCTTGCTATATGGGAAGAAAAAGTAGTGACGGTAAGCCCTGAATTTCTGTTATCTGTTGTAAAGAAGACATCTTCTAATAAACCTCTTGCTATTTTCTCGCTTGGAGTTTTTCTATCATCTTGGGCATATAGACAATCAACGATTAGAGCCTTTATTCCCTGCCTTGATAATTCTTTTAAACGCTTGTAATTTGGTTTATCTCCCATAATCGGAGTATTATCTAATTTGTAATCGTTTGCATATAAGATAATTCCAGAAGGAGTGTGGACTGCAATCATTGCTGTTTGTAAAGTTGAATGCGTTGTGTTTATAAATTCAACTTTGTAAGAATTTTTTCCTTTTACATTTATTGATGAATTTGGTTTTACACTTAGAATTTTATTTTTAATGTTTTGCTTATTATCTGACATTAAAACTTTTAGAACTTCTGTTGTATAAGGAGTGCCGATTATAGGTGCTTTGTATTTTGAGGCATTATATGGAATTGCTCCTATATGATCAAGATGTGCATGTGAAGGCAAAATCGCTCTGACTTTTGAAGATAAATTTTTCTTTTGTAAATACAAATCATCCGGAAGAGCGCCTAAGGAACGCATCCCTCTTTCAGTCGGCTCTTTTTCCCTTTCTTCAACACCTATAATTGCAGGAAGAAAGATTCCATCATCAAAAATTAAAACATCTTCCCCAATTTCTAAAGAAGTCATGTTTTTTCCGACTTCATCATAACCCCCTATGGTGTGTATTTTTAAATCCATTGCGTCCTCTTTTTGAATAATTCAGAGCGTCATGGTTTATATAGGTTTTTAGATGAGGGTATTGTTGCATCTTCTGGTATCAGGAGGAATTAAAATATGAAAACAGAAAGATATTTAATCAAGGAAATCCTATAAAAGATATGAAAAGAGAGTTGGTTGCTATCTGTTTGTTTAATTCATTCCGCTATCTAAATTCTTTTAAATCTTGGAGGGGTTTAGTTTAAAATGGAGGAAGAAGTTCTTATGAATGACGAATCCACTTATGTAAGAATAAAAATAAATCATTCAAGAGAAAATAAAATAAAAGGATTTTATTTGCTTATGACTAATGGAAATACTTATTCTGATAAAAAGGATGAATTTATAGTTGAGAAAAGATTCCTTAAGATTTTGAAGGATGCGGGAATAGCTTGTGAAGAACTTCCTTTGAACGAAGATGACTCATTTTAAGGTTGATATTCAAATACCCTTAACTTACAACCCTGAAAAGGGAAAAAGGATAGGCAGTAAGATTCCAGAAGTCTATTTTCTTGAAACTTACGAAGAATTATTAAAGATGATTGGAGGAATAAGCACAAGTTCTATCCCTATTACTGGATCTTGGATAAATCCTAATAAAAAGAGATACGATGATAGGACTATCGTTTTTTCTGTTGTAGTTGAATCAGAGGACAAAATGACATTAACAAACATTTCAAAGATACAGGAGCTTAAAAACTATAAGGAAACATTAAAGCTAAGATTCAAACAAGAAGAGATATTTATGGTAGCAACCCGTTGCACAAGAATTTAATTTTTGCTCAATCTAAAATGTCGTTGACTATATAAATACAAATTTCTTTAGTTTTATGCATGAAAGAAAGAAATTTTGAAAAGACTCATAAAAAACATAGAAATGTGCTGTATACTCTTGTGATTATAGTTGCTATCATCCAAATTTCAAGCTTTGTTATTTTAAGTGTTCAAATCACTAAGATTAACTCTGATTTTGAAAAAGAAAAAAAAGATGTTAGAGAAGAACTTTCACAATCGTTTTTAGAGAAGATTATAGAATATAATGTGGTTTATCAGAAAGAATTTAAATCTATAAATGAAATTCTTGATGAGCAAGGAAAAACAATAAATTCGATTAGTGCTGAACAAACAGATTTTTCAAAAGTTATTCAGGAAACAATTAAAGGGGTTGTTGGTGTTGTAACTAACAAAGGCTCTGGAAGCGGCTTTATTATTTCAGATGAAGGATATATTGTAACAAATGAACATGTTATTTCAGGAGCAACTGCCGCAAATATAATTTCTTATGAAAGCAAAGTTTACAGAGTTTCTTTAATCGGAAAAGATACTAAAAAAGATATTGCCTTATTAAAAATTGAATCTGGAGATTATCAAGAACTTAAAATTGGAGATTCTGATGATTTAAAAGTTGGGAATAAAGTTATTGCTATTGGCAATCCCTTGGGATTATCATTTACAGTTACAGAGGGAATTGTTTCTGCAGTAAACAGGCCTGGATTAAGCGGAGAGCAGGATTATATACAAACAGATGTTTCACTTAATCCTGGAAATTCAGGAGGACCATTGATTAATACACAAGGAGAAGTTGTTGGAATTAATAACTTTAAAATTGGAAATGGGGCAGAAGGGCTTGGATTTGCATTAGAAGGAAATATTGTTAAAGATACAATAAATAAAATATCTAATGAAACAATTGTTTAAAAAAACAAAAAAATGAAAACAAAGAAAACAGGAAGTTTTCAAATTTTCATTTTTAAGAAAAAGGAGAAAAATGAAAATAAAAGTAAAATCATCAGAGAGAATTAAAAGAAGATATTTATTAATAGAAGGAGCTGGCAAAGAAGAAATTGAACAAGCAATTTTGAAATATCTTGGAGTTCTTGGATTTGCAAAAGCAAAGCCTGTTTTTGTTAATGAAGGGGGGAAGATTATTCTTGCTGTTGAGAGAAAAAGTTTGAATGATATCAGGGCTGCTTTTGAATTATGCAAAGAAGATATAAGAATCAGGAAAGTTAGCGGGACAATAAAAGGATTGGGAATAAAATAAAGTGAAAGACGAAAGTCTTTCCCTAATAGGTCAACGACAAATTGAGGAAACATAAAGTCGTTGACTATAATAAGCTTTATTTAGTAACTTTATTTAAGAAAGATATGAAAAAAAGAGGGCAATTAGAAATAAGTTTTTCAATGATATTTTCTATAATTATTATTATTGCTATTATCGGAGTTGCGATATATGTAATCACTTTTTTCCTTGGAATTGATAAATGCGGAGAGGCTGGATTTTTTTATTCTGACTTGCAAAATGAGATAAATAAAGCATGGAAAAGCCAAAGTTATAAAGATAATTTTGAAGTTAATTTGCCGTCAGATATCAAGCATGTCTGCTTTGGAGAATTGAATGAAAATGCAAAAGACAGCAAAAGCCAAGAGATAAAAGAAAAAATTGAGCTTTCAATTTACGCCAGCGATACAGCAAATGTATTTTTATCTCCAAGTGAAGAAGCATGCGACGGAGATTTGGCAAATAATAAAATTGAAAATGTTAATATTGATGGATTTTATTGTCTGGAAAATAGGAATAAGTTAAAATTAAATCTGGAAAAAAATATTAAAGATAGTTTAGTCAAACTAACTGAAGAAGATTAATTCCTAAAAAAATGGCAAAAATTAATAATAAAAGAGGGCTTGAAATGAGTTTTGCCTGGATTTTTGCAATTGTTGTGGGAGCTGTGATAATATTTTTAGCTATTTATTCAACAACAAGATTGATAGATACTGAAAAAACAACGCAAAATACAGAGATTGGAAAAGAAATAGGAATCTTGCTAACTCCTGTTGAAACAAATCTTGAAAGCGGAAAAGCTGCAATAATAAAAATGCCTGTTGAAACAAGAATTTTTAATGAATGTAAAAAACTGCAAGGAGAAGTTTTTGGAAAGCAAGATATAAGTGTTTCTACTAAATCAAATATAGGAAAAGAATGGGAAAGTTCTGGAATTGCCAGCAGTTTTCAAAATAAATATATTTTTTCAGGAGATGTTATTGAAGGAAAAGAATTTAGGATTTTTACAAAACCATTTGAAATGCCGTTTAAAATAGCTGATTTGACTTTTATTTGGAGCAGTAATGAAGAATATTGTTTTATTAATCCGACAAGAGAAATTGAGAGGGATATTCTTGACCTTGAACTGCAAGGCATGGAAATTGTTGAAGATATTTCTTTATGCTCTGTAAACAGCAAAAAAGTGTGCTTTACAAGATCTGGATGTGACATTGATGTTGATGTTAACAGCCAAAGCGTTAAAAAGAAAAAAAGAACTGAAAGTGTATTTTATGAAGATGAGCTTATTTTTGGAGCAATATTGTCTGATTTGGAAAATTATGAATGCCAAGTTAAAAGATTAATGGCAAGAGATTCTGAACTTTCTTCTATAACAATATCAAAAAGCTTGTTTTTGAGTTCTAAAGGATGCGGTTCTGAAAGATTGCAGCCATTATTAGGAAGTTTGAGTAATAAAACTTTAGAAATAAAAAGTTCTTTGGAGCTAAGAGAAATAAGCAACTTGGCTGAAAATATAAGGAGGGAAAATGACAATCTTGGATGCAGATTGTTTTAAATGAAATGATTTATAAAAAAGCACAAATTAAAATACAGCAGACAGGAAGTCTGCTAATTTATCAATTGTCTGAAATAAAAAATAGGAGGGGACAATTGAAAATACAGCAAATGGCTTTTGTTTTAGTCGCTTTGATGATATTTTTTGGGCTTGTTTCACTTATTTATTTTAGACTTCGTGTTTCTAATATAGAAGACTCTGCTGTTAATTTAAAAGACGAAGAGGCGAAAGAGCTTGTAAGAAAGCTTTCTGGAAGTGCTGAATTTGCCTTTACTTCTGAAGACTGCTCAAATTGTATAGACTTTGATAAAGTTCTGATTTTAAGCGAAAGAAAATCGTATGAAGGATTTTGGAATCTTAAGCATTTAGAAATACAAAAAGTTTATCCAGAATCAGAAGGAATATGCAATAGGCAGAATTATCCTAAATGCGATACTTTGAAGATAATTGACAGCGGAGAAAACACAGGAGCTATAACAAGCTCCTTTGTTAGTTTGTGCAGATGGGAATCAGGAAAAGGAGAAGGATATTATAAATGTGAGATTGGAAGAATCTTAGCATCTGGAGAGGGGATATAATATGTTAATTGTCCATAAAAAGAAAATCGGGAAAAAAGCGCAGGAAGAAATGGTCGGGTTTGTTTTAATAGTTATAATTGTGGCAATTGTTTTTTTGGTTTTTTTTGGTATTTTTATCAGAGAAGGCAATGAAACAAAAGATAATGACAGCAGAGAAATCGTGCAGTTTCTTGAATCATTTGAAAGATATGATACAGAATGTGCTATTGGATTTGAGCCGGATTTCTCAAATATGGGAGAACTTATTCAAGAATGTTTTGAAGGAAAGATATGCTTAAATGGGAAAACATCTTGCGAAGTTTTAGAAATCAATTCAAAGGAGATTCTGGAAAAAAGCTTTAGCATAGGAGAATTAAATTACTATAAAGGTTATGAATTTGTTAGTTTTTATGAAGAAGGAAATCAAACAGAAGAAATAATAAAAATAATCAAGGGAAACTGCAATTCAAGCTTTATAGGAGGAGAAACCTTTAGTTCTGGAGATAATGGGGTTTTTGTTTCTAATTTAAAGATTTGCTTTTGACAAATCTTTAACCATC
>ERZ1292623.1202-Hain-H51-01um-R1-1202-length-25473-cov-8_pt1 | contig 25473 bp, 26 predicted proteins | sample MGYA00564398_ERZ1292623 | MGnify/ENA primary metagenome ERZ1292623 (study PRJEB36523, sample SAMEA6512633) | groundwater metagenome | collected 2019-01-07 | study: AquaDiva: Metagenomics assemblies of 32 groundwater samples | reverse complement strand
GGGGCAACGATCGTCTCCAGAAACATTTTATCTTCTCTGAGAATTAGGATACAGGGGTCTTAATAGTCATGAATTTTTTTCAAAAATTGTTTCGCTTGAGAATTTGTTTTGGGCCTGGAGAGAGTTTAAGAAAGGCAAGCTCAAAAAGCAAGATATAGCAGGGTTTGGATTTGATATTGAAGAAGAAATTTTCCGACTGCATAAAGAATTAAGCAACTTTTCATATAAGCACGATGATTACACTCACTTCGTAATATGCGACCCGAAGAGGCGCGATGTCCATAAGGCCTCTCCGCGCGACAGGTTGCTTCACCATGCGGTTTATAAGGTGCTGTGGCCGCTCTTCGACAAAGAATTCATTTACGACTCGTTTTCATCGCGGAAAAACAAGGGTATGCATAAAGCGCATGAACGTTTTGCGCAGTTCGCCTGGAGGCTTTCCAGAAACAAGACAAGTATAGTCTGGGTGCTTAAATGTGATATTAGGAAATTTTTCGATTCTATCGACCATTCCATTCTCATTAATATTCTGAAGAAAAGGCTGGATAAGAATACTATATCTTTGGCGAAAGAAATTATTCAAAGTTTTAAGAAAGATTCTGGCAAGGGCATTCCGATAGGTAACTTAACCAGTCAGTTATTTTCCAATATTTATCTAAATGAATTCGACCAGTTTGTTAAAAGAAAATTGCAAGTAAAGCATTACATTCGTTATGCGGACGATTTTGTGATTCTATCTTCTGATAAAAATTACTTATCGAAGCTTGTTCCATTACTGTCTGATTTTTTAGAAGTAAGATTGGCCTTATCAATACATCCGAGGAAAATTATTATTAGAAAATGGCATCAGGGTATCGATTTTCTAGGCTATATTATTTTCCCTCACTACAAAATTCTTCGGACTAAGACTAAGAAAAGAATTTTGAAAAAATTAGACAAACTTCATAAGAAACTAGTTCAAGGAAAAATATCAAACTTCCCTTTCTCCCAATCAAGGCAATCATACCTCGGCATACTCAAACATTGCCGAGGGCATAGTATTGAAGATTTGCTATAATAAATACCTAATGGATGAAGAGAATAAGAGTAAGGTGGGAGAGCTCTCGGACACTCTCTACTCCCGCACTCGTTATAAAGATCCTCTCGACAAACGCGCCGGGGTCAAGGAAATCGACTCGCCCGAAGTGGGGGAAAAGTGGCAGACGCCCGGGCTTGACGAGATTTTGTCCCGCGAGCGTCTTATACCACCGACGCACCCATTTATGAAAAAGTTTTTCGTCTTTGCCCTGCTTTTCTTCGTAGCCACCATTCTGGTGGCCGGCCTCATATTCTTGGGTGGTACCAACTTCATTTCTTCGAAAAACGTCGAAGTCAATATTGTCGGCCCGACAAGCGCTTCAGCCGGAGAAGTGCTCGAGCTCGGGCTTACAGTCAAGAATTCCAATAATTCCGACCTGGAGCTCGTCAAACTCTCCGTTCAGTACCCAACAGGCACCCGGAATCCAGACAACACCGGGGAATCCCTTACTTTCGCCAAAGAAGATTTGGGTGTCATTCCCGCGGGCGAAGAGACGGCGAAATCTGTCCGCATGGTGCTTATCGGTTCGTCCGGAGAAGTAAAAGAGATAAAGTTCTCCGTCGAATACCATGTCAAAGGCTCGAACGCCACTTTCTACAAAGATAAGCCGTACGAGATAACCATAGGCAGCGCTCCGGTCTCGCTTTATATTGAAAGCCCGACTACCGTCACTTCCGGGGAAGACTTTACTACCACGCTTACCCTCATCATGAACTCTACTGAGCCCTTAAGGAACGTGATGCTCCGGGCAGAATACCCCTACGGATACAGCGCTGTTTCGGCGGAACCTGAAGCGATTGCCAATAACAATGTCTGGGCACTCGGGGATTTCTCTCCGGGCAGAAAGGCAAAGGTAACCATTCATGGGCGGCTTGTGGGGGAGAATCAGGAAGAGAGGACTTTCCGCTTTTATGCCGGAGTATCGGATAACGGCAGTATGAATCCCGATTTCAAATCTGTCGTGGCTTCCCGGCAGCATACTGTCGAAATCGCCCGCCCTTCGATTGATTTAAGCGTAACTTTCAATGGAGACAATTCTCCAGTCTATGTTGCGCCAGCCGGACGAATTATAGCCGTTTCCGTAAGGTTTCAAAACAATCTTCCGGAAAAAATCCTGAACCCGAAACTGGAAATGCGCCTTTCCGGCTCGGTGCTCGACAAGCCTTCGGTTTCTGTGCAGAACAGCGGCTTCTACGATTCGGCCAATAACCGCATCGTCTGGAACCTTATCAATCCTCTCGGTTCTCCAGAACTTTTGCCCGGCCAAGGAGGGGTCGTGACTTTAAGCTTCGCTTCCTTGCCGCAAGCGGCGCTCACGGGCACAAATAGCGATATTTCTCTTGCGCTATCGCTTTCAGCTGTGCCGGGAGCTGGCTCTCAACCGATTTCCATAAACGAGTCCCGCACCATAAAAATTGCCTCTCAGGTAACCCTTTCTTCAAAAGATTTTTATTCCATAGGGCCATTCAGAAACACCGGCCCTATCCCTCCGCAGGTGGAAAAAGAAACTACCTACACTATTCTCTGGAATGTCGGCAATACCCAGAATGATATTTCTGATGCGAAAGTAACGGCCCGGCTTGGGCCCGGTGTCCGATGGCTTGCCACCGGGAGTGTGGCAAGCGAAAATATTTCTTATGACCAGGGAGCTAATACGGTGACATGGGATATGGGGGAGCTTTCTTCCGGTTCGGGCTTCTCTTCTTCAGGCCGGGAAGCGGCCTTTCAGGTCGGACTCACTCCTTCAGTAAGCCAGATAGGCACTGCGCCTACTTTGGTGACGGGCATTGTCTTTACCGGCATAGACACCTCAAGCGGGAATACGGTTACAATAAGCTCTCCGCCCATGACTACCCGGCTTACGAGCGACCCGTCCTTTATCCAGGGAAATGATATAGTGGTGAAGAAATGACCGAAAAACAGCCCGATTTGATGGAGAAAATAGTGTCGCTTTGCAAACGCCGTGGCTTCATCTACCCTTCCTCGGAAATATACGGCGGTTTTGCCGGTTTTTGGAATTATGGGCACTACGGGACAATTCTTAAAGAAAATATCAAATGTTTATGGAAGCAAAGATTCATATTTGACCGGGAGGACATGTTCGTGACTGATACCTCGATAATCAGCAATCCAAGAGTTCTGGAAGCTTCGGGTCATATTGCGAATTTCGGCAATGAAATTTTTAAAACAGAAGTAGGGACAGGAGAGGAAACCACCATTTCTCATTTAAGAGCCGAAACCGCTCAAGGTATTTTCATTGATTTCAAAAATGTCATTGATTCACACCACCCCAAGCTTCCATTCGGAGTAGGCCAAATCGGTAAGGCGTTCAGGAATGAGATTTCTCCACGTGACTTCATTTTCCGTCAGCGTGAATTCGAGCAGATGGAGGTCGAATATTTTGTAAGAGGAAAAGAATGGGAAAAGCACTTTGAGACATGGAGAGAAATTATGAATAATTTTGCAATCGAAATCGGCGTTAAGGTCCATGAGTTCGAAGTCCCACAAAATGAAAGGGCCCATTATTCCAAGCGTACTATTGATTTCCAATTCGATTATCCTTTTGGCCGCGGAGAACTTTGGGGGTTGGCATATCGTACTGATTTTGATTTAAAGAATCATAACCTCGATTATCTTGAAGAAGAAAGTGGAGAAAGAATTGTGCCCCATGTTATTGAGCCATCGCTCGGTGTGGACCGGACATTGCTTGCGGTACTTGGCACTGCTTACACAGAAGACGAATTGAATGGAGAGAAAAGAGTATATCTAAAATTAGCCAAAAATATCGCTCCCATCCGCGCCGCGGTATTTCCTTTGCTTAAAAATAAACCGGAATTGGTAAAGAAAGCCCGTGACTTATTCTTAAATCTTAAATCCCAAATCCCAAATCTTGAATTTGATGACAATGGCAATATTGGCAAGCGCTACAGGAGACAGGACGAAATCGGCACGCCTTATTGCATCACCATCGACTTCGATACTCTCGACCCTTCGACAAGCTCAGGGCAGGCGACTGTAACTCTCCGCGATCGCGACACCGGGGAACAAGAAAGGGTTAAAATAGTGGAACTTCTAGGCAGACTCCATTAAAAACCTTGTTTACAGCCATATTTTTGGTATTTAGGACTATAAAATAATTTTTAGCTTGACAATATTTTAAAGGTATGCTACGACTACATCAGAACAGGGGACTGCAAACCCTAGTTATAAAACCCAGCCTAAGGGACGCGACTGCGGACTGCGTTCGTGGCGATAAGTTACCTGGGCTGGGTCTCGTTCTTTAGAGATATATTTGCAAGCACCGGCTCGGGGATGAGCCTTATGAGTTGGCGAAACTCTTCGTAACAGGAGTGAACACTCCTCCTGACTGGGATACGGAAGTCCCAGACACAGCACACTCGCGGCGCTGTTTTTGTTTATATAAATTTCTCATACGTTACTTTCTTACTATCGTAACTAAATAGCGTATACGTTATTAGTTCACTGTGGTGAGAAGATAACGTATTTCAATTTACTACGATATATCGTTACAAATCTAATTACTGAAACTAATTATTGAAAGAGTTTATGTTCTGGGGTAGTCTATACATCTGATGAAATACAAGAAGACTACTTTGCCGAATGGTTTGCGGGTTATTACCGTGCCGACCAAGGGTAATCCATCGGTAACCACTATGGTTATGGTCGAGACGGGTTCGAATTACGAAACCAAGGAGCAGAACGGCCTCTCTCATTTTCTCGAGCACATGTGCTTTAAGGGGACGGTCAACAGGCCTACGGCACTCGATATCGCGAGGGAATTCGACAATATGGGCGCTTACAATAATGCTTTTACCGGCAATGAATATACCGGCTATTACGCTAAAGCCGAGAACAAGCATTTCAAGAAGATTCTTGAGATTCTCTCCGATATGTATCTCAATCCCGCTTTTCCAAAAGATGACTTGGAGAAGGAAAGGGGGGTAATTCTCCAGGAAATCAGCATGTACGAGGACTTGCCGCAGGATAATGTCTGGAACGTGATCGGCGAACTCATGTACGGCGATACACCGGCCGGGCGCCCGATTATCGGCCCGAAAGAGAACATTAAAAGATTTACCCGGCAGGATTTTGTCGATTATCGCCGCAAGCATTATGTGGCTGGGAAAACGATAGTGGTTGTGGCGGGCGACGTAAACGAAAAATCAGTCATTCGGGAAGTGAGGAAAAATTTCAGCGCCATTCCGCAGGACAAGAAGGTCGCCAAACTGCCGGTCAAAGAAAAGCAGAAAGAGCCGGCTATAAAGGTACGCAAACAAAAAACCAACCAGACGCACCTCATTATGGCTTTTCGCGCTTATGACGCTAAAGACAAAAGATTTTTCGCCCTTTCGGTTCTGAACTCCATCCTTGGCGGCGGCATGTCCGGCAGATTATGGCAGAAGATAAGGCACGAAATGGGCGCTTGCTATTATGTGCATTCTTCGCACGAAGAGCATACGGACCACGGGGCCATGGCCATTTCCACCGGCATCGAGGCGGCCCGCACGGCGGAAGTGGCGAGAGCAATTATTGAAGAGTGCAAGAAGCTCAAAGAGATTCCAGTTTCAGATGAAGAATTGAACAAGGCCAAAGAATATTATCTCGGCCACCTCTTCATGCATCTTGAAACGACTCACGCCCTAGCCCAATTTTACGGTTTGGAAGAAGTGACGAGCGGCAAGCCGCAGTCTCCGTTTGATATTGAAGAAGCGGTGCGCAAGGTGAGCGCCAAAGAAGTGCTGGAAGTAGCCAAAGACCTGTTCAAAAATGAAAATCTCAATCTTGCAATCGTTGGTAATATTTCGGACCCTAAGCCGATTAAAAAAGTGCTTTCTTTCAAATAGTGCCCAAGAACCAGAGCGAAGCTCGGTTCTGGGCTACCCGGAACCGATTTTCAATCTGGTTCCTGGGTGATAGTATAAGAAGCGTATGGACGACAAGCAGAAAGTGGCCATAACCATGGGTAGCTGGGTCAGGGGGGTGATTGTCCTCGCTCTGGCTTACGCCTTTTTCTTGGTGGGCAGATTCGTCCTGGTGCTCATCGCCTCCATCGTTATTGCTTCCGCTTTGGAGTCAGTGACGCTGTGGGCCAAGAGGAGAAATGTCCCTCGTCTGCCCACAATTATATTCGTCTACATCGTGACGGCAGTATTTTTGGCCGGCTTCTTCTACTTTCTCTTCCTACCTCTTATCGGCGAGGGTTCGAGCTTTATCAATACCCTGACTATCTATTCAAATTCCGTGGCAAACGACAGCATTCTATCCGGCATGTTTCAGACGCAAGATGTATTCGGCGGCTTCGATGCCCCCGCCTTGATAGGGGAGCTTAGTACTTATCTAAACACCCTGTCAGACTTCCTTTCACGGGGAATCTTCTCAAGTATTTCTATCGTCTTCGGCGGAGTAATGAGCTTTGTGCTTATTGTGGTACTTTCATTCTATCTCGCGGTGCAGGAGGACGGCATAGCCAAATTCCTCAAGGTAATCACTCCGATTAAGCAGGAGAATTACATAATAGGTCTCTGGCGTCGCTCACAGGCGAAAATCGGCCGCTGGATGCAGGGCCAGCTACTTCTCGGCGTGCTCGTTATGGTTTTAGTCTACTTGGGCCTAATTATCATCGGAATACCGCACGCGCTGCTTCTGGCCGTAACGGCAGGCATTCTGGAACTTATACCGCTTTTCGGTCCCGTGATTGCGGCGATTCCCGCCGTTTTCGTGGCTTATACCAGTGCGGGCATGACTACGGCGCTTATCGTGACCGGACTCTACATTGTTATCCAGCAGCTCGAGAATCACGTCATCTACCCAATCGTAGTAAAAAAAATGGTCGGCGTGCCTCCCATGGTCTCTATCCTGGCGCTCGTCGTCGGCGGGCAACTCGCCGGCTTCTTGGGTATCCTCGTTTCGGTACCGGTGGCGGCCGTACTGATGGAGTTTTTGTCTGACCTCGAGGAAAGGAAAATCGCCAAACTGTCTGAAATCGAACATCGAGTTTAACTATGGTTCGATAAACTCACCATAAATGGCCGAAAAAAAGAAGCAAAGCTTCTACATTACAACAACGCTTCCTTACGTAAACGCCGAGCCGCACATCGGCTTTGCCATGGAATTAATCCATGCAGATGTTGTTGCTCGCACCAAGGAACTTCAGGGTGAGAAAGTTTTTTTCAATACCGGTACCGATGAACACGGGGTAAAGGTTTATACAAAAGCCAAAGAGGCGGGATTGGAGCCGCAAAAATATGCTGATGAATATGCTGCTAAGTTCAGAAACCTAATAGATCTATTGGGTATTGATAAAAAAAGCATTCACTTCGTCCGGACTACTGATGAGCATCACAAGAAGGCTGCTCAAGAAATATGGAAGCTCTGCAAAAAAGCGAAAGACATATATAAAAAAAATTATACTATTAAATATTGCAACAGCTGCGAACTGGAAAAAACGGACTCCGAATTAATTAACGGACGTTGTGCTATCCACCCGGATAAGGAATTGGAAATTAGAGAAGAAGAGAATTATTTCTTTAGATTTTCTAAGTATCAAGAACCGCTTTTAAAATTCTATAGAGAAAATCCTCAATTTGTAATTCCAGACTTCCGGTTTAACGAGATCATAAAATTTGTTGAGAGGGGTCTTGAAGATTTCAGCATCTCACGACTTAAATCCAAAATGCCGTGGGGGGTGGAAGTGCCTGGAGATTCGGAACATGTCATGTATGTATGGTTTGATGCCCTTACCAACTATATCTCTACTATTGGTTGGCCGGACAATATGAAGGAGTTCGAGAAATGGTGGCCAGTAGTCCAGTTTGCCGGAAAAGACCAGATTCGACAGCAGGCAGCTATGTGGCAAGCAATGCTTATGTCGGCTGGTTTACCGCACTCAAAACAAATCATTATTCATGGATTTATCAATCTCAACGGGCAGAAAATGAGCAAATCCGTGGGCAATGTTATCTCTCCAAGAGAAGTGATAGATAGATTTGACTTAGACGCTCTGCGCTATTTTGTCACACGCGAGATAAATCAATTCGAAGATACTGATATAAGTTGGGATAAATTTAACGAATGGTATAACGCTAATTTGGCTAATGGGTTAGGTAATCTTGTTTCTCGCATCATGACCTTAGCCGAAAGTAACCTCTCTGAATCAGCGGAAATATCTGAATGGGAAGATATGTCAGAATATTTCTCAATCCTGAATAAATTTAGAATAAAAGAAGCCACAGATTATATCTGGAAGAAGATTGGCGAGCTTGATAAGGAAATTCAAGGGAAAAAGCCATGGGAGTCCAGAGATCACGGGGTAATCTCTGGACTAGTTGCGAAGCTTTATTCTATTGCGCGAATGCTAAATCCTTTCATGCCTGAAACTTCTGCGAAAATTAAAGAGCTTGTAAAGTCTAATAAGAAACCAGAAACCCCGCTATTCCAGCGTCTAAATTAATGATAAACCCCCTCTGCCTCCGGCATCTCCCCCTTGGCAGGGGGCGAAAATTTTGAAGTTGAGATTTGAAGGTTCAGGTATGGATGAATATAGAAAAGCTAAAAGCGATTTTTTCAAAAGCATAAATGAAACGGCTAAATAATCTTCCTGATTTAAAAGAGCGCAGAAAAGAACTCCGCTCTAACCAGACAATGCAAGAGGATATTCTATGGTCAGAATTTCGTGAGCATCGATTAGGAGTTAAATTCAAGCGTCAGCATTCTGTCGGACCATATATTTTGGATTTTTATTGTCCAAATAAAAAGTTAGCTATTGAACTTGACGGCTCACAACATATTGAGAACAAAGAGTATGATTTGGAAAGATCATATTATTTGGCTGAATTAAGTATAAAAGTTTTGCGTTTCTGGAACAGAGAAATAGATGCTAATATTTCTGCTGTTATTAAGAAAATCAAAAAAGAACTTGGCCTCCGCCCTGCAAAGGGGGAGGTGCTGTAAGCGGAGGGGGTAAATAGATAATTATGCCTAAATATTTTGACGCACATTCACATCTCAACTTCCCCGATTACGACCAAGATAAGGAAGAAGTGATACAAAGACTCCGGGATACCGGAACTCACACAATAGTTGTCGGGACTGATTTCGAATCATCCAAAAGAGCCGTTGAGCTGGCGGATAAATATGAAGAAATTTACGCTTGTATTGGCGTTCACCCGGTAGATAAGTTGGAAAGTTTTGAAGTTAATAAGTTTGAAAGTCTAGTAAAAAATCCGAAAGTGGTGGCGATAGGCGAATGCGGAATGGATTTTTATCACGCGGAGATTGGCAAAGATTATGAGAGGCAGAAAAAACTTTTTTTGGGCCAGATAAATTTCGCAGCCGTACACAATAAGCCGCTCATGATTCATGCCCGCGATGCATACGGAGAAATACTGGAGGTCCTGGGGCAATTCAAGGGGCTTAGAGGCAATATACATTTCTTTGCCGGAGATTGGCAGACGGCACAAAGATTTTTTGCTCTTAATTTCACGGTTTCTTTCACAGGGGTAATAACTTTCACCTCTGACTATGACGAAGTGATTAAGAAAGCCCCTCTGGACCGGATTCTTTCCGAAACCGATGCCCCTTATGCTTCCCCGGTGCCTTATAGAGGCAAGAGAAACGAACCAAGTTATGTAAGCGAAGTTGTTAAGAAAATTGTTGAAATCAGAAGAGCCGATTTCGAAGAGGTCAGAAGCGCCCTTGTCGGAAACGCCCTACGTATGATAATGTGAGCCCTATGCAAATTTACGAGATAGGTTATCTAGTATTGCCGAGCATTGCCGAAAACGAGCTTACAGGCGTTGTCGGCAAGATAAGGGAAATAATTGTCAAAGAGGGCGGCGTTGAGCTTGATGGAGAAGTCCCTTTCAAGCACAACTTGGCTTACACCATGTCAAAAACGGTTGGGGCCAGCCGTTACGTAGTAACGGAGGCCTATCTTGGCTGGCTAAAGTTCGAACTTGATTCTTCTAAAATAAATAACGTCAAGGCCGGTCTAGATAAAGTGCCGGAGCTTCTAAGGTTTATTATTGTCAAAGCGCCCAGGAAAACTGCCTTCACTTTTGCCAAAGCGAGAGCCAAAATGACTGAAAAAGAGGAGGAGCAAGCACCCGCTCCTGAGGAAACGGTGGTAAACTAAAATTATGTATCTAAACAAAGCTATTCTCATCGGCAATCTTACCCGCGACCCGGAGCTCCGTTCCCTTCCTTCCGGCGTGCAAGTGGCCACTCTAGGCGTTGCCACCAATAGGGTCTGGAAAGATAAAAATGGCCAGAAAAAGGAAGATACCCAATTCCACAACGTCGTTGTTTTCGGCCGCCAGGCGGAAACCACGGCCCAGTATCTCCGCAAGGGCGCCTCTGTCCTGGTCGAGGGCCGTATGCAGACAAGGAGCTGGGATGCAAGCGACGGGACGAAGAAATACCGGACCGAAGTGGTGGCTGACAGGATACAATTCGGCCCACGCAGTTCCGGCGCGGGGACTGCTCCGACAACAGGAGGAGCGGTCAAACAGGATGATCAGCCCACTCCTCCCGACACCATCGAGTATCCGGAAGAGAATATTAACGTAGACGATATTCCATTTTAGTTCGATGAACTCACTACAAGTAATGTAATGAAAAAGAATTATTTCAAAGATAATAAAATTGATCACATCGACTACAAGGACATCGAAACTCTTAAGAAGTTTTTGACTCCTCACGCGCGTATCCAATCGAAGAAGCGCTCTGGCGTTCCTTCCATAGACCAGCGCTCTCTTACGGAAGCTATCAAGCGCGCCCGTTTTTTGGGTCTTCTCCCATATGTAAGTAGATAGTAGAATGAAGGCATGCGTTTGCCTTACGCTATTCAAGGTCTCTTATTCGGGCCAGTTCTTGTCGGGCTGTTTATATTGCTCAAATCCTTTTGCCCGGCCTCATTTGCCCAAAGCTGCTTATCGGATTATTTCGCGGCGCCTATCTTTCTCCCGCTGATTTTTGTCCACAAATTATTTGGAGACAGCGCCGTCATCTTTCATCAGGATTTTGTCTTTATCATACTCTACTGGGCCCTTGTAGGATTTTTCCTCGGATTTATATTCGATCTGTATACTCGCCCGTCTCAGTATTGACTCGGACGATGTCGCCCTCCTTGATAAACATCGGGACCTGGATCTCCGTCCCGGTCTCAAGCTTAACCGACTTCGTAGCGCCTTGGGCGGTGTTGCCGCGGGTGGCTTCATGCGCTTCTACGACCTTCAGTTCCATCTTGACCGGCAATTTAAGTCCTATGATGCGCTCATCGAAAAGCATGGCGTCTATCACAATGTTCGGCTTGAGAAACTTGGCGGCCGGCCCGATGATTTCCTCAGGGAGCTTAAATCGCTTAGACGGGTCATTCGCTTCCGAGAACCAGTATTCACCGCGATTGGTGTATAAATATTTGACTTCTTTCTTGTCTATCTCGGCTTCCTCGACCTTATCAGATACGTGGAAGGAGACCTCGGTAATCCTCCCGGTAATGAGATTTCTCAATTTGGTAGCATTTACCGGTTTTCTCTGCTGTTTGCGGAAAACGTGGGAGCCAATCACTTCCCACGGCTCGTTCTCATAGATGATGTATTTGTGAACCGTAACTTCGTTGTAATCCAACATGTCGACAAAATATATCGTATTTAAGCCCTAAAATCAAACGACGCACTCACGGATGCCAACTTCGGCAATCCGTCGCGCGTGATGAAGCCGGGCGACAGATTCCGGGTGCGGGTATTCAAGCAGACGGTCGGCGGCACCACGACTTCGGAGGAGCGCCTGGCGTTTCTCAAGAGTCAGAATGCCGTTCTCACCGGAGCACAGGGCGCTTCTCTCGTCTTCGAGGAGAAACGTGATCAGCTACCGAAAGGCTATTGGCACACTTCGCTCGACGAGAACGGCCGCCTCTGGAAAGACGCCGGTGGCCGCCGCAGGGTGGTGCTCGAGCGTGGGTGCCAGCTCGGCCGCCGACTTCGACTTCCGCCTCGGAGACTTCGGGAACGTCTGGTACGACTACAACACCCTTCTCTGTTTCTGCGAAGTTGTCGCCGAAGCAGAAGCGCCGGCGGAGTAGTCCTCCGTCGCTTCGACACCCTGATCATTCGTCATTCGTGTATCCTTAATTCCTTTGGGCCGACGCTTCGTGCGTCGGCCCACGTTGTTTTTTGTATAATAATCTTCTAAGTTCCCCTAGGTCTTTCCTAGGGGAATGAGTATAATTAAAATATGAGTTTACGGATCACCCCTTTTGTCTCTGGCGAGTATTATCACCTATACAACAGGGGCAATTCAAAGCAAAAAATTTTTCTCGATGAAGCTGACTACAATCGATTTTTGAAATTGCTTTTTCTATGTAATTCTAAACTGAATATAAACTTCCGAAACATTATTGACATTACCAAGGATATTTTTGATTTCGATAGGGATGAAATGTTAGTCGATATAGGCGCTTTTTGCCTTATGCCAAATCACTTCCACTTATTAGTGCGAGAAGGAAAAGATAACAATGTAAGTTTGTTTATGAAAAAACTTATGACAGCTTATGTTATGTACTTTAATAAAAAATATGAAAGAACAGGCGCGTTATTTGAAGGAAAATTCAAATCAGAACATGCTGGAGAGGATAATTATCTAAAATATCTTTTTTCTTATATTCATTTAAATCCAGTTAAGTTAATTGATCCAAAATGGATGGCTAATGGAATAAAGGATAAGATTAAGGCACAAAAATATGCTCTTGGGTATGAATACTCAAGTTACGCTTGTTTAGGTGGAGAGGGTCAGAAGTGGATTAAACTAATAAATCCTCCTGCTTTCCCAAAGTATTTTACCAATGCAAAACAATATCAGAAAGAGACCTTTGAATGGTTAGACAGTTCCCCTAGGAAAGACCTAGGGGAACATAATAGCAAAATCTAGACTTCGAGAAGTTTTTTGCGGATATCTTTTAGAATGTGGGTAGCGATAGGCTTGTTCTCGCGGAGAAACTGACGGGTTGAGTCGTAGCCACGGCCGAGTTTTACATCACCGTACTCATAGGAATTGCCTGATTTTTTCATAATGCCGAACTTTTCGCCTAGGGCGATGAGCTCGCCTTCACGACTGATGCCTTCGTTATACATGAGATCAAATTCTGTTTGTTTGAAAGGGGCCGCCACTTTGTTTTTCACCACCTTGACCCTAGTACGGCCACCCATGATCTCTTCACCTTTCTTAATCTGGGCAATGCGGCGAATGTCGAGGCGGACAGAGGTGTAAAACTTAAGCGCCTTGCCGCCTGGGGTAGTCTCGGGGTTTCCGAACATTACGCCGATTTGCATGCGGATTTGGTTGATGAAAATGACTACCGTCTTCGACTTGGCTACGATGGCTGTGAGCTTTCTCAAGGCCTGGCTCATGAGCCGCGCCTGCTTGCCGACATGATATGCCCCCATATCTCCCTCGATTTCATCTTTGGGTGTGAGCGCCGCGACCGAATCGATAACTATGACGTCGAGTTTGCCGGAGCGGACCAGCGAATCGACGATTTCCAAAGCCTGCTCTCCGGTATCCGGCTGAGATATGAGCAATTCGTTTATTTTTACTCCCAAGCGCTTGGTATACTCCGGGTCCATGGCATGCTCGGCGTCAATAAAGGCGCAAATGCCGCCGAGTTTCTGGGCTTCGGCGATGACATGGAGCGAAAGGGTGGTTTTGCCGGAAGACTCTGGGCCGAATATTTCGATAATGCGGCCGCGCGGCAGTCCGCCCACTCCGAGCGCGGCATCAAGGCCGATGGAGCCGGTCGAGATTGCGCCTACGCCCACTCTTGGTTTGTCGCCGAGCTTCATGATGGAATCCTCGCCGAACTTTACTCTGATCGCATCCAAAGTGTTATCAATATTCTTCCTTTCTTTTATTTCTTTTGCTTTAGTCATTTAGAATTATTCTTATGCTTTTACTTTTCTCTCGCCCGAAGCGATCTATCACTCTCGCGGTTATTATACTCAGGCCGGGCGAGACTATCAATTTCTCGTTCCATAGTCCGTTTTCATCGGTAAATATCTGCCGGCCATTAAGGGTGAGCCAGGCGGCGTTTCTGGCAACTCCCTTCATGACTACGACCGGACTCACAACCGTTTCTCCGTCTTTAGGATAGTTAATCCATACCTGGGGCCCCAAGATTAAAAAACGCGCCTGGAATAGTACGTACAAGAAGAACAGGACAAATAAAGAAATCAAAAGCCAGTGTTTAGGAGAGAGGTAAATTTTCATTGTCGCTCTCGGAGCCGAATCTCTCGCGGTTGATAAGTTCCACTGGTGCTGATTCGTTCTGAGGTTCAGATTGTCCGTAACCGCCAGGGTTTATTACTTCTCGCGGCTTGGCGCCGGAGCCCGCGCCTATAATCCCGCGTTCCTCGAGCATATCCATAAGACGGGCTGCCCGGGCGTAGCCCACGCGCAGCTTCCTCTGGAGATACGAAGTGGACGCCTTGCCCGCTTGCGTTACTGTCACTCTCGCTTCTTCATAAAGTTCGTCATCATCGCCCTCGAACCCGTCATTCTCCATGGAAGCGGAGAAGATGGCATTGCTTGTATTTTCGGCAGAGATGTTTATCTCATCCTGAAGTTCATCGGCGTACGAATCTTTCAAATATTTCGTTACCGCTTTCACCTCCGGCTCTTTAATGAAGGCCGACTGGAGGCGGACAGGCTTGGACATGTCTGCAGACTGATATAGCATGTCGCCCGCGCCTAAAAGCTTCTCGGCACCGGCGCTGTCCAAGATGGTACGGGAATCAATCTGGGAGGCCACCTGAAGGGCGATTCTCGCCGGAATATTCGCCTTAATGAGGCCAGTGATAATGTTGACCGAAGGCCTTTGGGTTGAAAGCAAGAGATGAATCCCGACCGCGCGGCTCATTTGGGCCAGCCGGACCACTGCCGCTTCAAGCTCTCTTGGATAGGTTTGCATCAGGTCAGCGAGCTCATCGATGATGACTATGATGTATGGCATCGAATCCGACAGGGCCGCATCGCTCTTTTTGCTTTTCTCCAGCGCCGGCAACAAAATATTTTTATGATAAGAAGAAATGTCGCGCACACTCGATTTCTCTAAAATGTCGTATCGGCGCTCCATCTCCTTGCTGAGCCACTTGAGAGAGAGAATGGCTTTCTTCGGCTCGGTGATGACCGGAGTTAGAAGATGAGGGATACCGTTATAGAGCGTAAGCTCGACCCGCTTCGGATCTATCATGATGAACTTCAGATTTTCCGGAGGATTTCTGTAAAGAAGCGAAGTGATAATGGCGTGAATGGTTACCGATTTGCCGGAACCGGTAGCTCCTGCGATAAGAAGATGGGGCATCTTGGCTATATTGTCGAAGATTGAGCGCCCGGAAATATCTTTGCCCAAGGCGACGAAGAGCGGTTTATCAGATTGGGCATATTCATCTTCACTTAGGAGAGACCCGAGGCCTACCATTGACTTTGCGGTATTAGGCACTTCGATGCCAACGAGCGATTTGCCAGGGATAGGGGCCTCGATGCGCACGGGGTGTGCCGCAAGCGCTAATTCGAGATTGGTCTGAAGTCCAAGAATTTTTGAAAGTTTCACCCCTTCAGCTGGTTTCAAAGCATATCTAGTGACAGACGGGCCGATGGAAATTTCATCCATCTCCACCACGATGCCGAAGTTTAGAAGGGTGCGTTTGATGAGGTTGGCATTCGCCTTAATATCTCCCACACCCGGTCTCCCGGTATCTTTTTCAAGCAAAGATAACGGCGGAGGAGTCCAGGCCTTGCCGCTCCTCCTTACGAGTATAGGAATAAAGCCTTCACTGTCTTCAGCTCTCTTTTTTAGCGTTGCCGGTTCAGCCCTTATCTCCCGTCTTTCTATCTTCTCGACTGCTTTATTGATGACAGCGTCTTCTATAGGAAGATTCATGAGCTCTTTCTTTTTACCAGAAATATTCTTGATAAGCGCAAAGATGTTAAATTTTATATTAGCATCAAAGATGACAAGTACGGATATTATTACCAGAGCCAGGAGAAGAACCGCGCTTAGGTATATGTCAAAGAGCGATATCAGCGGCTTCGAAAGAAATACCCCCGCCACGCCTCCTTTATTGGAGATGAGATTAACAAAACCCAGGGCCGACAGAAATAGGAGCATGGAACCGAAAAGCTGGGGTCCCGCGAGGTTTCTTTCGCGCTCATGAAGGAAGGAAATCGATAGGAGAAGGAATACTACGGGCATAAGGTAGTAACCGATACCGAAAAGATAGGAGAGAAGCTCGTAAGTGAGGTTCCCAGCGCGTCCAGCAAGGCCAAAAGCTCCCAGGAGGAGAAATATCGAGATAACCAATGAGAATATGCCTAAAATGGTATTGAACGTCTCCCGCGAGGTGAGTTTTAAGCCGGAAAAGCTCTTTTCACCCAGCCATTCGTCTCTCCCTTTCTTGTATTTTCTCGCCATATTTGAAATTTAATAATAACACAATCTTTGCGCACCAAATAGCCGCGCTTTGCTAATGGCTCCGCTTGCAAAATTTGTCTCTTACTCCCATAATGGGCGCGCTTGCTATAAAGGACAGAATGTGGTAAGACTAAAGGACAAGATGTAAAAGACATGGATAAAACTATAAGTTTTATGTCCAATATAAACCAAAAAGCCGAAAGACTAGCCTCTGCCCTGTACTTAATTACTGGATTTTTCAATGACCAAGAGCCACTCAAATGGAAGCTTAGAGCTCTAGCAGCCGACTTTGTAGTATCAGAAAGAATAAAAGACAAATCTATCATATCAAGAGAGGCACTTTCGCTTCTGTCTTTAGCTAAAAATAGCGCGCTTATCTCTGAAACAAACCATGCAATTGTTTCCGGAGAATTGTTAAAATTTGGGCAAGAGTCAGAAAAATACTTAGATGATAGCTTTTTTAAAGAATCCAGGGCAGATGAAAGGGCTTTAGTCCAGTCTGCCAAGCTGGAGCTTATAAAGGACAAAAATATTGAAGAGAAACTGTCCTATTTACCGCCGGAGTCTAAATCGGAGCTGAAAGAAAAGACCCTTAAAGAATTCGGGGCAGTTTCGGTCAAGAGAAATAGCCGCCAAAGCACTATTATCGGTCTTCTGAAACGCAAGAAAGAAATCATGATAAAAGACGTCTCCCCCCTTATCAGCGGCTGTAGCGAAAAGACTATTCAAAGGGAGCTTCTGGCAATGGTGGCCGCCGGTATTCTTAGGAAAATAGGGGAAAAGCGCTGGAGCCGATATTCTCTTGCATAATATGGCTAAAACAGGTAACATGGCTCTTATCCACAGTACTTTTTGGTACTTTAGCGTAATACCCTTTATAATCTAAGGGTGTCTCTTGCCGGGGAAGGCATAAAACCGTTCTCGGCAAATTAATACCCGCTTGCGTTTCCCCGCCAAAATTTAGAAATATTGGGGAAATGCGGGCGCAATTAGAAAATTAAAAATGATAAAAATTAGAATCGCAAAGATCGCTGGCGTTGCAGCGGGTGCGGCTCTTGCCTTCGGAACCATGGTTCCTATGGCTGGCGCTGTCACTATCGCTGAACTCCAGGCACAGATCAATGCACTTATGGCACAGCTCGCTGCTCTTCAGGGCGGAACTGTGTCTACTGGCGCTCAAATCACTTCCGATTTGACGATTGGTTCGACCGGCGCGCAAGTTGTCACTCTCCAGAGTGCGCTTGTCGCTCAAGGCCACCTTGTCATGCCGGCAGGTGTTGCCATGGGTTACTTCGGCTCTCTTACGAAAGCCGCTGTAATGAAATGGCAGGCAGCCAACGGCGTACCGGCTACCGGTTACTTCGGTCCTCTTTCGCGAGCCAAGTTTAACGCTTCTGCTGGCGCAACAGGCACCATTCCGGGCGCAACTGTCGGCAGCGGCACTACCGTTACTGTCGGCGGTGTAATTACCACTCCAGGAGTGGAAGGCACCATCACGGTAACCAAGAACCCGAATCCGGCTTCAGGCACGAAATTGTATGAAGCTGACATGAAGAGGTCCCTCCTCGGCATCAAGATCGAAGCCAAGACTTCCGACATGAAAGTCGAGAGAGTCAAAATCGACATGGACCATGTCACTGGCACCACTGTCGCTGACCAGAACTTCTACAACAAGATTGCCACCAAGATCTACGTCATGGACGGCTCGACCGTTCTTGCTTCGTCTGACCTTAATTCGAGTACTGTTGTAAAGGATGGTTCTGACTACTTCATTACTCTCGCAGGCTTCGGCGTTGTTGTTCCGAAGAACACCACCAAAGTGCTGGAAATCGCGGTTGACGGCAGAAGCACTTGGGATTCGGATTACGACACGGAGACCTGGTCGCTCGGCGTTCCAGTTGACGGTGTTCGTTCCATCGACGGCGTTGGTGTGAACCAATACGGTCCGGCCACCGCCTTCTCCAACAGCTTCACCACCGAAGGTGACCTGTCAGAGAGCGCAACCCTTACCGCATCCACCGCTTCTGACAACCCAGAAGATAGCGGCTTTATCTGCACCACTTCTTCTACCGAAGACGAGTGCGATAAGCTCACTCTCTTGAAGTTCAACGCCAAGGCAGAAAAGGATGATGTTCTGCTCACTGATGTGGTTGTCAACATCTCGAAGATGGCTGGCGCCGGTACGGCATCCACTTCGGCCGCTTACCTCTACGACGGTTCTACCCTCGTAGGTTCGGCCACGACCTTGAACTTCAGCGGACAATCCACCGCGACCTTCACTGATATTGACTACAAGATTCTGAAGGACACTACCAAAACCTTTAGCTTCCAAGTTGATGTCATTGACGCTACGATTGCTCCGACCACCTTTACGGCTTCTACCACGGCAGCTAACCTGACCGCGGAGAACATGAAGGGTACGGCGATTACCGAATCCGGTAATGGTCTCGGCGAGACGATTGAGGTTAGGAAGTCTGGTCCTCAACTGACTTTGAAGTCAAAGAGCATCACTTACGGCGGCGCTCCGGGATTCTCCGGCGCTACCACTACGGCTAAAGCCGACTTCGTGATTACGGTGAGGGCAATCGGCGCGGGCGTGGTCTTCGGCGACTCGGCTTCCACTAGTCGTCCGTTCGTTGTCTTGGGTACTCCGCTCGGCGATACCGCTTCCTCATCTGTAATCTACAGAGGTGGTGCGGCTGCCGCTGGTACCACTCTGGCTAACAGCTTGACAATAGTGGCTTCGTCTACTGCCATAACTGTTCCGTCAGGCGTAACAGCCACGACCACGAACAGCTGGCTCTTGGCTGAAGGTAATACCATAGACCTCCCTGTGTCCATGGTCTTCAATTCACGCACTTGTGAATCAGTGGGTGGATGCAGCGATATCACCACTGGCGCCTACGCGGTCCAGATCAACAGAATCTCTTGGGCGAATGCCGATGACATGGGCGAGATTCAAGTCTCGAGCTTCATGGATGGCAATTCCTCTTGGAGAACTGGAAACGTAACATTGCCGTAATCCGCTTAACCCCTCGACTACGCTCTGGGTTATCCTGAGCCTGTCGAAGGATAAGGATTACTATCCCGAACAAAGCCTAGCTTCCTATGGGACAGGCTAAACAAAAATCCCGCCGTTGGGCGGGATTTTTGTTATCCACACATTTCTCTCTTAAATCTATAGTTGACGTTTCTAATATAAGAGTATAATTAATCTACCCAATTTTCGGGATGTTTCAGTTTTAATTGATTAATTAACTTAAAAATGAAAATCATTAATAAAGCACAGGCGTTTTTCGGTTCCGGGAGACCCGTAGCCATGGTTCTTTCCGTCGTTCTTTCGGTCTTATTGGTTACTGCTTTGGTAGAAGCCGCTACCACTATCAGCACCAATATCACCACGAGCGGCACCATTACCGGCAACTACGCATCCTCCACCGTTCTTTCTGTTAACAACACTGCATTCTTCGGCGGTTCAGCCACTACCACCATCAGCAGTGCAGGTGCTCTCTTCGTAGTAGGTTCCACCACACTCCAGAGCTTCACGGCAACTTTCGGCACCACAACTGCTGCCACCTCTACCAACCTCTACTCCACCACCTACCTTGCCAGCGGTTCGACTACCTTACAGGCATTTACCGCCACTGAAGGAACCATCACTTCTGCCACCTCTACCAACCTCCGCGCCACCAACTACCTCGCCATGGGCTCTTCGACGCTCCAGAACTTCACCTTCAACAACGCTACCAGCACTACGTCAAATACGGCTACCTCGACACTTAGTGTAGGTTGTATTCAGATGTACGCTACTTCCACTGCCACGGCAGTCAGACTGGAATTTGGCGCGGCGGCTATTGCGACTGCATCATCCACCAGTTTCCGCACCGGTGCTGACCTTTCCGAAGGGATGGTGTTGTGGGCTTATGGTAGTTGCCCACAATAACGTCAACTAGCTAGTTAGACATTAACTCATGAAAAAATTACTAACCTCAAGTATCATCGGAGGATTGCTTCTCCCAACCCTTGCTTTTGCCGCTTATGACGACGTGACGCTAGGATCGAGCGCCAAGATCGTTGCGGGCGGACATACGCTGGACGTGGTGGGCGACAGCAACACGATTGAAACAATCATTGTTGACGTGGACTCGTTCACCATCACCTTACAGGCGAACTCCACCCTGAAGGTTTCTTCGCCTAACTTCAAGGAGATATCGCATACCGCCCTGGCGGCAAATATCTCTACAAGTGCCTGCGAAAGCAACGACTCTCACGTTAAATTCACCGCCTCCGCTGCAGTCACTATCACTGTTACCCCTAAGAGCATCGTTTGCGGCGCGGCATCAGGTTCGGGCAGCAGTGGAAGCGTAGGAGGGGGTGGAGGGGGCGGTGCCAGCGTATCTACCGTGGTGACGCCCGTGGCCATTCCGACCAATCCGACCATCGCACAACTCCAGGCTCAACTCAATGCTCTTCTAGCCCAGCTGAATGCTCTTCAATCCGGAGCATCGGTCGCTCCCGGGCTCATCAATGCCGGCAAAGTTCACATTACCCAGATTCTTTCTAAGGGCTCAAGAGGCAACAGTATCAAGGGTCTCCAGCAGTTCCTCAATAATCACGGATTCATAATCTCTTCTTCCGGCGCTGGCTCGCCTGGGCAAGAAACTGATTATTACGGGACTCTGACTGAGAAAGCCGTAGGCAAATTCCAGGAAAAGTACAACATTGCCAAACCAGGTGATTCCGGTTACGGCCGTGTCGGTCCTAAAACACGCGCCAAGATTAACGAAATCTCCGACCAATAAAGGATAATTTCCTTAATAATATATGGGTTATTTCGATAGGGCTTTCTTTAAATTCCTATTCGGTTTCCTATGCCTCATATCTTTCAGCATGGGAGTTATCGCCTATGCGAGGGCATATCTCTAAAAGTTCGAATGTCGAAATCAGAAATCCGAAACAAATTCGAATTTTTAAAATTCTGATATTGATATTGTTTGTGATTTCGTTCTTCGGATTTCGGGTTTATAGTTCAGCACAGACTCTCATTAATATAAATACCGCTGCTGTTACTGAACTGAAGACTTTGAATGGCATTGGCGACGTAAAGGCGCAAGCAATCATAGATTACAGAAACGCCAATGGACCTTTCGCCAAAATCGAAGACATCAATAATGTAAGCGGCATAGGAGATGCCACATTTTCAAATATAAAAGACTACATCACGGTAGGAGAAGAATCTAAACCAATAACTAACAACCAAGAATCGACATCCTCTGTTCACTATGGTTCAAACCCCATAAGTACCGGCAAGAAAGTTGAGACAGAAAATATCACAGTGAGCGCCGGCAGAGACAGGATTGGCGCTGTCGGCAGTCCGCTTGAATTCAGGGCAGAAACCGATTTGCCTTACACCAGAAGCAGTCTGTTTAAATGGAATTTCGGCGATGGCACTGAAGGAGCGGGAGAAGCACTTAATCATACTTATGAATATCCCGGCGATTACACAGTGGTACTCAACGTAACTTTACCCGAAGGCCAGGTGGTTTCAAGGGTTAATGTCAAAATCATCGAGCCCCAAGTCACGATTGTCTCGGCGACGCCGGAAAGGATAGAACTGAAAAATAACGCAAAACAGGAAGTGAGCTTGTACGGCAGAGCGCTCCTCAATGGCCCCAAGTTCTTTACCTTCCCTCAAGATACGATAATAAAGCCGGGGCAAAGCATATACTTCAGCTCAAAAGCGACTGGTCTTTATCCCGGGAATCTTTATGAAGTCCAAATCGTAGTGGTAGGAGGGACAGAGCAGGCGAAAATCAAAAATAAAATCGAAGAAGAAAAATCCAAAAAGATGGCATCCATCCAAAATCAGATTTCAATCTTGAAGCGGCAACTGGCCGCCGCTCCCATTAATCCTATTCAGGAACACAATGAGTCGATTGTCGAAGGACCAGCCGTTCCGCAAACTGCCGTAGCTGTAAAGTCCGGCTGGCTCAAGACTCTCAAGAAATTTTTCTTGAGGAAACAATAAAAGGTATAATTAACCGATGAAGAAAGCGGTTTTCGGCGGAGGGTGCTTCTGGTGCACCGAAGCGGTCTTCAAATCTCTTAAGGGGGTAAATAAGGTTTTGCCCGGATACGCCGGCGGCACTGTAGTGAATCCCACGTATCTCCAAGTGGCCGGCGGCAAAACCGGGCACGCAGAGGTGATTTATATCGAGTATAATCCGGAGCAAATCGCTTATCGCGATTTGCTCACCGTATTCTTCGCCTCGCACGACCCGACGACCGTCAACAGGCAGGGAAATGACGTGGGCACGCAATACCGCTCGGTCATTTTCTACACCAGCGAAGAGGAGATGAGAGAGGCGGAAAAGTTTATCGCCGAGATAAACGCCTCGTTTCCGGCCGGAACTTCTGTGGTGACAGAACTGACACCTCTGGATAAGTTTTACGAAGCGGAAAATTATCACCGCGACTATTATCAGAATAATAAAAATGTTTCTTACTGCCAGATAATCATCAATCCCAAGCTCGAGAAAGTGCAGAAACAATTCACGCAACTTTTAAAAAGCAATGCATAAAAAAAATACCAAGATGTTTTAATCTTTTACTAGTTCAGTATAGACGACCAGGCGCTGGTCGTTGGTTTTTACTACTTGGAGCCATTTGCCGGCGCAAGTGATAAGGTTTAGGTAAACTCCATCATCGGCATTGAAGATGCGCTTTAGGGGAGAGGGGTCGTTGTAATCGTAAATTTGCTTATCTATCACTTTGAAGTGAAGCCGCTTGCCATCCTGGCCAATTACATAGACATCGTCTCCCAGTTCCAGGTCTTCAAGGTGTTTAAAGACTCCGTCGAGACCCATGGCATTGTCCTGATGCCCGGCCATGACAGCGCTGCCGCGGTATCCGGGCACCGTGCCGAATTTATACCAGCTTACATCGATGAAGTTTGACGGCGCGGCCATGTTCCCGTTTTTGGTCACCCCGACATGCTGGACATTAACGTCAATCGAAAGCTCGGGGATCAAGAGCCGGGACGGATATTTGCCAGCATCTATCGAGATTGCAGTCGCGCCTTGCGATGTGGAGGGAAGAGAAAGGCCGGAATCGCCATTGGGAGAGTAATAGAAACCGTGGCCCAGCGCAAAGATAGCCAGAAGGACAGCGCCGAGAATTAAAAGCTTCGCAAATTTGTTCATGGCGGTTTTATAGTAGCAATGGATGCCTTTAAAGGCATCCATTGCTGTGAAGGGTTCTAGACCCGACATTTAATTAGCCGATTTTCTTCTTGAGATTGAGGTAAGAGAATCCGAGAGTGGCCATGAGAAGAGAGGCCGCAAGCATGGCGATGTTTTGAGCCGCTTCACCACGAGCACCAGTGGTAGGCATACCCGGAGTAACAACGACGACAGGAGGAACGACTACCGAACCGCGAATGGTAACGGCGGCCGGAAGACCGGTAGAGGCGCCGGTGGCTACGACATTGGTGGTATTCATGTTGACGGTGTAAGTGCCGCCGGAAACCAGAGTACCGTTTACGTCACAGCGCAAAGAGAGCGTGGTCAATGTGTTGAGCTGCAGAATGAGCGGAGAATTGAAGGCAATGTTGTTGATGCCGGTAAACATGGTGGTCGTGGCGCTCGGGGGAGTGTTGAGCGGAACCGACAGATTCGCCTCATTGTAGACACGGCAGTTCTGCAGGCTCGATGCCAGAGCACCGTTGCCAGTTATAAGATTCCACGGCAGACTCGCAATTCGTACCGCTTCCGTCGAACCGGTAGTATCGAGGAGAAGGCGGGCGATAACTGCATCAGCGCTCGAAGCTACCAAGGGATTGGTCAATCCGTTTGTGCCGAATTGAAGCGCGACCATGGGCCCGATAGTCTGGGCGCCGGCTGAACCGAAGCTTCCGAAAGCCAGAGTTGCGCTTATGAGCGGGAGCGCGATTAATTTGTTAATCTTCATGTTGATAATCATTAAGTCCTAATAATTTCTTTTACAGAGGTCTCTAAAAGCAAACGCTCTTAGCGGACTCTGTGTTAGCTATTAACGGAATTCGCCAGAGATTCTTACCGTATTTAGGCCATATTTAAGGGGTTTTTGGCATTGTTGACACTTGTATGGATGGGGGATAGAATAGCTATTACCTAGAAATGTTTAAAAACCTTAATCAATCAAAGCGGTTTAGACGGCCTTAAAGCTGTCTATATGAGGTCTCATTGACCCCGCTTCGAAAGAGGCGGGGTCTTTAATTCTAGGGCACTTTGAAAATTAAATACCATCACGCAAGGGTTTCTGAATCTGCTAGACGCAGATTCAGGGGTCTTTTCATTGCGGAGGTGGATAGAAAAGCTAAATGAAAGTTGATTTCATTTAGCAGGATAGAATTGAATGTGGTTTTTAAGTTTCCTAATAGGAGTAATTTCCTAACGGAAATTTAAGGGCGTACGGTGGATGCCTTGACTAGAAGATGGTGATGAAGGACGCGGCGTGGCGGCGATACGCTTCGGGGAGGTGCCTAGCAACCTTTGATCCGGAGATGTCCGAATGGGGAAACCCATCCCGATGTGAATCGGGATACTCTATGAATTACATAGAGAATGCACCCAGTGAAGTAAAACATTTCAGTAACTGGAGGAATAGAAACCAACGGGGTTGGTTTATATCAATCCCAACATTGCGCGAGTAGCGGCGAGCGAAAACGCAGAAGCCCAAACTCAGTTTCATTCTTTGCCTGAATTCTTAAGGTCTTGCCTTGGGGAATTCTAAAGGCAAGACCTTGAGGGCAAAGAATGATGCTGGGAGTTGTAAGATGATGACGTTGCTTAGCAATAGGCAAGAAGAGTCAAAAAGTTTATGGTTAGAAGAAGTTTCTGGAAAGAAACACCCCAGAGGGTAATAGTCCCGT